>Ga0315338_1001407_pt1 | contig 30499 bp, 22 predicted proteins | sample ASW8metaG_FD_204518 | JGI IMG/M metagenome (GOLD analysis project Ga0315338, IMG submission 204518) | Ammonia-oxidizing marine archaeal communities from Monterey Bay, California, United States - ASW #8 | ecosystem: Environmental > Aquatic > Marine > Coastal | place: USA: California | collected... | reverse complement strand
GGCAGCGCCGAAGGATTCGGGATAGCCCGCTTAGCGGACAGCCTGGAAAAGCCGGTGGTCGTAATCGCCAACAATTCTCGACGGATGAATCTCCTGCAAGAGGAAATAGCTTTCTTCATTCGGGAGCATTCTACAGCACCCCTACTGTCTCTCTCAGACTGGGAGTGTCTACCGTATGATGTCGTTTCACCACAACCAGAAGTAATATCGGAACGACTGAGAACTCTCGCTCAGATCCCCCATCTCGAACGAGGCATACTGCTCTCCACCGTACCCGCGCTTATGCAAAGGCTCCCGCCTTCTCAGTACATTTCCGGCCATAGCTTTTTTCTTGAGACTGGTCAGATTGTCGATCCAGAGAATCTTCGAATACGCCTTCATGAGGCTGGTTATCTGCCCGTGTCGCAAGTTCTTTGCCAGGGAGAGTATGCAATACGTGGGGGAGTCATTGATATTTATCCCATGGGTTCTAGCGAACCATTTAGACTCGACCTCTTTGGAAACCAACTGGAAACCATCCGATTATTTGACCCGACATCACAAAGATCATCTGAAACTAGAAACTTCATAGAACTCCTCCCCGGTCGGGAGTACCCTACCGACGGCGATGCAATCAATCGGTTCCGTACAAATTTCCGACGTCAATTTGAAGGCGATCCACAAAAACATTTGGTGTATAGAGAAATCAGCAAAGGCAACTTGCCCGCCGGTTTAGATTTTTTTTGGCCAATGTTTTATAGCCAGACCGATACGTTATTTGAACATCTGCCTTCTAACGCTACGTGGATCCTGGACAAAGATTTACAAGACAGCATTGGCAAACATTGGGCAGCAATCGTTGATCGTCATACACTAGCATGCCTTGTACCCGAAAGACTCCCTCTGCCGCCGGAACAACTGTACGCTGCACCAGCGGAAATAATCCAGCGACTTGATGGCGAGGTCAAGATTGTTTTAGGCTCGGAAGAACACGAGCAATCGGAGAGGCCTATACCGGGTACTTTTTGGGTCGAACCGAGAAGCAGCGAACCGTATCAAGCAGTAATTAAACATCTCCAACATACGCGCTACAAGACTCTACTCACGTTTGAGTCTCTGGGCAGACAGGACATTATTAATGAAGTTCTTCGAAGCCGTGACATGTGTCCGACTGAAGTGGATGGATGGACTGAATTTTCAAAAAAGAGTGGCCCTCACCTTGCGACAGCAACCTGCCGAATCGAGCGCGGAGCGGTTTTTCCGGATTTGGGGTTAGAGGTCATAACCGAAACTCAAATCTTTGGCGAGCGGGCCACCCACATATCAAGGCGTAGTCCGAGATCGCGTAACCCGGAAAGCATCATCCAGTCCCTCGCCGAACTGAAGGTTGACGATCCTGTAGTCCATGAAGACCACGGCGTAGGACGCTACAGGGGCTTGAAGATCATGCGTATATTGGAGCATGAAAGCGAACTGATGGTCGTCGATTATCAAGGTGACGACAAGCTTTACGTACCAATCTTGAACCTACATCTGGTAAGCCGTTACCTCGGCGGCGATCCAGAGACCGCACCCCTGCATAAACTAGGTTCCGAACAATGGGCAAGAATTAAAGATAGAGCCGCTAAACGCACCCGAGATACAGCCGCCGAACTATTAGAAATACAGGCAATTCGGGCGTCTCGCGCTGGTGCCACTCTGGCTATACCGACCCAGGAATACTCGAAGTTCGTATCGACATTCGTCCATGAAGAAACACCTGATCAGATCACCGCAATGGAGGATGTTTTGAATGATCTGGTATCGGACCGACCAATGGATCGACTGGTCTGCGGTGATGTAGGATTTGGCAAAACAGAAATTGCACTTAGAGCTACCTTTGTGGCGGTCCATAATGGAAAACAAGTAGCACTATTAGTGCCCACAACTTTACTGGCACAACAGCACTTTGATACTTTTCTTGATCGATTTTCCAATCAGCCTGTGAGCATTCGGTGTGTCTCCCGCCTGCAGACCAACAAAGAAGTAGAAAAGACTCTGGGTAGTCTTCGTAATGCCACACTAGATATCGTAATTGGAACACACCGCTTGTTACAGCCTGATGTTTCTTTTAAGGATCTAGGGTTATTGATCATTGACGAGGAACACCGTTTTGGTGTCCGCCAAAAAGAACACATCAAGAAGCTGCGACAAGTCGTGGATATTTTGACACTCACTGCAACCCCGATTCCCAGGACACTGAATTTCACTATGACTGGCGTTCGTGACATTTCATTAATTGCTACCCCGCCCGAACAGCGTGTGGCTATTAAGACGTTTATCCGGATTAAACACGATGGCCTAATTCGAGAAGCCTGCCTTAGGGAAATAAACCGTGGTGGACAGGTATTCTTCTTGCACAACCAGGTCAGATCGATCGAACGCGTAAGAGATGAGCTTCAGGCTCTCGTGCCAGAAGCAACTATTGGAATCGCCCATGGTCAGATGCCGGAATCGGAACTTGAAGTGGTGATGAGAAACTTTCAACAACAACGATTCAATCTAATGGTGTGTAGCACCATCATAGAAAGCGGTCTCGATATCCCCAACGCCAATACTATACTCATCGATCGCGCCGATCGCTTGGGCCTTGCACAACTACACCAGATCAGAGGGCGTGTCGGTCGGTCACATCGGCAGGCTTTTGCCTACCTACTTGTACCTGATGAAATAGCGATAACTAAGAATGCAACAAAGCGTCTTGACGCAATCGCCTCTCTAGAAGGACTCGGTGCTGGATTTGCGCTTGCATCTCACGATCTCGAGATCCGTGGTGCCGGAGAACTCCTTGGAGAGGAGCAGAGCGGAACCATCGATGATATCGGTTTTAGCCTTTATGCTGATTACCTTAATCGTGCCATCAGGGATCTAGCGAAACTACCAACCGACAACAAATTCACGCTCGAAGAGAAGATACGAACTGAGGTCGATCTCGATCTACCAATTCTCTTTCCTGATAGTTATCTACCCGATGTCCATGCCCGATTATTACTGTATAAACGAATCGCAAGCGCTGGAACAACCGAAGACTTGTATGATCTTCAGTTGGAAACTCTCGACCGATTTGGCTTACTGCCTGAGGTCGCAAAGTCGGTCTTCGCTATCAGCGACATCAAGCTAACAGCGACCAGCCTTGGAATAGAGAAAATTCAGCTGGGAGACAATGGAGGGGTTGTGAGATTTTCTGAACATACTGCACTGGATCCAATTCTGCTTGTCGACCTAATTGAATCCAGTGCTGGTGAGATACACATGCGAGGTGCTTACACACTGGATATCATTGCGTCGTTGCCCTTGCCGCAAGATAAAATCGTATACATAAAACACTTGTTGGCCACATTGCGTGGTGGCCCGTGAATCAGAACAATTGACTGTAGTCTTGGATGATAACCCAGGCGCTGCCAGTGAATCAGACTATGCCTGATTCACTGGCATCCTTCGTGTAAATGGAAACCTATCAACGCGAGAAACTTATCACTCGCGCAGACCCAGTACCCTCAACTAGATTTCTCTGCATATATTCCGGCACTAATTCTTTCATAACCTGCTCGATTCCATCAGTGTCCGATTGCTCAATGTAAGATGTTAGCAACCTAACAGCGTTCACAACCGAGTCACTACTCAAAGCCCTACTTTCAGCTAGGCTTATCTGATCGTGCAGTGTTTTTTCAAGCTTCTCTTCGTTGTGAAACAGTTCCTCCACAAGTTTTTCACCCTCACGAAGGCCGGTATAGACGATTTCGATGTCCTGACCGGGAATCAATCCAGCCATTCGTATGAGTTGTTTTGCGAGATAGGAAATCTTGATCGGTTCCCCCATATCAAGCACAAAAGTCTCGCTACCCTCCCCTTGCACACATGCCTGCATAATCAATTGGCATGCTTCCGATATTGTCATAAAGAACCGAGTCACATCAGGGTGGGTGACCGTAACCGGCCCTCCCGCTGCGATTTGCCTTTCAAATAGCGGTACAACACTTCCTGCAGACCCAAGCACGTTTCCGAACCGTACAGTTATGAAAGCGACCTCAGACCTTGCGTTTCGAGCCTGAACGAGGATCTCAGCCATGCGCTTGGTTGCACCCATGATACTCGTTGGGTTGACAGCTTTATCGGTTGAGATCAAAACAAATTTCTCACAATTAGTTTCACAACTAACTCGCGCCACTACATCTGTTCCAACTACGTTGTTTCGAACAGCCTCGCGGATTTGCCCCTCTAAGGAAGGGACGTGCTTATAGGCTGCCGCGTGAAATACGACATTTGGCAAATGCTGGTTGAAGACTGATTTTACGCCGGGTTCATCACAAACATCCCCCAGCCGTGCATGCAATGCTATATCTGGATGCTTGTTTTCTATTTCGTGAGCGATCCTATACAAGTTATATTCATTCTGTTCCAATAAGATCAGCGCCGCCGGGTTCAATTGAACCACTTGCCGACATAACTCGCTGCCAATAGATCCTCCTGCACCCGTTATGAGCACTCTCTTGCCGGTCAGGCCGCTTGAAATCAGCGTAATGTCGAGCGAAACTGGTTCTCGACCCAATAGGTCGTCGAGCGCGACCGGTCTCAGGTCTCGACTGCGAGCAGTTCCATCCAGAATTTCTTGTACTTTAGGTAATGTACGGTAGGCGACCTGCGCCTCCTCGCAGTACTCTACGATACGTCGCATGTCCTGTGTTGCGACACTGGGTATGGCAAGTAGTACCAGATCGATGTGTAACTCTTGGGCCACCTTTGGTAATACTGAGCAGGCCCCTACTACCCTAAGTCCTTGTATATGGCGCCCTTTCTTCTCTGGATCGTCGTCTAGATAGGCTATCGGTTCGTACAGTACAGGGTTTGAGCTCTTTAGATCTCTGACCAACATATCGCCAGCAACACCAGCTCCAATAACTAAAACCCGCCTACCAGGCCCACCTCGTCCAGCGCGTGCATGATAAGCGCGATACAACAGTCGATTGGTAATTAACAATCCTATAAGCAACACACTATGCAATGGAAAGACAGAGCGTGGAACTGCTTCAAGCCGAGTTGCAAGAAATATCGCAATTGCGACTACGGCTGTTGCAAAGAATACCGATTTAACTATCGCCGAAATATCTGGCGTGGATGTAAATCGCCACGCACCTCGAGGAACAGAAAACCCAAGCGACATAGCCATATGGATCAGAACAACAAAAGGCAGTATCGCAATCGCCTGATCAAGAAACGGCTGCGGAATAGTATCGAGATTAAAGCGAAACCAGTAGGCCAAAAACCACGCGAAAACAACCATCCCTCCATCGTGCAGGATCACCGGCCAGCGACCGGCGTAGTATCTCAACTCCTCGAATGCACTTTCCTGGCTACTACTCTTCATTTTTATTAAGGTACGCCCGTTCTTTCTCTAGCACTGCGAGAGCACAGATAGCCAGGGTGACCAGACTCAACGTCATCCAAAGCCAACCGGGACCAACATCGTGTATTACAAAAGACGCATAAATCGACAGACATAAAGTAATTGCCACGGCTAACGATGTCACTTGTGCGTGATTATAGCCAAGACCAACCAGTCGCTGGTAAAAATGACTTGAATGGGCTTCCCACCAGCGCTCACCTTTAAACATACGGACCGCAAGTGTTACGCTCGTATCGCAAAGCATCACACCATAAAGAAGTACAAACGCTTCGACTGGCAGGCGATATACAGTCCAACCAATGATCCCCATTACTGCAAAATAGATTCCTAGAGTAAGGCTTCCAATATCACCTAGAAAGACGCGCGCAGGTCGCCAGTTAAGGATAGAAAAACCCACCAAGGCACCGGCAAGTACCAGGTTCAACGATACCAGTTCGGGGGCACCTGCTTGGTGAAACCAGAACGCCAAGACAATTGCAGCTATCGTCGACTGCGTCGCGACCAACCCATCAATACCGTCCATGAAATTAAACAGGTTAGTCATCCACACGATCCAGACTACGAGCTCAACAAACAATAGCCAGTCAGGTTGCTCAAACCGATAACCCGCAATATTAATACCCTGGGAGGGTGCAAGTAGATAAACCATGGCACAAGCAATTGCTATTTGCACAATGATTCTCGTCCGAATCCTTAAGTTATGCCGATCGTCAAACCACCCAAGAACGGCAATGCCCCCAACTAACGACGCAATCAACACATGCATCACTGCGATCGATTGGTAAATTGCCTCATAAATCCCGATCAATGATGCGGTGGAAACGATAATCACTAACCCACCGCCTTTTGGCACTACTTGACTGTGCAAACTTCGCGAATTGGGCCTATCTGGAACCAATAATTTCGAGTTTTGCCCCAAAAGGAACGACAGTAAACCGTAAGAAGCAAGACTACCTAACAAGAACAGTAACAACGCGGAGACAAGAGTCATAAGTTAAGGTTGGCTTTATTGATAAGACCCAACAAGAATAGCAAAGGGTTAATTGTACAGAGGTCGGATACGCTGATTAAATCGACCCATACAGTCTTTCAGAATTTGCTGGGCGCATGTATTGGATTCCTGCTCACTGATGCCAGCGAGGACATCAAGACACAGTTCTGAAATATCATCTACATGAACTTGCTGGTGACTATCGCTCACAGGTCGATCTTCTTGGCTCAAACCCTGACTAGTCCCTAACTCATTCTTTATAATGTGTTTTTCTACTTTACTTCGGTTAGTATTGCTTGGCCACAGCCACAAACTCAATGGCCCCCGTTGGAGCCAGTCAACTCCAGTTTCGACTCCAACTGCCTTCCTAATAGTGTCGCTTTGATTAATTACCTTCGCTTCAACTCCCGTCTCGATCAGGAGTTGTGTGCCGAGCTTCCGATGTGCAAAGCGTTTTTGATAAATCTTAAGTTTCCCGGCATAGCCTAAACATAAGATCCAGTTGAACTCAGGACAATCTTTTTCGGGCACTTTTGCCGTGTATTCTGACGTAACCCAACTGACCCGAGGTATTCTGGGCGCGGTCTCGGGATCATTTGTTTCTACGACTACAACGTAACCCCGTGCTGCCAAACGGATGACAACTGAACGTAACAATCGGCACTGGTCTCCGATTACAAACACTTCGTTACCGTTTGTCGCGGACCAGGTATTTTCGAACTGATCTGCGTCCTTGTTGTATCTCATTTCAGGTTTTACAAGTTCATACAAACACCTTATCCAGACATGCAACTGCGACATGATCGATACCAAACAGGCAGTTAACGAATATCGATTTAAGTGTTTTCTAAAATAAGTTTTCAGCGAGTGATGCTTATAGCGAACAATTTCAATTGATTTAACCCCACTTGATACAGCCCCCACGTGAACAGCCGATACATCTGGGTCGAACACAACTCTATACCCCGCACCCCTGATTCTCCGACAGAGATCCAAGTCTTCGAAATGAAGAAAATAGTCTTCATCCAACCCACTCAACTCCTTATAAAGTGACTTTCTGACTGCAAAAAAAGAACCTGACACCGCATCCACATTAATGATATTTTGTGGAATTGGTTCGTTCGTCCTATCTATGGTTGGCATATTCTTGAGCGGGAATAATTTGCCCAACATCTTGCCAATACTTCGCATCGGTGTCACATCGTAGCGTCTACAACCGACTTGCTCGCGCCCATGAATTCCAAATACCAGTCCACCCACTAGACCGACTTCTTGCTGATCCCTTAACAATCTGCACAATCGGTCGATGGTGTGTGGCCACACCAAGCAATCTGGATTGATGATAACCAAAACATCTCCTGATGCGACAGCCGCACCGATGTTTACGGCTGCAGAAAATCCCAAATTCCGATCATTTTGGATATATTTTTCGTTTTGCTTCCCGTTACACCCCAGTGCCCAGACCTTGCTGATATCCTTTGAGTGATTATCGACCACGATTAACTCTACTGCTGGGGTCGATTTTCTGATTCGATCAATGCATAACCCAAGGAACGGACCAGCATTGAAGTTAACTACGATTGCAGAAATAGCCGGATGAGGGTATGAGTTCATTTCAAAGAAATATAACCGTTTTCAAAACTGACCCTCTGATACGTTGCCTAGCTTGATAAAGGTCAACAAATAACGCTCTGACTAGTCGCTACTCGCTATTGATTACCTGATTCCTGAAATATCACCGCTACTCAACCATACGTATCCTTTGCCAAGCGATACTCTGTTGCAGATCGAAATAATAGATGGACAGCTCATCAAACTTCAGTAATCGACATGTTCATCTGAGCCAGGCCAAATCCACCATAGTCACCGCGGACAGTTAGATGTATCAAATCGTATCGACGGTCTATCGCAATGTTGTCACGTTCAGGGTCATCAAGTGCGACACCAAGCGATATGAAATATTCACCAGGCACCAGGTTAAGATCGAACTGAAAACAGATGGTCCCAGTCGTCCCGACTTCAGCATGACTAACATCTATTGCTCGCGCTCTGGTGTTAGTCCCATAGACTGTCTGTCCATCGACAGTTTTAACAGTACACCCATAGATCAGGTCAGTTAAATCCTGAAAATACTGAACATAGACCATTAGTTTTAGATTTTCGCCGGACTCGAACACGACCTGGTCGTTTCCGGAACTGGAATGAATTTCGTAATCAATTATCGCAGCACGCCGATCCCCCCAGCGATATTCGTTAGGATTGTATGATCGCCGCTGAGTACAGCGGTCCTGAACTTGGCCAAATGACGCGGACACCGATCTTGTTGAGTTGGTACCAACATCCGTCTGGTCGACTGCCGACACTCCCTGACGGCGGCTATCCTCCTCCCGTCGCTGAATCTCATGTCCGAACAGGTGTTCCAGATAGGCTTGGATCACGATCTTGGGTTCCCCAATTGCTTCGATGTTACCCAAATTCAAGAAAATGGCTCTGGAACAATGATTTTGGATCAGTTCAACCGAGTGTGAGACAAAGAGTATGGTTTTCCCAGATGCCTGCATCTCTTGGAATCGCCTATAACATTTACGCTGAAACCGGATATCACCCACAGCCAGTGCCTCATCGACGATCAGAATGTCTGGATCTGAACTGATAGCTGTCGCAAAAGCTAGTCTCACGTACATCCCACTGGAATAGGTGCTGACAGGGTGATCAATAAATTCTCCAATATCAGCAAATTGGAAAAGTTCGTCTAACTTAGCCTCCAAACTATGTTTTGGAATACCCAATATTGAAGCATTCAGATAGACGTTTTCGCGACCTGTGAACCTTGGATTGAACCCCGCGCCAAGTTCCAACAACGCAGACACTGAGCCTTGTCGTATAACCTTGCCACTGGTCGCAGACAGGGTACCTGCGATAATCTCAAGTAGAGTCGATTTCCCAGATCCGTTAGGTCCGATAACTCCAATCGTCTCACCTTTGAAGACCTCAAAGGCAATATTCTCCAACGCAGTAAATTCAAGATGAAATTTTCGACCACGTACCGAATACAGCTCCTTTATTCTGTCCATAGGCCGGTTATATATCTTATAGACCTTCCCTAACCCGCTCACTACCAAGGCCGCTACTGTGTCAGAGCACATCAGCAAATCCTTTTCGTACTTTTTCGAACCACACAAATCCAAGATAAGCAAACACCAACGCAACGACTGTATAGATACCGATCCCAACAATGTCTGGAGCAGTATTCCATAATAAAAAGTTTCGTAGCTGCTCTATCGGGAATGTAATCGGATTTAGGTACAGAAGGAATTGAATACTCTCGGGCAAAGCGCTCTTGGGATACAGGATTGGAGCCATAAAAAACAGCACTGTACTAATCACTCCCATCAACTGGCTGATGTCCCTAAAGTAAACTGCTGCCGCAGACACAAACCAGCCGATTCCTAAGCACACGATAGACAACATTAAAAATGGTAGCGCTAGAAAAATTACAGACCAACCAAAAACATGACCTCCTCCAAACAAGTACAACCCTACCAAATACAGCACTAAGACAGCTAGGCTGATACCAGCTTGGAATAAAGCCGATAACACCGTAACCCACGGGAGTGCCTCTAGCGGGAAAACCACTTTTTTGACGTATTGCGGATTATCCGAGATTAGAGTGGTCGACTGAATGAGACAATCGGACAACAAGGAATGTAGAATCATTCCCGAAAACAGTATCGCTGCAAATTGCGCCTGACCACCCTCCTGGATTGGCCATCTAATTTCTAGAACCAGCCCAAATACAAACGTATAGATAGCCAACATAAGCATTGGCGTAAGAAGCGACCACACCAAGCCCAATGCTGTACCCCGGTAACGCGAGAGAACAGCACGGCGAGTGAGCTGCTGAATGACAAAATGATTCAACCGGTAACTACCGAATAGAGCCAAAAGACACCTTCAATTGTGTATGAACGATTGAGACTATTCTTTGTGGCACGCTAACTATTTCCAAGCAAAGGAGCTAGGTTTCGCATTCATCGCTGACGACCCGTTGAAGATACTGACCATAGCTGCTCTTTTTCAGGGTATCAGCCAGTGCTCCAAGTTGCTCGATAGTAATGTACTTCATCTGAAACGCGATCTCCTCTGGGCAACAGATCTTCAACCCCTGCCTACACTCGAGAGTTTGGATAAATATCGATGCTTCTAATAACGACTCGTGTGTTCCTGTATCCAGCCATGCCATTCCTCGACCTAGGGTCTTAACGTTGAGTTGGCCTAGGTCTAGATATTTCTGATTTAGGGTTGTAATTTCCAACTCTCCGCGGGCCGATGGTTTAAGAGACCGTGCGAAATCAACTACCTGCGAATCATAAAAGTAGAGCCCAGTTACGGCATAACTGGATTGCGGCTTTTCTGGTTTTTCTTCCAAAGCTATTGCCACACCGTCGTTGTTGAAGGTAACGACACCATACCGTTCTGGATCCTGAACTCGGTAGGCAAATACCGTTGCTCCTCGGGGCTGTTCAGCTGCCTCTTGAACAATATTGCTTAGTTCATGTCCGTGGAAAATATTATCGCCCAGGATCAGTGCACAGTCGGAGCCTGCGATAAACTCTGCACCAAGAAGAAAAGCCTGAGCAAGCCCATCCGGTGATGGCTGAATCGCGTAAGAGAAATTCAGCCCCCAGGAACTGCCGTCACCCAAAAGATTTTCAAACCGAGGAACATCCTCTGGTGTGGAGATAATTAGGATATCTCGTATACCTGCAAGCATTAGCACAGATAGCGGATAGTAAATCATCGGCTTGTCGTAAACTGGCAGTAACTGCTTGGACAAAACATTTGTGGCAGGCGCTAGTCGGGTACCAGCGCCACCGGCCAGAATAAGTCCCTTCATCTTAACGTCTCAATCCTCTTCGCTCGCTATCGAAGGAATCTGTGCGAACTGATTGAACCCACTCCCGGCCACGTGTTGACACATACCACTCAACTGTCTTTCGTAGTCCGGTTACGAAGGTCTCTCGGGTCGACCAGCCCAGTTCTTCCTGCAATCGACGACAATCTATTGCATATCGATAATCATGGCCAGGGCGGTCTTCTACAAACTGAATGAGCTTCTTCCGGTTGGGCAATGTTTCTAGTGGTTTAAGCTCATCCAGAATATTACATATCGTTTTAACTACATCAATATTTCGCTTTTCACAGTTACCACCGACGTTATATCGTCTTCCAGGCCTTCCCTCGAACAGAATCTTTGTTAACGCTCGCGCATGATCACTGACATATAGCCAGTCTCGGACATTCTCTCCTGCCCCATAAACAGGGATAGGTTCCCCGGCCATAGCTTTATCAATCACAACCGGAACAAGTTTCTCGGGGTATTGGTACGGTCCATAATTATTCGAGCAGTTTGATATTGACGTGTTCAGATCGTAAGTTTCGCCCCACGCCCTGACCAGGTGATCGGCGCTGGCTTTGCTTGCAGAATACGGTGAATTCGGCTCATAAGGAGATTGTTCGGAGAAAAGCCCTTCTGTTCCCAACGATCCAAAAACCTCATCTGTTGAAACATGTAGGAATCGACAGCCTGACCCACCCGATCGTCCTTGTTCAAGATGATGGGTCCTGACAGCTTCCAACAAAGTATAGGTGCCTATTATATTAGTCTGAACAAAGTCGTCCGCAGAATCTATCGATCGATCAACATGGGATTCTGCAGCAAGGTGTATAACCCCTGTTGGGTTGTGCTTCTGGAAAAGTCGTCGCACTGAATCCGCGTCGCATATATTCATTTGTTCAAAAACGTAACATTTCGACTCAGCAATATCACTGAGAGTCGCTAAGTTGCCGGCATAGGTCAAACAGTCTACGTTGACCACGCAGCAGTCGGTACTGGCTAGCAGCTCTCGCACTACTGCTGAGCCGATAAAGCCGGCTCCACCGGTCACAATGATGGTGCCTGATTCAGGCCCTAACGTCATGCTCATGAATATGACTACGTTGGATCGGACTGAGGGGGGTCGGAGCGCTTGTGTTGTCCCAGCCAGTCGACATAACGGCGTACACCGACCTCAAGCGCGGTAAATTTCCTGTCATAGCCCGCCTCGCGCAATCTACCAACATCAGCCTGGGTATAGTCTTGGTACTTACCTGTCAGGCTCGCAGGCATATCAAAGTAGCTAATGATCTCTTGAGTCTGACACTCTTCTAAGCACAAAGACTTGTTACCTGATACTGTCCGACAGCTATTAATAACCGCGAGACCTATATCATTAAAGCTTCGACTGACACCAGTACCCAAGTTAAAAATTCCTTTGAAATCGGGATGATCCATACAAAACAGGTTGGCGCTTACAATATCTTCAATCGAGACAAAATCTCTGCGCTGTTCACCGTCGCTATACCCACCGGATGCCCCGAACAAGCGAACCTGACCGGTCGCCTGATATTGCTGAAACAACTGATACGCAACGGATGCCATCTGGGCTTTATGCTGCTCCCTTGCTCCATACACATTAAAATAACGCAAACCCACAACCTGGTTCGTGCAAGACGATTCTCGAACTCGGACATAGCGGTCAAAGATTAATTTGGACAATGCATAGACGTTCAAAGGATTCTCATACTCATTGAGCTCTTCGAACACTTTGGATTCTCCATATACCGAAGCAGAAGATGCGTATACAAAGGACACATCACAACTACGACAAGCTTCGTACAGGTGCTTTGAGTAAGAGAAATTGTTTTCCATCATAAAATGGCCATCTGTCACCGTCGTGTCTGAACACGCTCCTTGGTGAAAGACCATACGGGTTTGTTTAGGCAACCCGTTCTTGATCACATCTTTTAGAAACTGTGACTTGTCCAGGTAATCAGAAAACTCAAGGTCGATAATGTTCGATACCTTGACCCCATCTTCAAGATCATCCACCACAATCACGTTGCTTACGCCTCTGTCATTGAGGCCAGCAATAATATTCGACCCAACAAATCCAGCACCACCAGTAACGATGTACATTACGCCGTTGCTCTTTCCAACTCACGAACGATTTCCGACAGCGTTACCGTAGCAGTACCGAATTTGCCCACCACAATTCCTGCAGCATTATTTGCGTATTCTAGAATTTCGCTCCAACCCATACCACAGGCTAGGAATACCGCGACGGCAGCGACTACTGTATCGCCCGCGCCACTAACATCGTAGACCTGTTTAGCATTAGACGACTGGTTAACAAATGTGCCATCTTCAACAAACAGCGTCATACCGTCTGGCCCACGTGTGACAAGAAGTCCTTGAAGCGAAAGGGTTTCGATCAGTGAATAAGCTTTCTTATTGAATTCCTCGGTTGTCGGGCAATCTCCGACAGTTTGAACAAACTCCGATGTATTCGGCGTAACAATGGTGGCGCCACGATAGTCCGAAAAATCGATCCCTTTGGGGTCAACTACAACTGGAATCGCGTGTTGGTGGGCGAGACTTATGATCTGAGGGACATTGGATAACCCTCCCTTCCCGTAGTCTGAAATAACGACAACGGACACACCCGTCAGCAATCGTTCGTAATCATCCAAGACTCGCTCAGTCAGACTCACACTAGGCGTTCCTTCGAAATCCACACGAATCAGTTGCTGATTTAGCGATACAACCCTAAGTTTTTCGGTAGTTGGAGTTTCCATATCGATATGCAAGTGCCTGTCGACCCCTGAATCTGCCAGCAGACCGTCTAACAACCTACCACTCGCATCGTCACCGACGATCGAGAGTAGACGGCACTGAGCTCCTATGCTCCTGATATTGGCGGCGACGTTGCCGGCCCCCCCAATACACTCAGTTATTGAATCGACCGAGACGACCGGCACTGGTGCTTCTGGAGATATTCTTGTCACGGATCCGGACCAGTACCGGTCCAGCATGAGGTCACCAACAACTAGAATGCGTTGGGCAGATATCAGCGTTGTCAGCGATTTATTCATACTCTCAAAACCATTATAAATCTACGGGTTAAAGACGACTACTGCGGCCAACCCCACAGTAGGTGAAGCCCGCTTCACTTAGCACTGATGGATCATAAATATTTCGTCCATCGAATATAACAGCACCTTTCATGCGCTTTTTAACCTCCATCAAGTCCAGACTCCTAAATTCTTTCCATTCGGTCACTATGATCAGTCCATCAGCATCATTCAGTGCGCTATAACGGTCAGAGGAAAATGAAATTGTCGAATTGTCTCTAAACATCTCTTGTGCTTGGGCATTGCAGATTGGATCATAGGCGGATACCGTAGAACCATTGGAGTGAAGTTGATCAATGACGGATAGACTTGGCGCCTCCCGCATGTCATCTGTATTGGGCTTAAATGCCAGACCCCACAGTGCGAAATGTCGACCTTGAATATCATTCTCATAGAAGTGCAAAATTTTCTCAACAAGAACTTGCTTCTGAGCTGTATTCACTTCATCAACTGCACTGAGCAGACGACTATCGTATTGGTGAATCTTGCCGATCTGGTAAAGTGCTCGCACATCTTTAGGGAAGCAGGAACCTCCATATCCACAGCCGGGGTAGATAAACTCATAGCCAATTCTTGGATCCGAACCCATCCCAAGTCTTACCGACTCAATATCAGCACCAAGACGATCAGACAGGTTCGCTATTTCGTTTATAAATGATATTTTGGTTGCAAGCATTGCGTTGGCAGCATACTTAGTCAATTCCGCAGATCGTATATCCATAAAGAGCATACGATCATGACTGCGATTGAATGGTGAATACAGGCTGCGCATCACCCCTTGAGCTCTGTGACTGTCTGTGCCGACAATGATTCGATCCGGTTTTAGGAAATCGGCAACCGCATCCCCTTCTTTAAGAAATTCAGGATTAGAGACAACATCGAACTCCACACAACAGTCGCGTTCCTCAAGTACACCGTCTATTTCTTTGCGTACTGCATCACACGAACCCACCGGCACAGTGGATTTCGTAACCACCACGACATAATCCTCGATCCATTCGGCTATCGCCCGTACGGCAGCGAGCACGTGGGCAAGCTCCGCGGATCCGTCCTCCTTTTGCGGCGTACCCACTGCAATGATAATTACCTCCGCCCCACTGATTCCGTGCTCGACACTGTTTGTAAAGACCAATCTCTTTGCAAGTAGGTTAGTTGTAACAATCTCATCCAGACCTGCTTCATGAATATGGACCTTTCCTTCTGATAGGTCAGTGATTTTCTTTTTATCGATATCTACACATGTGACGTAATTTCCAGCATCAGCTAGGCAAGCACCACTGACGAGACCAACATAACCCGCCCCTATAACCGATATCCTCATTGTGTACTCCAGACATACGAGTCAAGCAAAAGAAAGGGTGCCTGCGGGCACCCTTTCCACCGTGGTGCAATTATATCAATCAGACGTAACACCGATCTGTGTTTGCAACAGGGCAGCCTTAACGACAATCACGCCCCGGTTAGCCTTACTTTTCGTTAATCCAGTTCCACGAACCCCCGTAAGCTCTTCGATTGAAGCAAATTCACCATCCTGTCTCCGATAATTCACAATCGCCTGTGCGAGGCTGGGTCCGATTCCGTGAATATTTTCGGCCAGATCACCGACTTCAGCCAAATCAATGTTGGCTGTCCCAGCGATGGCACCCGTCGACCACACAAACCCATAAGCACGCATAAACAATGATTTTTCAGCTTCATAAGCTACGCTCCTTGTAGGATTGTATGAAAAGCATCACTGCATCCTTGCAGTGGCTGCGAGTATCGTTAAGCACTCGATGGGTATTCAATAGCCACACGTCACTTGCAACTTACTTTATCTTTCCTGTAGGCGTGGTGTTGTCTTCGCTGGTCCGGTGCTGTTCCAATTTTTACATCCTGGACACTGCCAATGCATTGATTTGCCTTTGAAGCCACAATTACGACATTCATAGCTTCTCGCCATGCCAAAAAGAGCCGATACCAAATCTATCAGGAAACTCAAGCTCCGATCAGACCGAAAATCGTCCCGGCCGCTGGCATCTGACTCGATGAGGTCAGTTAGTGATTTCAGAGAGTGCGTATCTCGCATCCAGCTCAGCAAACGACTTCGAGCCTGGTTAGACTGACCGTTTTCTACAAGAAGATCGACTAATGTCATTACCAGTCGAAAGTCATTGTTAAGCTCGAGGCCTCGTTCCAAAAATGTTCGATAGTCTGGCATTCGCCCTAAAGTCTGATAGCTCTGTCGAACCAATCCGACTACATCAGGCAACATTTCGGGATGCAGGTCTACAATTTTTGTCCATTCTCTTATTGCAAGTTGATGCTCATTCTTTATTGCTCTGAGCCTTCCGGATTGCATCAGCGCTCGGGTACAGTCCTTTTCTAGGATCAACGCCTGATTGATAAACCCTGCACATTCCTGATAAATCCCTGCAGCCATTCGCTCCTCCGCAAGCTCGCAGTAATATTGCGCAAGTAGGCCAGTCAAGTCTTCACTACTCGCCGAAGAGAGCCTCTTCGCGGCAGCTATGGCATTATCCCACTCCTTTTCTTGCTCATAGAGTTGTAACAACAGGCGGTAGGCCGATTCCGAATAGTCAGCTGCCTCAGCTACCTCAAGCAGCAAACTTTCTGCTCTGTCGAACAATCCTGCCTTGTAATAGTCCTGACCCAGTTCATACAGCGCGAGAAGACGCTGTTGGGGTTCTAGGCCACTCCTCGCAATCAGGTTCTGGTGGAGCTGGGTCGCCTTTTCTATCTCTCCTCGACGCCTGAATAGATTTCCGAGGGCAAGCTGGATCTCGACAGTTTCTTCGTGGGCCTCCAAAGCACTAATCAACACATCAAGAGCTTTGTCCTGTTGTTCATTCAATAGCAAATTAAGGCTTTTAAAATAGGCCTGAGGTATGTCTGACCCTACACTGCGTGTGAATCGATGTCCTCTGGAGGCAGCGTACCAACCGGAAGCAGCCGCCAATGGCAACAGCAGGAGCCAGACCGGGTCCATTGTGTTAACTGCCCTCCTTTGTTATTTGTTCGGGTACTACTGCAGGTTTTGACTGTAATACCCGTAACTGCTTGACAACTTTTGCCAACCGCATTTTTGATCGTAGAAGAATCAGACTACTCGTGAACACCCCAAACAGGATACCCACACCAAGGGTAAGCAGCAAAAGTATCGCGATGGGTCCATCCCAGACCATACCGAAGTAATAGCGAACTTGAATATCGTGTGGGTTCTGAACAATAAATGTGAACACAAACAAAAACAGCACGATCGAAGCCGATACGTAGAAGACAACTTTCATTTTGTGAAACAGTTGGAGGATCCGCTACCTAACGAGTCACCAGTCCTACCTGTAGTTGGTTTGCGGGCGATCAGGTCACCTGGCAGGATCTTCGCCATCAGTCTTTGTTTTGTTGACTCGTTCTCTTAACAATCGACCAGGTTTGAAATGCGGGACGTACTTTCCAGGCACTGACACGGATTCGCCAGTCTTTGGATTTCGACCAATACGCGGCGCCCTAAATCTCAATCCGATACTCCCAAATCCCCGGATTTCGATACGATCTCCATCGACTAACGAGTTACTCATGTATTCAAGCACAGCGTTAACGGAAGATTCAATATCGCGCGATGGCAAATGAATCTGTCCCGCAACTAGTCGTTCAATAAGGTCCGATTTAGTCATTGAAACAGCTCTGTCAACATTCTCATTTTGGTTTCTAGGTGCTTATTACCAGCACTCAGATTTCTCTCTTAGACAACTCTTCTTTTAACTTATCCCCTAGTGAGATGGTAGTTGAAGGTCTGGCTGTGTACTCTTCTATCGCCTTCCCTTCTATTTCCATCTCTAGCGCTTTAACAGACAATGTTATACGTCGACTCTTTCTATCGATGCTGGTAACTCGTGCTTCGATTTCGGCACCCGACTGCAACACGTTGCGTGCATCTTCTACAAAGTCCCGCGACAGATCAGCTGCCCGGAGATAACCTTCAATACCTTCTTCTAAGCGGATGACCGCGCCTTTTACATCTATGAGGTCAACAATACCTTTCACTACCGATCCTTTGGGATTGGCTGAAACATAGGCCCCAAATGGATCCTCTTGAGCTTGTTTAATTCCCAGTGATATGCGTTCTCGGTCAGGGTCTACTGCCAGTACGACCGCGGTTACCTCGTCACCCTTTTTAAATTCCCTGGTGATGTCTTCGCCAGGGCGGTCCCAGGACAAATCACTAAGATGAATAAGTCCGTCTATGCCACCGTCCAGCCCAATGAACACGCCAAAGTCGGTAATAGATCTAATCTGACCCGTTATACGGTCATTTTTATTGTGCGTGGCCGCAAACTCTTCCCATGGGTTAGGCGTGCATTGTTTAATTCCTAACGATATCCGCCGCCGTTCAGAATCAATCTCAAGCACCATGACCTCAACTTCATCTCCTAAGTGGCACACTTTACTTGGATGAACGTTTTTGTTGGTCCAGTCCATTTCAGAGACATGAACCAAGCCCTCAACACCCTCTTCCAATTCAACAAAGACACCATAATCCGTAATATTAGTAATCTTGCCAAATATTCGAGTGCTTTCTGGATAACGTCGCGCTATATCTGCCCATGGATCTTCACCGAGTTGCTTAAGCCCTAACGATACTCGGTTTCTCTCTCGATCAAACTTCAGAACCCGGACATCCAATTCCTGACCCACCTCCAGAACATCTGATGGGTGTTTAACTCGCTTCCAGGCAATGTCGGTTATATGTAAGAGTCCATCTAACCCGCCTAAATTAACGAACGCACCGTAATCTGTCAGGTTCTTGACGGTACCCTTCATTATTTGGCCCTCTTCGAGATTCTGGAGCAATTCGGCTCGTTCAACCTCCATCTCTTTCTCGACAACTGCCCGCCGCGAAACAACGACATTGTTTCTTACCCGGTCCAGCTTTATTACTTTGAACTCGAGCTCTTTGTTCTCGAGGAAAACGGTATCCGTCACCGGTCTGACATCTACCAGTGATCCCGGCAAGAAAGCTCTTACCTCGTCCATCGAGACTGTAAATCCGCCCTTAACTTTTCCCGTCAAAAATCCTTTCACGATCGATTGGTCGGCAAAAGCACTCTCCAGAGCTTCCCACGATTTCGCCCTTCGCGCACGCTCTCGAGACAGACGGGTATTTCCATAACCGTCCTCGACTGTTTCGATAGCGACTTCAACCCGATCGCCGATGTTGACCTGAACCGCACCTTCAGAATCCCTAAACTGAGACGCAGGTATTTCAGACTCTGACTTAAGACCTGCATTAACAATGACGTAATCACCGTTTATATCGACAACTTCAGCCTCAATTACTGCACCAGGCTTCATTTCAGAGCTGTTTAAGCTCTCTTCCAGTAGTTCTGCAAAGCTTTCTGACATAGTGTATGGATTCTAGGCTTTCGCCCAATCTTCTCGACGAGTTAGTGGTTAGTATTTAACCGGAGCCCGCCCATGGCGAGGACACTCCGGATCTGTGATTCGATCATAGGTTAGGCATCGACCAAACATTCATGAGGTATATATTTCATCTAAATTAGATACATAGCGGCTGGATTTGTTGGTACAAGTGCTTTACCCGTTGTTACTCTGGGTTAGTTTAGCTGCAAGTAGATCATCAACTTTTTTGACAACTTGATCAATTCCAATCTCTGTTGTATCTAAGATAACCGCATCATTCGCGGGTTCTAAAGGCGAAACTGCCCGATCCCTGTCGTTTTGGTCGCGAGCTGATACTTCCTGTTCAACGCTAACAAGGGTAGCACTAAAACCCTTTTCCAACAACTGTTTATAGCGCCTTAGCGCTCTGATTTTGAGCGTTCCTGTTAGAAACACTTTGAGTGTCGCATCCGGAAACACCACGGTGCCCATATCCCTGCCATCTGCGACCAAGCCGGGAGCCTGTCGTTCAAAACGTTGTCTGGCGATCAAACATTCCCGGACGGACTGTTGTGACGCGTAAGTTGAGGCCGCCAACCCGGCGTCGGGACTTCGTAGGGCCGTGGTGACATCATCGCCATTGACCAAGATGATGACTTCACCGGTCTTTTCAACGACAAAATCAAAATCAGTCTCTGCAAGGATCCTTCGGATGCCGAGTAAATCGTCGGGTAATACTCCTAACTTCTGAGCGCTGAAAGCTAACGCTCGATAAAGTGCGCCGCTATCGAGGATCCTCCAATGTCGAAGCATAGCGATCCGGCTGGCAACAGTCCCTTTGCCACTTCCCCCTGGCCCGTCTAGAGTCAAAACTGGCACCTCAGCCACGATGATGCCCAACTTGTTCTTTTATTCGCATACCCATTGATGCTGCCAGTTCGACAAAGCCTGGAAATGACGTTCTCACGTTTATAGTATCTTTAATGCAGATCGAACCGGAAACAACCAGCCCAGCAATCGCGAATGCCATCGCTATACGATGATCCGAACGGCAATTAACCTCTCCCGGCAATATCTCACCTCCAGTTACTGAATATCCATCGGGTCGCTCCTCCACCGAAACTCCTAATACGTTTAACCCAGAAACTATCGATCGAATCCGATCACTTTCTTTAACCCTGAGTTCTTCCGCTCCTTGCAGTGTAGTTGTTCCACACGCACAAGCAGCTGCAATTGATAAGATGGGGAACTCGTCAATCGCTCGTGCTACCTGATGCGTCTCGATCTTGACACCCCTTAACGTGGTGGAGTTCACTCTCAGATCGGCTGTAGGTTCCCCGCAGATCGTATTTTCGTTGAGGCGGTCGATACTGGCTCCCATTTTTTGCAGAATTTCAATCACGCCTATTCTCGTTGGATTTACACCTACGTTTTTCAAAATAATCTGAGATTCAACTGTGATCGCCGCACCTACTATAAAGAATGCAGCAGATGACAAATCTCCAGGTACCATTACCTTGGCTCCCGTTAATTCCTTTCCACCAACTACCCTAATCCAATCACCTTGTTTCGATATAGTGTGCCCAAAGCCTCTTAGCATTCGCTCGGTGTGGTCACGAGTCTGTTCTGGTTCTTTTACCCTACTAGCCCCATCCGCACATAGAGCAGCTAAAAGAAATGCCGATTTGACCTGCGCGCTGGCAACTGGCATTACATAATCAACCCCCGTGAGTTTATTAACTGGCTTAATTTGAATCGGCGGGTAACCAGTGCTCTGTACAGAAATATCGGCACCCAGCGCAAGCAACGGTTCAACAACTCGAGCCATGGGTCGTTGACTGAGGGAATCATCTCCAACCAACGTCGACGGAAATGACTGCCCTGCCAGAACACCGGCCATTAAACGCATCGCGGTACCAGAGTTCCCCATATTAAGCGGCTGCCCTGGATCCTTTAGTCCGTATAGACCGACACCTTCGATCAGCATTCCTTCCTCTTTATGATGATCTATCTTCACTCCCATGTTACGGAATGCGTTCACAGTCGAAAGAACATCTTCACTCTCCAGCAGTCCCCTAATCATCGTGCGCCCCTGTGCAATCGCCCCGAGGATTACAGCACGGTGACTGATCGATTTATCACCTGGTACGATAATTGACCCTCTGAGTACGCCTGGACCGTTGATGACGAGAGAGTTCATGCTCGAACGCGCAGGAGATCGCTACGAACGCCTGTCCTTGATCTGCCTACGTACCTCATTTGCATGTTTGAACATTTCCTCTAAAGCAGATGAATCCGAGCGGTCTATTAATCCAGCCAAATCATCTATCGCCGACGAATATTCCGTCAACCGCTGCAATATCGCATGTTTATTGCTCAGAAAAATATCTCGCCACATCACAGGATCGCTAGAAGCGATTCGAGTGATATCATAGAATCCTCCCGCCGATAGGTTTAAACAATTTTTTGAATTATTCTGCCGGGACAACAAATCCACTAAAATAAATGCCAACGCGTGTGGAAGATGGCTGGTCAGTGCCAACAGATCATCGTGGACTGAAGGTTCCATAAAAACAACCTCAGCACCGATCGTTTCCCACATATCTTTTACTGCTGATATGGCTTCAGTACGAGTGTTAGCCATCGGTGTTAGTATAGTTTGATGATCATAAAAAAGCGTTTCTGATGCGGCATCAACTCCGCTTTTTTCTTTGCCGGCTATGGGATGGCCCGGTACGAAATTGACAACTTTATCACCGAGACCCCTCACTGCCGCATCAACTATAGACCCTTTCACGCTACCAGCATCGGTAATAATCGTAGTCTCTCCTAGATACGACTTGAGTTCGTGGAAAATCGATGCGATGGTGTTCACGGGTGAGGTGATAATAACTACTTCTGCCTGCTCGACAGCAGCACCTAAATCCAGCGACCAACTGTCAATAACCCCAAGCGCCTGGGCTCGTTGAAGGGTACTCTCTCTACGCCCGAATCCGGTAACATGTCCCACAGCATTTTTACAACGCAGTGCCTTGGCAACAGACCCCCCGATCAAACCAACCCCGATAATGGTGAGATGATGAATCAACTTGATGCTCAGTCAGGACAGTAGCTAAACCGTTCGTGAGTACCTATACCGCTAACGCGACAGTCAGCGCATCGATCATCTTTTCATTCTCGTGAGGCAATCCGACTGTAACTCTCAGATGATTCGGTAAGCCATAGTTTGCAACAGGCCGCACAATCACACCTTGCTTTAACATCGATTCATAGACCGATATCGCTGGGCGTGCAACATTTACGCAAACAAAATTACCCGCCGAGGGAATACACTCAAGGCCAAGTTCTGAAAAACCAGCATAGATTCTGCGTCTACCCTGGCTATTGAGACGCCGACTCTCAGCAAGAAACACTGTATCATCCAGCGCAAATCGTGCCGCTGCCAGTCCAAAACTGTTGACGTTGAACGGTTGTCGCACTCGATTCAGTAAGTCCGCTATAGCAGGCGATGACACGCTGTAGCCAACTCTCATTCCGGCTAGTCCGTAAATTTTTGAGAATGTCCTAGTTGAAACCAAAAATGGGTAGTCGTTCATTAAATCTATTGCATTAGGAAAATCTGGATCTTCGCAGTACTCATAATAGGCCTCATCAATAACTACGATAGTCGTTGCCGGCACGTGGTCGAGAAATGAATGCAAGGCTCGGGATTCTACCCAAGTACCGGTTGGATTATTGGGATTCGCAATGAAAACTACTCGCGTATTTTGATCGACTAGAGAGAGCATTGCATCCAGATCGTGTCCCCACGATCTGGCTGGGGCAGTTTTTAATTCAGCACCAACCGCAGAAGCAGCCAGACTGTAAACAGCAAAGGAATGTTCCGACACTACAACTCCCTGGCCTGGGCAGACGAACGCGCGAACCAAGAGTTCGAGAACATCGTTAGAACCATTGCCGAGTGTCAGTTGATTCGTAGATACCCCAAGCAAATTTGAAAGTCTTATTTTTAGTGCGTATCCGGAACCGTCAGGGTATCTACTGGTGTCTGACTGTTGCTGCGCAAGTGCCTTTTCGATCACTTCATTGGAGGTTCTCGGGTTTTCGTTGGATGCGAGCTTGACTATGTCAGACAACCCGAGGTCGCGCTCTAATTCTTCGACCGGCTTTCCAGGTTGGTAGGGTTGAAGTGCCCGTACCCCTTTGACTGCCAGGTCCCTGGCATTGAACGCCATGTTGCTCAGCCACTCCTCGGATATGAGCCCAAGACCTTAAACATGGCCGCATTGGCTTTCATCTGTGACAACGCGCTTTCAACGTTAGAGTTTTGTACGTGACCCTCTATATCAATGAAAAACATATATTCCCACAGCTCGGTTCTTGAGGGCCGAGATTCTATACGTGTCATATTAATATTATGGTCGACAAGTGGCTCGAGCAACGCGTGCAAAGCACCTGGTCGTTCCTGTGCACTCATCACCAAGCTAGTTTTATCTCGGCCTGAGGGTAGGACCCCATGACGACCAAGCACTAGAAACCTGGTGGTGTTCCCGGGTTGGTCTTCTATATCTGCTTGAAGTATCTTCAAACCAAAAGCATCTGCGGCCTCACCAGCAGCTATTGCGACACAGGTCGGACTGTCGAGTACCTGACGCACAGCATCTGCGTTACTCGCACAGGCCACCCTCTCGATCGAGGGAAGATTAACATCCAGCCATTGCCGGCATTGTGCTAGAGCTTGCTGATGGGCAAGCACCTTAGTCGGAGAAGTATTCCCAGCAGACCCGATAAGGCAGTGTTTAATCCTCAGATCGACCTCGCCGGAGATTTTAAGCGACGTGGTCAACAGTCTGTCCAGCGTGAGATTGATGCCGCCTTCTGCAGAATTCTCGACCGGGACCACACCAAAATCGCAGTGGTCGGCTTCGACCAAACGAAATACCTCTTCAATGCTCGATGTCAACTTTAGGTCGATTTCATATCCGAACTGTTTGCGTGTCGCAAGTTCCGAGAAAGTGCCGTCCGGACCGAGTGTGGCAATCGAAGGCTTTGCTTCAGTAGCACGACAAATAGAGATAATCTCCCGAAACAACCGCTCAACCGCTTCTGAAGCTAACGGTCCATTATTCGCACGCTGAAGTCGTTGAAGGATCTGGGCTTCGCGCTCTGGTCGATAAACAATGTCAGCTTTCTGGTCAGGCTTTTGGTCACCCACCTTCATTGCAGTTCGAGCACGCTCATTGAACAATGTCAGCAAACTGTCATCGATCTGATCGATCTCTCTCCGCAAATTATCGATGTCTTTGGTGTCGTTCATTGGTATATGAGCATTATGTTTAACATCAGCCAGTCCAGATCTTTCACTTGTAACCTACGCTACTAGCGAGAACTAATATAGTCCCTTATCCACGACTATGTTTCTATTTCAGGACCTGTAGTGTCAACAACCAGACCCAAGCTAATCAGATCTTCGCCATCAGCCAGTGTAATCAGTCGAACCCCTTGGGTATTACGCCCCAACTCTGAAATACCGGCAACACTGGTGCGAACCAGTCGTCCACCATCCGTCAACAACATCAGTTCATCTTCGGGAGAAGTCAAAACAGCACCGATCAGCGATCCGTTTCTGTTGCCATTCTGAATTGCAATTACACCTTGCCCGCCCCGACGTTTACGTGGGAATTCTTTAACCGCGGTACGTTTTCCATACCCCCGAGCGGTTGCCGTCAACACGGTTTTATCTAGTTCATTCTGGTCAACAACCAACATAGAGATCAGTCGTTGATCAGGCTTTAACGCTATCCCTTTTACTCCACGAGCTGATCGACCCATCACCCTAACATCAGTCTCTGCGAAGCGAATTGACTTTCCGGAACAGCTGAACAAAAGCAAGTCAGAGTTCCCCTGCGTCATACCTGCACTCACTAGCTCGTCTCCCTCCGACAACGTGAGTGCACGCAACCCGGACGGTCTGGGTCTCGAAAAGGATTCGAGACTACATTTCTTTACAATGCCCCCGCTCGTCGACATAAATACGAACTGGCCTTGTAGATCCTTGCCTAGGGGCAAGAAGGCAGTTATACGCTCTTGTGCGCCCAAAGGTAGAAGATTAACAAGGGGTCGACCTCGTGCTTGCCGCCCAGCCTGAGGCAATTGATAGACGCGTAACCAATAGACTTTTCCATAGTTAGAAAAACAGAGGATGGTATCGTGTGAATTTGCAACGAACATTGACTTTACAAAATCGTCCTGCTTGGTGCGGGTTGCAACTCTGCCTTTGCCACCTCTACGTTGAGCGTGATAATCAGACAATGGCTGCGCCTTTGCGTAACCCTCCTCTGATAGTGTCACTACAAGCTCTTCGCGAACAATCAGGTCTTCTTCATTCAAATCAAGATGAGTCGCCAAGATCTCAGTGCGTCGATTGTCACCATAGTTTTCTTTAATTTCCTGTAGCTCCTTCTCTACAACAGCCACCAAACGGTCCGGTCGCTCAAGAATATCGAGTAGATCGCGAATTACTAACAAGTTGCTCTCGTATTCAGCTTTTATTTTTTCTTTTTCGAGACCAGTTAAACGGTGTAGTCTGAGATCCAGAATCGATTGTGCTTGTGCCTGTGTCAATCGATAACCGTCTTCCCTCAATCCTTTTTCAGGATCCATGTCATCCGGACGGGAGATCGTCGAATCACCCAGACTGGTCAGTTCGCTCACAAGTGCAGCATCCCACAACGTTGAAATAAGTTGATTCCTCGCAGCCGTGGGGTCAGATGCCGCTTTTATCATTTCTATGACCTGGTCGATGTTAGCCAAGGCTACTGCCAGCCCTTCAAGGGCATGGGTTCTGGCTCTTGTTTTCCTCAAGTTAAATATAGTACGACGGGTAACAACCTCGCGGCGGTGTTGCAAGAAACAGTCTAGCAACTCCTTTAAATTAAATAGTTTTGGCAGATTGTTACTCAGCCCAACCAGGTTTATGCCGAAAACCGTCTGTAATTGGGTGTGCTGATACAAATTGTTGAGAACAATTGCCGGCACCTCACCACGCTTGAGTTCGATGACCATTCGCATCCCTGACTTGTCAGACTCGTCTCTAAGCCCACTAATGCCACTGACCTTTCCTTCTTTCACCAGTTCGGCAATCTTTTCAAGAAGCCTCGCTTTGTTCACCTGGTAGGGCAATTCCGTTACTATAAGACTTGAGCGTTGACTGTCTTTTTTCTCCTCAATTTCGACTCTGGAGCGTATATGGACCCTGCCCCGCCCAGTCTCATAGGCCTGCCTAATACCACTATGCCCGTTAATAATGGCAGCTGTGGGGAAATCCGGTCCGGGTAACACCTCCATTAACTGGTCAATCGATGCGTCAGGTTCACGAATAAGCAGTAAGCACGCTTCTATGGTTTCTGAGAGATTATGCGGTGGTATGTTGGTCGCCATACCCACCGCAATCCCCGATGAACCGTTAACCAGAAGATTGGGGAAACGTGCCGGGAGTACCGCGGGTTGTGTCTCCGATTCATCGTAGTTTGGATAAAAGTCGACCGTTTCTTTATCGAGATCATCAAGCAACTCGTGCGCAAGGCGCGATAGGCGTATCTCTGTGTAGCGCATGGCGGCGGGAGAGTCCCCATCTACTGAACCAAAATTTCCCTGACCATCTACAAGGGGATAGCGCAGCGAGAATGGCTGGGCCATACGAACAATCGTGTCGTAAACCGCAGTATCGCCGTGCGGGTGATACCTGCCAATGACATCACCTACGATGCGTGCTGATTTTTTGTAAGCTTTATTCCAGTCGTTACTTAATCCCGACATAGCGTACAAAACTCGCCGATGCACTGGCTTGAGGCCGTCACGAACATCTGGTAGGGCACGGCCTACGATGACACTCATTGCATAGTCTAAATACGACTGACGCATCTCCTGTTCGAGATTCGAAGTTATGGTTTCTTTGGCAATATCATTCATCTGCACTACTCAACTTGAAGTTCCTACGACAGTTTTACGAATGCCCGCTAGAGGGCTAAAATCGATTGAATTTACAGCGCAATTTGAGCCCCTTTCGGGACCAAAATCAGGCACTTATTTTATCACAAAACCAGGCTCAACCGCGGCATTTGCAGGAGAAAAATCCCAACACTATGCGATTCAGTCTGCGGTTTTTTAACGTTCAGAATAGAGACAACCAACAAGTAAGGTACCCTTAAAAAAGTACCCCGATTGCTCCTTCGCACAACGTCGTTAGTTTACCGATCCATGGCATCAATACGACCACAGCAAGGCCATTAATCGTAAGCAGAATTCGAGCATCTTGTTTCGGCCTGAACTGCAACCCTGGATGAGATGTTGCGAGATCATCAAAATACATCACCTTTACGATTCGAAGATAGTAAAACGCACCAATTACAGATAAAACAACGGCCACTACCGCGACCCAGGTCATACCTGCATTCACTACCGCCTGTAATACTGATAACTTGGCATAGAATCCAATAGTGGGTGGTATCCCCGCAAGAGAAAACATCAACAGAAGCATAATGAACGCAGCCCAGGGGTGAGATTGATTCAACCCCGAATAGTCCTCAATTAAATCAGCTTCCACGCCCTCGCTCGACAAAGCCAGTATGACCCCAAAAGCTCCCAAGGTAACCACCGCGTAAATCAATATATAGGCCATAGCGGACGCATAGCCGGACACCTCCCCGGTCAAAATTCCAAGCAAAAAGAAGCCGACATGAGCAATTGCCGAATAGGCCAGCATGCGTTTGATATTGCTTTGTGCAATAGCAATGATGTTGCCTAGAGCTAGAGAGATTATAGAGACCACGAGCAGCATCCCCTGCCATTCGGTAGCGAGCGATTCAAGCCCATCTGCCAGAAGTCTGAGTATGATTGCAAAGCCCGCAAGCTTTGGCGCTGTCGCCAGGTATACCGTGCTTGACGTTGGTGACCCCTCGTAAACATCGGGCACCCACATATGAAAAGGCACCGCGCCGATCTTGAACAAAAGTCCAACCAGAACCAGTATCAGCGCCATGGTTCTTGGTAGCGTGCTCCCGTCATGGCGCACTATCGATGCTGACAGTTCGTTTATGTATAGCGTCCCGGTGAGCCCATAGAGCAGCGACATGCCGTACAGCAATATCCCGGAAGCCAGTGCACCCAATACAAAGTATTTCATGGCGGCTTCTGACGCAGCCGTCGAATCGATCCTCAAAGCCACCATCGTATACAGGCACAACGCGAGCAATTCCAGACCCACGTAGAGAGACAGCAGATGATTTGAAGCCGTCATCACCATCATTCCGACAACTCCGAATAACGCTAGCGCAAAAAACTCGCCTTTCCACAATCCTCTAGCATCCGCATAACCTCGACTGTAGACCAGAACAAATCCGGTCGAGATACAAATGCCTACCTTCAAGATAGCCGACAGACTGTCCATCAACACCAGGCCATTGAGTCCATAGACCGGAGCTGGCTCAGAATAAACGATGCTCAGACCAGCGCCTACCATCAAGGTTACCAACGACAAGCCATATCCAAACTTCTTCTTTTTCGTTGCAGGTAAATATAGATCCAGGACAAGAATAAAGCAGGCCATGAGGGCTATTACGATCTCAGGCAGTACTACTAGGATATCTTGGTTAGTCATGATTGCTAGAGCTTTGAAATCGCAGCATGTTGCAGCAGATTCTCGACAGTCGAATGCATGACCTCAAGTAGTGGCATTGGATAAATACCCAATCCGAGCACACAAACCGCCAATACGCCTAACACAAGTTTCTCGCGCCCATTGACATCGACCAATGCTTTTACTTTTTCGTTGGTAATCTCGCCATAGACGACTCTTTTGATCATCCAGAGCGTATAGGCTGCACCAAGAACAAGCGTGAGACCTGCAACAGCTGCATACCAACCGTTGACCCTGAAGCTGCCCAGGATTACTAGAAACTCGCCCACGAACCCTGAAGTGCCTGGTAGGCCCGCATTCGACATCGCAAAAAACACCAGGAAAACGGAAAATACTGGCATGGCATTGGCCACACCCCCATAGCTATCGATCTCCCTCGAATGCATTTGATCATAGAGAACACCAACACACAAAAATAAGGCTCCCGAAATAAAACCGTGAGAGATCATTTGCACAATCGCGCCTTCCATACCTTGGGTATCGAATATAAAGAAGCCTAGCGTCACGAAGCCCATGTGTGATATCGACGAATACGCAATTAATTTTTTCATGTCCCGCTGCACCAGGGCCACCAGTGCAATGTAGACCACAGCGATCAAAGAGAGTCCTATAACCCATATGGCGAGCTCAGAAGAAGCGTCTGGGGTAATCGGAATACTGAACCGGAGAAATCCGTAAGCACCCATTTTTAGAGTGATGGCGGCCAAGATTACAGACCCGCCCGTGGGGGCCTCCACGTGAGCATCAGGTAGCCACGTATGTACCGGAAACATGGGCACCTTTACAGCAAACGCCGCGAAGAATGCCAAAAATATTAGAACCTGTGTTGTATAGGTGAGTGGTGTCGCGTGAAACGATGCTATGTTGAAGGTGTGATCTGATGTGAAATACAAATAAATAATGGCCACGAGCATCAGTAGAGATCCAACCAACGTATACAGAAAAAACTTTATGGCGGCATAAACCCGGTTTGAAC
>Ga0315338_1001405_pt1 | contig 30526 bp, 25 predicted proteins | sample ASW8metaG_FD_204518 | JGI IMG/M metagenome (GOLD analysis project Ga0315338, IMG submission 204518) | Ammonia-oxidizing marine archaeal communities from Monterey Bay, California, United States - ASW #8 | ecosystem: Environmental > Aquatic > Marine > Coastal | place: USA: California | collected... | reverse complement strand
TGTGCGCACCCAGGACATCCGTTGGCGGACAGCCTCGATCTTTGCCCTGATTGCCATCGCGCTTCAGCTTCTGAATACCCTCAACAACTTTCCGCGTCTGATCTACGGGTTCGATACGACGGAGTCCTGGGGCGCGTTCCTGACCGGGAAGCTGCTGGCCGGGCTGACCCAGGCCGTTTTCACCGGTGCGTTTGTTTTCGTCGTTACGGCGGCAGGGGAGTCGCTCTACCGTGAGGCCTATCCCGAGAAAGTGTCTCTCTCCAACTTTTTTACTCCGGCCGGAATCCGTACCCGCCGTTTCTTCCTCGCGGCCGTGACGGGCATCGTCATGACGGCGGGAATGTTCCTCTACCAGGAGGTGTTCTATCTCATTGCGGGGCGTCTCGGTGCCTGGGCCCCGTCGGATGTTCCGTACGACGATCTACTCAATACGAAGTTTCCCTGGGTTTTCGTGCTTTCGATTGGATTCCTGCCCGCTGTCAGTGAAGAGTTTCTCTGCCGGATGTTTTCGATTCCGCTCGTCCAACGCTTCACCCGGAGCACCTGGCTGGCCGTTCTCCTACCCGCCTTCATCTGGGGCTTCGCCCATTCCGGATATCCCAATCAGCCGTTCTTTATCCGGGGACTGGAAGTCGGCCTGGTCGGCGTGGTTGCGGGTGTGGTTTTTCTCCGCCTGAATATTGGCGCGGTTCTCTTCTGGCACTACACCGTCGATGCGCTCCTCAGCGGTCTGCTCCTCTTCCGTTCCGGGAACACCTACTACATCATCTCTGCGGCGATTGCCGCTGGCATTCTTCTTATTCCGATCGCCTATTCGATCTACTCGTATTTCCGCCGTGGGGGGTTCGAGAGCCCAGCCGAACTCCTCTCCGGCGCTGAACCAAAACCGCTCGAACCCGAAGCTGTTCCACGGCGGGAAGAAGAATGGAAACTGCCCGCTTCGTGGAGTGCGACGCGACGATGGCGTGTCGTCGTCGCCGCCGCCGTCCTTGCACTCGCTGTCTGGATTCCGAGCAGTAGCGTTCTGCGACCGGAGGCGATGACCCGATCGCGGGCCGAGGCTGAAGACGGAGCTCGGGGTGTTCTTTCCGCCCTCGGGGAGACGCCTGACTCGTTTCGGGTCGCACTGGTCGGTACCCCAGCTTATGACGACGAGTGGGCCCGTTACATTCTCCAGCAGGCTGGCCCGGAGCGTTTGATCGAAACGGTCGATCGCTTTGATTCCGACTTTCGGTGGAAGGCGCGTTTCTTCCGACCGACCGACCCTCGCGAGTTCCGCTTCGAGTTCGATGGCGAAAATGGGGGAATGATCGCGTTCGAACGGCGCGTAGCAGAGGATGATAAAATGGCGTCGCTCGACTCACGGGCGGCCGAACGCATCGCCAGGAATTACCTGCGCCATCGAGATCACGATCTCGAGGATTTCATTCTCAAGGAATCGTCAAGCGAGAACCGCCCGAACCGGCTCGACCACACCTTCCTCTGGGAAGGACGTCCGGAACATCCTCTTCACGTAGGGGAGGCCCGCTACAGAATCGAGGTGATGGTCCAGGGTGAGCAGATCTCCGGGTATCGGGAGTTCTGCAAGCTCCCGGAGAACTGGCAGCGGACCCGGGAAGGGCGCACGATCTGGACCGCTCTTCGCTTCGTCCTCATGATCGTCGGTCAGGGATTCCTTTTCGGGTTGGCCCTTTGGATTCTCATCGACGGCCACCGACGCGGTCGAACGGAGTGGAAACGTTCGCTACTTCTTGCCCTGCCCTTTGGCATTCTCGCCCTGATGGGCAATCTGAATGCCTTCCCGGAGATTTCCTATCGTTACGATAGTCGGACTCCGTGGACTCTCTATCTGATCTCGGCCGCTGTGGGTATCGGAGTCACCTCGGCGTTCCAGTACCTTCTGTTCTCTACTTGTTTCGCCACGGTCACGACCCACCTGCCACAGTTCTGGAGTCTGCGCCGGTTCGAGTCTCGTCGCGCCCTCGGAACGGATGCTCTCCTCTCGGCTCTCTTCGCTCTGGCCGCTGGGCTGGCTGTTCATCGCCTGACCGGATTTGTCGTCAATCTCGCCCCAGCCCTGGCCGTGCCCCCATCGGTTGGCCTCGGATCGGCGGAATCGACGGTTTGGCCCTGGTTGGATCTCGTTTCGAGCGTCTGGATCGAGTGGGTCCTATGGTTCACCGGAGGTGTCGCGATTTATGGCGGAGTCCGCCTGTGGAAGGAACACAAGCTCGGGATGACGCTCGTGTTGGTCGCCGCCGCTCTCTCGTTTATTCCGCTCAGTACCCGGGGGCCGGCCGAGTTTGCTCTTGCTGGGGTCCAGGTCCTGCTCTGGGTGGGCGTGGTCGCTGCGTTTGCTCGTTGGATCGCCGGGGGGAATCTCCTTGCCTACCCGGTCGCTCTCTTCGTCGTTCTCAGCATTCATGCTCTGATTCCCTACCTGACGGCTGCCGGGCCCTACTTTCAGCTCCAGGGCTGGATCGCCGCGGGCCTTCTCGCGCTACCTTTATTGTGGCTTCTCTTTGCTCTGACAACACGTGAAGAGACTGTCTCAGGTCGTTCTCCCGACATAACTTGACGGTGACCGGCCAACTGGAGAGCCGAAGCGAGCTCCGACGCTTCTTCAGTTATGCTGAGAAAGACGTGAAAGTTTTCACGTGGCTTGCCGAAAGCCCCTAGAGTGCCCCGCGAATCGATCGATCTGGATTCGGGGGGGGGAGGTTGGACACGGGGGATCAAATGAATCGACTACTCAGCTACAGACTGCTCTGCCTGGTGCTCATCGCCCAGGCCTGTTTTGCCATCGCCGGGACTCTCACCATCTGGCGTGAGCTTCTGGAACCCGGAGCGGTACTGCTGGTCGCCGGATCCCACGTCGCCCTCGTCCTCGTCGCGGGATGTTACTACGTCGTTCCGACGCCCAGGATTCTCGGGCTCGGTTTGGCCGGATTGGTCGCGCTGAGTTTTTTCCTCTGGGTCGGACTTCAGGGACCAGAGGGGCCCACGGCCATCGCTTTACTAGGACGGGCTGTGGCGCTCTCGGGAGCTTGGGTCGGACTCCACCTCCTCGCGCCTCGAGCCGTCGAGGAGTGGAAACTCTCGGTCCATGGGGAAGAGCCCCGGGCGATCGCCGAAACCGTTTCCCGCTAGATCAATCCGGTGCTGCCCACATCGTTTCCTGGGTCGGGATCGATCCCGGCCCCTTCGTGCGCGCATAGGCGATGGCGAAGTTGACCGCCTCTCGTGGATTCTCGGCGAGATGGAGATTCTCCTCGATACCAGCAATCGGCTCCGCAGGCGTCAACTGCCAGGAATCGAGTAGGATGACAGGGCGTGACGCAGCCAAAGCGAGACCAATCTCCGAGAGGGTCCCGTAGGCTCCCCCGATGGCAATGACGGCTTCGCCTGCTCGCGCCACGATGGCGTTCCGGGCGTCTCCCAATCCCGTGAAGATCGGAATCTGGACGTATTCGTTCGGAGGTGACCCCGAGCTGTCAGATCCGGGCAGAATCCCCACCGTGAGGCCACCGTGGGTAGCGGCCCCACGCGAGGCCGCTTCCATGACCCCGCCTCCACCTCCGGTGACGAGGACGACTCCGGCCGAAGCGAGTAATCGTCCCACCCACCGAGCGGTTCGCATTTGCTCACGGCTGGCTTGCTCCGGACCAATGACGGCAATCATGGGTGGCCGCAGCTCCGTAAGGTACTCGGACGTCAGTCCCCTGATTCCTTCTCTTTGCCGGCGGGAATCGGAATGCCGTTCTTCCGAGCGATTCGTCGTGCCCAGGAGAGGATGGCCTCGCCCTCGAGCGCTTTCATCGTCTCGATGAGTTGGTCTTCCGCTGAGTCCGAGGACCAGCTGGCCAGGGCGACCTCGGCGGCCGCCTTCAGTCTCTCGTCCTCACCCCAGTAGGCCTCGAAGGCCGGAATGCGGGCCACGATCGGTTCGGCTCCGGAGAGGGCGAGGAGGACGGCCTCCCGTACATCGACCCGTTCGATCTGTTCGTAGATGTCGAGCAGGAGACCTGTGTAGTACCGATCGAGTGATCCTTCGAGGGAGCGAATGAGCCGGATTCCCTGAGCCGGAGAGAGAGCGCTTTCGTTCGGCCACTGTCCAGACTCGAGAACAGAGACGACGGTGGTGAGAGCGCGATCATGGCCGTTCTCCGCGAGTTGCGCGAGGATCATGGCTCGGTCGGACGGCAGCACAACGGGGCCGTTCGTCCACTTCCCATCATCCACGGCCGCCCAGAAAGGATCCGGAATTTCGGTGCAATCGGCGCCGAACCAGGATCGGACGACCGCCATGCGGGTCGCAGGCGGGCCGTTCAGAAGATTCTCGTTCGTCTCCTGGCAGATCGAATCCGCGGCTGCGGCGGGGCCAACTCCTCCGACGAGAAGTGCCGTCAGACAAAGAGTTGTGGTCCATTTTCGGCTAGTGTTTTCGAGCATGTCCATGGTCGGTTTCGTTCCTCTCCCAGTGGGATCGAAGGATGGACGGAGACCGGGTCTCCGTCGACTTGGCGTGCGTTGGCTCTTCGCCAGCCGCCCACAGTGGATTACTGTGTTCGAGCACGTCCAATGAGCATCCTCAATCCGAGCCTTGCCGGTCAAGGGATCGACTGCGATTGCTCCTTGGTCGACGAGCGAGGAAGGCAAAGGGGGCCGGCTCAAACCGCCCCGTGGCGAAACTTCGAGAGTCTAAGGTGGGGTGAGGATCAGATGAGTCTGTACCGTGAGATAACGGAGATCGAGCTCGAGAACGGGCTGAAGGTGCTGATGGCGCCGAGCGACCGGAGCCCGACGGTGACGAGCCAGGTTTGGTACAAGGTAGGCTCGAGGTACGAGAGGACGGGCATTACCGGCATTTCTCATGTCTTCGAACACATGATGTTCAAGGGAACGACGCGGTTTCCCAAAGGGACTCTCGATCAGATCTTCCATTCCCAGGGGATGGATTATAACGCCTTCACGAGCCACGACTTCACGGCTTACTACGAAACGATGGCGGCTGATCGGCTCGAGGTGGCCCTCGAACTCGAAAGTGACCGGATGCGAGGTCTGACCCTCGACTCGGGGGAGTTCGACTCCGAAATGGCTGTGATCCGGGAAGAGCGCAGGCAAACGCGAGAGGATCCTCCGTTTGGTCTTTTGTCCGAAGCGGTCGAGGCCACTACCTTTCTCGTCCATCCGTACCGTTGGCCCGTCATAGGTTGGATGGACGATCTGGAGAAACTCCAACTCGAAGAGGTGCGGGAGTACTACGGACGATTCTACGTTCCAAATAATGCTCTTCTGGTGTTAGCCGGAGCTTTCGAGCCGAGCGAGGCCCAGGAGTTGGTCGAACGACACTTTGGTTCCATTTCCGCGGGGTCGCCTGCTCCAGCGATCGATGTCACCGAGCCAGAGCAACTCGGCGAACGTACGGTCTCCGTGCACAAGAATGTGCAACTTCCGGGAATCTTGATCGCTCATCGGATTCCGGGTGCGGGCTCTCCGAAGCTCCCAGCCCTTCGTCTGCTCGAAGCAGTACTTTTGGACGGGCGGTCAAGTCGGCTCTATCAACGACTCGTCTACCGGCAACCGTTTGTCACCGGATTGACCGGAGGGATGCACGAGCGAATCGACCCCTCCACGTTTTTGCTCCGTTGCCAGGCTCGTCCGGAGATTTCGATCGAGACCGTTCGCGACGAGATCTATGAAGAACTTACTTCGATCGCCAGCCAGGGAATCGAGGCCGACGAACTGACCCGTGCGTTTCATTCTCTGGAAGTCGACCATGTTTTCGGTCAGGAAAGCTCAACCGGATTGGCGCAGGGTCTGGCCGCGGCGGAATGCCGAACGGGGTGGCGATCGCTCGAGACGTTCCTTGACGACCACCGGAGTGTCACGGTCGACGATGTTCGCGAGGTTGCCGCTGAAATTTTCGACCCGAAAAAGCGAGTCATAGGCTACTTGATTCCGGAAAGAGACGAGGTTCGTTCATGAGGGCGATTCATCGAAGACTCTCGAAACGGCAGCGACCGGGGATCGATCCCATCGCATTGTCGGGAGGGACCGGGCCAGCCACCGGGAAGGGAATCCGGATCGATCGTCAGGTTTTGGACAACGGGTTGCGGCTCCTGCTCCTCGAGCGACCGGGACTACCCCTCGTTTCGTATCACCTCCTCGTTGAAACAGGCACGATCGATGAAACAGGTCCGGACGAGTCGGGTCTCGCCCAGCTCACCACTCAACTCCTGACCCAGGAGTCGAAAAACTACTCTGCGCTCGAATTGGCCAGGGCCGTCGAAGACCTCGGCGCGACCCTCGGCGCCCACAGTGATCGGGATTTTACGACGGTTGGCCTATCCAGCCTGGCCCGCGATCAGTCGGCGTCTCTTTCCCTGCTTGCGGAAGTAACCCGAAATCCGGCCTTCTCGACCGATGAGATCGAAAGGAAGCGACAGGAAATCTGCACAGTTCTCCGACGCAATCTCGACGACCCCGGGTACCACGTCTCTCGGCTCCTCGCCCACAGACTCTACGGCGAACACGCCTACGGCCACGCTCTCCTCGGCGAGCCCGCCGTCGTTGAATCGCTCAGTCGCGAAGACCTTCTGCGTTTCTACGAAGGCAATTTCGCGCCGGAGCGGTCGGTTTTGGCCATCGTCGGTCAGTTCGATCGGGAGCTGGTCCTCGAGGAAGTGAAGAACGAGTTTGGAAGTTGGCAGCGAGTCGGTTTGGAAAACGATCGACCGCGGTCGGTAGAGGTCCCGTCCCGCCTCAGTGCGTTGGTCGGCGAAGAGGGCTCGATCGCTGCGCCGCCGTCCGACCCTTCCCGTGCGTCCGCGTCGAAGTCGGTTGCGGCGTTTCGCGATACGCATCAAATGGACGGTGTTTCCCAGGCTACGGTTCGGGTCGCCTGTCGCATCGTGCCGCGCCAACACGACGACTATGTCCCACTCGTCGTCCTCGACCAAATTCTCGGGGGCGGCGGCTTCTCCAGTCGATTGATGCGCTCGCTCCGCGACGAAATGGGTTGGACCTACGGGGCATCTTCCTCGCTTGGACTGCACAAACATGCGGGGGCCTGGGTCGCTGGATTCAAGACGTCTCAAGAGACCCTCGAACCGGCCATCGACCGTTTGTTTGCCGAGATCGATCTTTTGGGTCTGAAGGGACCAACCGAAGAAGAAATCGAACACGCTCGAGCCTATCTGAGCGGAAGCCTTCCTCTCGACTTTGAAACCAATGCGCAGTGGGCGAGCCACGCGCTCGAGGCCGAACTTTACGGGCTGCCTCCGTTCTTCTGGGAAGACGAGTCTCGCCGCCTCCAGGAGCTGACAACGGCTGATCTTCTCGAAGTGGGAGCGCGCTACCTCAGCGCCGACCGCTTTGCCGTCGCAATCAACGGAGACTTTCTTGACGACTCTCTTTCACCCGGCTGACGATGTACTTCGTTCCGACCATTGCAGAACCTCCCAAGTACCTCCACGGTCCCTGGCCATGAGGCGCAACCCGATCTTGCTCGGTGGGTCGCCCTGCGGCCCCTCGGAATCGCAGGCCAGGGGGCGTTCGCTGGCAAGTTCGAACGTGTCGACAACGAGCCAGGCCGTAGTCCCGTTCGTCGTGGACCATTTCTGGACGGTCTCGATCCTACCCGACCAGCGCAGCGCTCCTGGATGGTCGTTCCAAAGACGCTCCATGCGGCCGACGAACTCGACTCGGCTGAGCGAGGTCTCCGTGGCGAAGATTTTGAACCCGTCCTGACAGGGGAGGAAGATCATGTCTTCTGCGAGGCGATCTTCGAGACCTCTGGCGTCCCGAGTCCGGAGGGCAGCGAGGAGGCTGGCCCACAATTCGCTTGGTGATTTTGCCGGACTCAGCTGAACGATCTCGATGTCTCGAGAGCCTTGAAAGGTCATCCCGTCGGTGAGCGTCTCAGCCGAGACTCGGTGGGGACCGGGGGCGAGTAGCGAGAGGGGAAAGCTTCGGCCCTGCCAGGACGTCCCGCCGGCGATCCAACGGTACGCCGTGTGCAGTGGGGGCGAACCCGGGCACGAGCGAACCGTGAGGCTGTCGTCTCGACCCTGGGTTTGCCATCGTCCGGGGAGGGGAGCGGCGAGGAGAAGGGGGTAGCCTGTCTGGAGGTCCACCTCGATCGGCGGCGATTCGTAGCGTGATTTCGATCCCTTCACGACGAACTCGAGCTCGTGCCAACCAGGATCAGCATCAGACCACTCCGAAGTCCAGGGTGGTTCTCGGACCGTCTCCCAAGAGGATCCGTCGACGAGAAACGTGACAGACTCGACCGGCTCATCGACCTCTACGCCCGCCTCGAGCAGGATCGAGCCGACCAGGACATCTCCAGGTGTCGGTTCGATCCACCAAAGTCGGTTGGGGGGGCCGGAGGGGAGCTCTTCGAGTTCGGAAGGCGATGGAACACCGCAGCCCGCGCTCAGGCAACAAACGGCCAGTACGACAAGGCCGCAGTGTCGGCCCCGCCGACAGCGACGGACCACCTCCACACCGCGCATCCACAAACCCGTTTCGATAAACAGCTGTTGGCCCATCGTCACCTCCCGCCTTCGGAGGTGCAAGGTTTGGACCACCCCTCACAGAGGTGGCTACGAAGTCTGTCCCATCCCGTCCAGCGAACTTCCTTCGTGAATGCGTTCGATGGCCTGCGCCAGCATGGAAGCGATACTACAGACACGAATCTTGGGGTGGCGCCGTTCCGGAGCGAGTGGCACCGAGTCGGTTATACAGAGCTCGGCGATCTCGGGGCGATCGAGACGCGTGATAGCTGTGTCGGTCAGAATTCCGTGGGTTATGGCGAGATGGACGTGCGGAACTGCACCTGCTTCGATCAGGGAGGGGATTTGGTCGAGGACGGATCCTCCCGCAATGATGTCATCGATGAGGATCGGGACTTTACCCTCGAGATCTCCGACCACGTTTGTCGTCTCGACCTGGTCGAATCCGGTCCGGCGTTTGTGCATCAGACCGAGAGGAACGCCCAGGCGTTCGGCGTACTTGTTGGCGAGCTTGACCCGACCCGAGTCGGGCGCGACCACGACCGCGTCCCTCAGCAGCTCAGGCCGCTCCAGGAAAGATTTGCACAGCACTTTGAGGGCAGAAAGAGGGTCGGCCGGGATGTTGAAGAACCCTTGGATGGCCGGCGCATGAATGTCGACGTAGAGCACGCGACTCGCCCCAAGAGCTTCCAGGGATGTGGCCACGACTTTTGCGCTGATCGCCTCTCGACCCTGGGCCATTCTCTCCTGTCGAGCGTAGGGGAAATAGGGCATGACTGCGGTGATGCTATGGGCGGAGGCCCGACGAAAGGCGTCAACGTAGAGGAGAAGTTCGATGAGGTGGTCATTGACCGGAGCGGGACAAGGTTGAATCAGGAAGATATCGTCCCCGCGCACCGCTTCGTCGATCTGAACGTGAATCTCACTGTCGGGTAGACGAGTCGTCGTACAACGGCCAAGGGGAGTGTCCATGCAGGAAGCCACCGCTCGCGCCAGGTCGGGGTTTGCGGATCCGGAAAAGATGCGGAGAGGCCGATTGGTCTTGGCGCGCCGCCGATCGGGCTTGAAGGCCGGCCCTGGCGTGCGTCGGGGTTCTTCTTTTGGCATTTGACGACCCCTCTCGGCAAGAATCCAACGGCTTCGGAGGAACCAGTATCCCATTTTTGGAAGGCGGACCGGATCTCGTACCTCGTAATTTCGTCTCTCCCTATTGTTTCGGTCGCCATGGGCCGAATCTCTAATCAGGAGCCTCTCCGAAATCGGGTTCAGGATCTTCGCGGGAAGAGAGTCCGGTCGGCTCCAGGTCGCTTCGCTCTGTTCCGGAGGGCTTCTCAGCCGACCCGGACGTACGTATACTAGAAGCGTCTATGTGGTGTGGCCTCACCCACGAAGCTCACCACAGTTCAAGGAACTTAAGAAGAAAGGAGCGTATGAGACTCGCATTCTACGGCATGCTGGGATTGTCCATTGTCGTTGACTTGGTTCTGGGTGCGTGGGCCAGTACCAATTGGGAATCCTTCGTAACGTTTTGGTTCACCGGTGACGTAAACGCAATGCTCGATCCGGGAACCCAACTTGTTGGGTTCGTTCTGAGCCTTGCACTCTTCTTTTTCGCTATTCTGCAAATCCTGGCTCTTCGCTGGGTCAGGGGTCGAGAAGAAGAAGCGGGATATCAGGTCGCTTTCGCTTTCAGTGCCTATCTCTTGTTGTCGGGAGTCGCAACGTTTCTGTTCTTCCGCAGCGCGCCACTCCGCTTTGGCGGTTTGGAGTTTCTCCTCTTGGACGGGGCACGTGGTCTTCTCCTCGGAGTCATGGCAATTCTGGCCAAGCGGGAGCCCGCGACGGTGAGCAAGCTTCGTGTACCGAAGAGACACCGATCCACGGCTCGCTCCAGTCACTCGTCGGACCGTCGGTCTGATGAATCCTCGGCTCGGCGATCACGCGGTAAGCGCGGGTCGGGAAGCGGCCGAGGCGGGGCACGAGGGGGCGGCCGAAAGGTCAGCGACAGAAAGAGCGGACAGTATGGTTCGCGCTCTGACGAGAAGCCGATCGCTGCAGTCGGCAAGGACGGCTCAGGAAGAAGATCGGATTCGAGACGTCGGAGAGGGAGTGGACGCGGACGACACGCCAGCTGAGTACTGGACTCGGATCGTCCAGGGTTCGCGCGCTATTGCGGCGACCGGCGACAGAGTCGAAACGGTTTCACGCAAGACCGTTTGCACGAGAGCCGAGACGTGAGTCTCGGCTCTTTGCGTTGCGGGCGAGTCTGAGGACTGGATCTAGGCGGCGTTCTTGATCGATTCACGGATCGATGCGACGGCGGAGGCCTCGTCGGCATCTGTGGGGAAGACGCGGCTCATCCCAGTGAGGCGAAAGAGATTCTCGATCGATTGCCTGAGGCCGAATATCCGAAGGTGACCCCGACCTCGCACACTCTTGATTCCGGCAACCAATGTTCCCAGTGCGGAACTATCCATGAATTCCACCGAACTCAAATCGAGGGCGCAATTGGGTTGAACCTCGAGTTTCGCGAGAAGCTGCTCCCGAAGTTGGTCTGACAGATCCGCACCCAATTCTGTCTCTCGGGTACGTGCGACGCAGACCCCATCATGATCTTCGAATTCGAGCTCCATGTGAGCCTCCTCGTGGTGCAAGTGCCTACGATTTCTCTATATCCAAGGTTCGGCCTGAGGGAAAGCCGTCTTTAGGCGGAACGAACCGATTCCAGACAAGGGTCGAATGTCGATTTGGGCGGCGACTCGTCAAGAAACCTCGCGTCAGAGTCGATTTCCTGAAGGGAGCATGTTCGCCGTGATACCACTTCCAGAACGGACACCATATGAACTCGGCCGAGACCCTCAAACAGCTGCTCTGGAAGCACCAACAGACCCTGTCGCACTTGTCCGAGCAACTCGGCGGTTCTGGAGCCACCTGGCGCCTCAAGAGTTCGTCTGGAGATGTCATCTGGACGGCAGAAGAGCAAAGGGGCAACGGAACAACGGGTGTTTCGGCCCACAGCTTCGACGTTCCGTCCTGGATTGTTCCCGTAGCCGACCGGGGTTGGATCGAGATTGCCGGCGAAGCCGGTTGCTCTGGCGAGCCGGTGGAGCTTTCTGCACTCGGGGCTTTCCTCAGTTCGTCCATGGACACGGAGGCCGAGCTAGACCGGGTAGTTCAGGACCACATCGGCAATACCAATCAACTCGTGTCCCTCTATCAGATCATCGGACAGACTCGGGAAACCCTGGATCTCTCCGAGAAACTGCAGGTCACTCTCGAGGAAACTGCCCGGCAGTTTCGGACCGACGTCGCTTTCTTTCATGCGGAGACGAACGGATCGAACGTCTTTGAGATCTGGCCCCTGGACAGTGATGGACAGACTCTCCGGGCGGAGGCGATTCTGGCCAGTTGTCAGGGCAAGGAGAGCGCGTTCATTGGGTTCGAGCCTGAGACATTTTTGGCAGCGCCGCTGGTCGTAGACGGCGAGATCGTTGGATGGATGGCCGCCGGTGCGCGTAGCCTTCCCGGTGAGGAGCTCGGGATTCGAGAGACCAAACATGTCGAGGCTCTCGCTGAGCTTGCTGCGGGTTTTCTTCTGACCGACCAGCTCCAGGGGCAGTTTCTCGACAATACCAAGTTGCAACGCGAACTCGAGATCGCCAGCTCAATTCAGGAAATGCTCATGCCGCGTAGCCTTCCCGAGCTCGAAGGGTATGGGATCGCAGCCTCCTGCAAACCAGCTTCGAGCGTTGGCGGAGACTTCTACGTTACGCAGCTTCTGGAGGATGGTCGGCTCGCTTTTGCGCTTGGAGATGTGACCGGTAAGGGCGTACCAGCAGCCCTCATCATGGCGATGACTCGAACTGTCTTCCGCTCGCTGACATCGCACTCCACGGAGCCGAACCTCCTTCTCGAGAACCTGAGCCGGGTCTTGTATGAAGATTTGGAAGAAGTTGGCAAATTTGTCACTCTGGTCCTCGGGTTTTTGGACCCCAGGAACAATGAAATCCGCGTTGCGAACGCAGGGCATTCCCCGGTTCTCTACCGTCCGGGATTGGGGGCAGCGTATGAGAGGTTCGATCCCAATCTCGCTCCCCTTGGCGTCCTGCCTGACTTGAGTGAAGAGCCGCGGACTTTCCCCTTTCATGAAGGAGCCGTTTTCGTGGCCTGCAGCGACGGCGTAACGGAGGCCAGAGATGTCGCGGGTGGGTTCTACGGGGAAGAGCGACTCGAAGCGCTCCTGGCGGAGCACGACGAAGCCGACGCCAAATCGCTACGACTTCTCATTGCGGAGGACGTTGACACCTATAGCAAGGGGGCCCCGCAGTCGGACGATCAGACGATTCTCATTATCAGTGCGTCTCCTCCCAAGACTGCAGAAACGCTTGCCCGGGAGCTCACGATCCGCGCTCGCACGGATCAGATGCGCCGGGTCAATGGGGCTTACGATGAGTTGGTCGAGTCGGCCGGCCTCGATGCGGCTCGTACGGGGGTCGCTGACGAAATGAAGCTCGCCATGCACGAAGGGATCGCCAACATCGTCGAGCATGGGCAACTTGCTCCGGATGAGGAGATCTGCATCCGCTGGACCTTCGACGAAAAAGGCATCACCTGTCTTGTGCGATCGGGCGGCGAAGCCTTCGATATGGGCGCAGTCGAAGCGGTCAGGCCGGATCCCGATTCGTTACCGGAAGGCGGCTTTGGCCTTTACCTCTTGCAGACTCTGACGGACGAGATTTCTTACGTTCCCGGAGCTCCCAATGAACTCTCGTTCTCGAGAAAGTGGAGTTAGCATGACGAGCGAAGACACTGTTCTCATCGTTGACGACGATGTTGTGGTGCGCCTGACAGCGGCGGCTATCCTCAAAAGAACTGGTATTCTAGCCAACTCCGTCGGGTCCGGTGAAGAGGCACTGGCGTTCCTGGCAGCAGGACATCTCCCATCCGCCATTCTCTGCGACTACTTTCTACCCATCATGTCTGGCGAAGAAGTCGTCCGCCAGATTCGCTCTCACCCATCATGGAAGAACATCCCAGTGATCCTTCTGACGGGACGAGCATCCGGAGCCGAGTGGGAGAGGGCGGCGGTTTTATGCGACGCGACCCTGACAAAACCCTTTCGCGCCGATGACTTGACCTCACTAGTGAATCGACTGCTCGGTTCCGAAGACGAGAAGGTGGCCTAAAGAGGTGGACAACGAAACTCGACGGAAAGACTCTGACGCGAAAGCGTTTGTTCCCGACGCGGCGGCCATCGCGCTGATTCCCCACCAGCTCGCCTCCCGGTTCATGCTCATGCCGCTCTCGATCGAAGGGCAGAGCATTCGTGTGGCCATGAAGGATCCCAGCGACTTCGAAGCGCTCGACTACATAGAGCTTGTCTCAAAGAAACGTCCGATCCCCATCGCCCTGCCCGAGCCCCGTCTTCGCGAGCTCATTCACCGGGTTTATGGCGCCCAGGCGGGAGCCAGCGAGCTCGAGACGATCGCTGCCGAGGCAACCAGAGTATCGAATCTCGGGGCCGACGGATCTGAGTTGCCAATTGTTCAGCTGGTTGACCAGATCCTCTTCGAGGCGGTTCGGGTCCGCGCGACCGACATACATCTCCAGCCGGAGGAAACCGAGTTTGTTGTTCGGTTCCGCGTCGACGGCGTGCTCACCGTCGTTCTGCGCCTTCCTGCTCCACTTCACCAACCGGTTACGACGCGAATCAAAGTCTTGTCAGGGTTGGACATTTCCGATCGCCGACTTCCTCAGGATGGAAAGTTCGACCTCAAAGTTGCGGAAACGGACGTCGACCTTCGTGTCTCGACGAACCCGACCGTCTGCGGGGAGAACACTGTCCTCCGTGTCCTCAATCGTAACAGCGTAGAGATTGGGTTCGCGGAGCTGGGATTTGAAGAGAGCGACCAGCAACGCATCTCCGATCTGGTCAGACGCCCGTACGGGATGTTCCTCGTAACCGGTCCGACCGGTTCCGGAAAGACCACGAGCCTTTATAGCGCCCTTCGTCTCTTCGACCGCGAGCTTCTGAACATCATGGCGCTCGAAGATCCCGTTGAGTATCGAATGACCGGGATCCGCCAGTCACAGATCTCGGAGAAGGCCGGCTTTGGTTTCGCCAAGGGTCTGAGGGCACTGATGCGCCAGGATCCGGATGTGATTCTGGTCGGTGAGATCCGAGATCAGGAGACCGCGGAAATTGCGATGCGTGCTTCTCTGACCGGCCACATGGTTTTGAGCACCTTGCATACAAACACGGCTCTGGAGACCCTGACCCGACTCCGGGATATGGGGATCCCCGTCTTTCTAATTGCCTCGACAGTCACCGGAATCATGGCTCAGCGATTGATGAGGCGCATCTGTAGCTACTGCTGTGAGTCCCATCCGGCCACTCCAACCGAGAAGGCCTGTTTGAACTGGCCAGAAGATAAACCTCTGTCCCTCAATTCGGGTCGCGGGTGCGACGAGTGCCGTGGCCAGGGTTATCGGGGAAGATTCGCGGTTTTTGAGATTCTCGAGATGACAGACTCGATTCGCGTCGCTCTGGCCGACGGGACAAGTATCCGCGACATGGAGAGGGAGTCCGTTAGCGCCGGCTTTGAGACCATTCGGGCAAATGCAGCCCGTCGTGTCGTCCAAGGCTGGGCGACCGTCGAGGAGCTTCTTCGAGTTTTTGGAGACGTGGTCGGTTTCGAGCCTCAGACGCAGGTGCAGTCAGACGATGCCGGCCCGAACAGTTCCGCGACGGAAATTGGCGAGTCAATGGGTGAGGCCGAAGCGGCCTAGTTCTCGCGCGCTGCTGATTCGGGTCCCTTCCAGCCTTCGAAACTAAAGTCTTCAGGATTAGTCCAGCTCTCTTCAAGTTCCTCGATCAGGTTGTGGAGTCTCTCCGTGTCGACTTCTTCCCTGGCCTGAACGAGGAGTAGCCTTGCTTCCTCGTGCCTTCCCTCAGACGAGACACGGACCGCCTCGTTGACGAAAGCCGCCGCTCGGACCAGAGGTAGTTCTGCGTGGCCCAGAATCCGCTCGAGTCGATTTGAGCTGCGTCGTGCTGCGGCATCGAGAGCAAGGAGATTGGTCCGAGCCCAGGAAACGGCCGGCCCAGCTGTCCCCGCTACTTTCTGCCATTGCGTCCGGGCATCCTCCACCCGACCATCCTGGGCCAGAAAGTAACCGAGGTTGATTCGTGCGTCGGGCGACTTCGGTGCAAACGAGACGGCGCGCTCGGCCCGAGTGACCGCTTCCGGAATGTTCCCCGCGTCAAACGCATCCAAGGCCCGGTTGTGTTCATGCGCGGCGAAGAGCGCGGACGGGTCCTTCGGGCTCCAAATGGGATTCACTCGCAAACCCGCCCCCGATTGACGAAGGCTTTTGACCAGGTCGTCCCCGATGATGTGGGGGGTGAGGAGGACGACGAGTTCTCGTCTTTGTTCTTCCTTCTTCGACCGCCTGAAAAGGCTGCCGAGATAAGGGATGCGAGCAAGAAGGGGGACACCCGTTACGATCTCCGACTCGAGAGTCTGGATCATTCCCCCGATGACAAGGGTCTGCTTTTCGCGAAGCCGAACGGAGGTCTCAGTCTCCCGCGTATCGATGATGGGCTGGGGAGGAAGGCTGGGAAGCGACTCGGTGAATCCGGTTACGGTCGAGACCGTCGGGTGAACTCGCAGAGTGACCGCTCCATCGTCGCCGATCTGAGCAAACACCTCCAAGGTGACGCCGGCCTCTTTGAAGTCGACTTCGTACTGGACATACGGTTGGCTCCCGTCCGCCGTGATCACTTCGATTTCGTAGTACGGGACGTTTTCCGTCATGCGAAAGACAGCGGGCTCGTTCCCCATCGCCGCGACTCGGGGACGTGAGATAATCTCGAGGTTGCCCTCCTGCTCGAGAGCTTCGACCAAGAGGTCGAGTTTGTCGGTACGGAGGAGCCCCATCTGAAAGATGCCGCCCAGGTCCTCGGTTGTTCGGAGCTCGAGCAGCCCACCCGCGTCGGTGTTTGGCTCAACGTTGTCCCATCCGTCTTCAAAGACCGTCCAGTCAACCCCAAGCTGGAGAGCTTCATCGAGAGAAATCTCGACGATCTTTGCTTCGATGTGTACTTGTTCCGCCAGAATCGCTTCGAGCGCGTCCAGATGACGGCCCACTTCGCGGATCCGGGACGGAGCGGCGATCACCGTGACGCTTCCCGCCCGCGGAGAGACGGTAAACCGGGCATCGTCGCCGAGAATCGCCGCGAGTGCTTCCTCCAGGTCTCCCCAGAAGGTTGCCTCTGGATTCCCGAGATAGTCGACGCGAAAATTCTTTGTTTCGAGAGTCGAAATAATGAGTACACGGCCCTCGACCCGATATGTGAAATCATGTGCGGCGGCCAACGACTCGAGCGCCTCCCCAATCGTCGCCTCGCTGATGCGGGTCGGTGTCGTGGCAGGAAGCTCTCCTTCCAGGACGAGGCTGAGTCCACTCTGATCGAGAAGTAGTTTCAGGGTCTCCTCGAGTTGCAGGTCGGATTGGGAAAGCGAGAATCGGTTTTCAGCCTCCAACTCGACCCGGTCGGAGAGAACAGACCAGACTTGGGCGGAAGCGACACCTGGTAGCAGGGTCAGCATCCAGAAGACAACGAGGATCGGGTGTGCTCGTTCGCAAAGAAGTGCGAAGGCCCTCTTTCGGTCCGTGCGTTGCTCGCGGTCGTGTGGTGATGAGATGTTTCGAGTACCTACCACTTCTTCATCCTTCCACGGAGAGGCGCACGCGGTGCCCGGTCCTGTGTCGAATCCAAACTCCGTCGTCATCGATTTCCTCCACCGTCCAATTCGCTACGGATCCGCCCGTAGACACGATTTGCTCATCAAGCCAAGCCTTCGGCGTGGTACCGGACATGATTGCCCGTAAGATTGGTGCGGCCGGGACGATTGCCCCACTCGATCCATGCGAACTCATACGGAACGGGTTGTTGAATGCCACGGGCCCGGTCTCGTCGGGTTCTTCATCGTCGGATACCGGACGAGTAAAAGTTTCTAGAAGTAGCTCCGCCTTCAAGGCGCGACCCTGCCGGTTGAACTCCAGGCTGGAGATTCTCCAATGCCGTGGTGTTTCGTCCAGTTCCCGGAGGAGCTCGACGGTTCGATCGTAGGTGGCCCAGAGCACGAGTTTGACCTTCCATTGGTAGAGCAAGAGTCCGGGAGTAGCTTCGACTTCTTGGTCTCCGCTGAAGGCGTCGTCATTCGACTCGTCCTCGCTCTCTTCCCAGTCGTCCTCTTCCCAAACCTCGTCTTCGCCATAATCATCGTAGTCGTCGTAGTTATCCTCTGATCCATCGTGGCCATCGTCGATGCTCGCATCGCTTGTTTCCAGGCGTTCGAAGACCCGATATTCGAAGTGTTGGATTCCGACTGACTCGAGAGTCTCGAGAACCTCTTCGAGAATGGGCCCCGGAACGCCGCCGCTAGGAATCGCATCGACGAAGAAACTCTCGCCATCAGATGTGTTTTTATCGGTATTGAAGAACGCTGCGTCTTCCAGATCGGCGATGTCTTCGATCAGTTGTGCGACATCTCCCTTTAGAGATGACCGTGTCTTCACACTGAAAGCCGTCTGGACCAGCCCAAACGTAAGCAATGCGGTTCCGAGGGCAATCATGACCATGGGGAGAATCGCCCGCCCTATGCCGACATGGCGATTGAATCGCCACTTATCAATGTGATCGCGAAGGCCTTTCACTGAAGAGACTCCCAGGTAAACTCGAAGGACACAGGGATATTCAGGCTCTGCGAGGCGCCGTCCACGGCTGGTATCGACAGACTCGAAACACGTGGTTCACGCTCGAGGGATTGAAGCAGTCGACTCCAATCACTCGCTTGGGATTCTCGATTGGACCGACGGAAAGCACCGTTCAGCCCGGCCTGCCAAGTGGTTCCGGTCCGGGAGAACGTAAGTTTTTCGACGTTCTCTCTCTCCGGAATGCGGCTTGCCGTCCAGGAGAGGACTTCGATGGGGGACGAGTTCTCGAAGAGAGAGCGAAGGGCCTCCGGTTGGCTGCCGAAGTCTCCACCTTCTTCGTCAAGTCCGAGTCGCGCTTCGAGGGCGCTAAACTCACCGTCGAGATCGGCTCGCAGATTTCGAAGTCTTTGAACGTCTTCCGTGAGACTGAGCGAACAGATGGTGACGAGGAGCCCCAGGATTACCGAAACCAACGCCATTGGGAACAGCGGATCCCTCGATTTAGCTCGGGGAAGCTGGCCGAGATGAAGAAGTGCGCCCGCCCGCCGCGGCTTGGCCAGGGCAAAGGGAAGCGCATAGGAAGGACCTTCTCCGCTGAAGTCCGGCTCACCCACGACTCCGAATTCGCCAGACGGGTCGAGCAACTCGACCGGAAGAGTAATCTCGTTCGAGATCAAGGGTGCCATCGCTTCGGCGCGGGTCACATCTCCGGCGAGCAGTACGCGCGTCACCGGAGTGTCCGGAGACTGCTGCCCATCGTATTCGAGAGTCCGGCGAATCTGTCCGGCCACCTGGTTGATCTCGGACAGGCCGCGGCTGAGGCTCTCGAGACCGTCCCAGTCGATGCCATCGTCGGCCTCGACAGGACCGTCCGTGCCGGTCGCTTCGACTTCCACGGTCTCAAAGAGGGAAGTGTCGAGTCCTAGCCCAAGATCACGAATCAGGCGTATGTGACCGTGGTCAAGGACGGCCAGAAGCATCCGATGATCGCCGATGTGGAGAACCGCCATGGCACTCTCTTCACCCGATGCTCCAAACTCCGTGATCCCGTAGCTGAGAAGTGCAATGCTACTCGTAGTCAGAGCTTCGATCTGAAAACTCTCGGCCGCAAGATCGATTTCGAGCCGTTCGATACTTCTTCGCGGTGTCTGTGCGACGAGGAGTCGGTGCCTGCCACTCGCTTCGCGACCGAGAACCTGATACCCGCTCGCCATCTCCTCATCCATCAGTTCCAACTCGCGATTGATTTCGTGTTGGATCGCCAGTTCCATCTCACGCTTCGGCATGGGCGGTAGGGTGAGCGCACGCAACTGACTCATATCGATTCCCGAGGCGACGCGAACACGATTGGGAATCTGGCGTTCCTCCCGCAATCGTGCCATGACCTTGATGGGGGATTGGTTCTCTTCCAGCTCGACCCGACCATGTCCGGTGACGACACAGCCTTTGCGACTGCTCTTCAGGACGACGTACTTCACGTTCGTCTGATTGATTTCAACTCCGCAGGTCAGCATCGCCATCCTCTACATGTTCGCGCTGGTTAGGTGGACGCCGGGACTTCCCATGTAGCTGAAGTCCTCCGACCAGGCATCTGATCGGTAGCGCACGTCGTTGGCCAGGTACCCGTTTTCCACAAGGATTCCCATAGCGCATGCAGTGGGATCGGAGTCGTACCAGATGGACGGAAGAAGAGGCAGGCCGGCGCCAGACCGTTCAGATTGATACAGCTGGAGGGCGAGGTGAACTGTCTCCATATTCTTGCGGGTCTCGGCCCGGAGAATCCGGCGCCCATCGAGATTCAGTACGATGTTTTTGGTTGAGTCGATTTGGTCGGGACCGAAACTGCTCAGGACAGCACTCTCTCCGGCCTCTTCGTACGTAAAGCCGTTTCCCCAACCGTCGAGGAACGCATCTCCTGCTCCGAAGGAACTGACGATATGTCCTTCTGTCTCGAGGTCAGCGAGCAGGTCAGGATACCTGAAGTTGGTTAGAAAGAACTCGTCGAGTGCCGTTTCGAGCGCCTCCATCTGGTCTACCGTACGGTCCGAACGCGCCCGGGTCTGGAGGATGTCCACGGTTGGAACGGCAATCCCGGCGAGTACCGCCATGATTGAGATCACGATGATCAATTCGATTAGACTGAAGCCGGGGTTCGGGCCCTGTCCTCTGTCCGGAATCAATAGATAGCCCCCCGGTAGACGATCACCGTGATGTTGTCTGCGGCCGTGGATGGGTTCCTATCGGATCCTCCGCTGATCAGGGTAATCTCTCGCTCGGTGTCCGTTTTCTTGACTTTCTTGCCGGCTGCGTTTCGATTTCTGTACACGTAGTACCGTCCCCAACCGTCAACCTGATAACTGAGGACGTTGCTCTCGGCAGCCTGTCCGTCCGGGCTCGTTCTGACTTGATCGGGACTGACGTAAGGGCCGTTCCAACCCTTCCGCAGAGCTGCGTTCCAAGCCGAACCGGCCGGACTCTCCAAGAGCTCGAGACCGAGTATTGTCTTGTACTTGCCCGGTCCCTTGACTTCGGCCGGGAAACGCCCCCAAATCACCGCACCGGGATCGAACCCGACATCGGTAGCGTAGGCCCGGATCGACTCTCCAATCCCACTCATCTCCTTGCGAGTGGAGTTGGTCTTCGCTTTGTTCAGCTGGTGGGCCGTCACGGGGATCGAGATCCCAGCGAGCACCGCCATGACAGCGAGTGCGACAAGGATTTCAACGAGCGTGAACCCGAATCTCTGGTTCATGTAAGCGCCCCGTACATCTTGTAGACCGGAAGGAGGACGGCCAAAATGACGAAACAGAGGATGGCCGCGAGCAGTACCGTGATGGCAGGCGCAGCCACTTCCATGATGGCTTTGACTCGGCGGGGAATCTCGCGGTCGTAGTAGTCACCGGCCTTCTGGAGAGATTCGGGCAAAGTACCCGATTCCTCGCCGATCGAAATCATCCTGAGCACGAGGACGGGAAAGAGTCCGGACTCCCGGAAGGCCTCCGAAAGGGGGTCGCCTTCAAAAACTCGTTGTCGAATTCGTTCGACGGTACGCTGGGCGTGTGTGTTGCCGCTTAGTCCGACGATCATCTCGAGACCTTCGCCGATGGGAACGCCTGCGTCGATGAACGCGCCGAGAAAGTGCGAGACCTGACTGGATATCAAGGAAAGGCGAATGTCTCCGTAGAGAGGGATACGCAACGTCCAACTATCGAACGCGAGGCGCCAGTTCTCCAGCTTCTGGAGGAAGTACCATCCTACGCCGACGGCCAAAACGACGGCAAGAATCCAACCCCAGTACTCTAGAAAGAACTTACTCGAAGCGAGCAGGAAGCGCGTCGGCAGCGGGAGTTCGACCTTCAGTGACTCGAGGATGCCCCCGAACTTCGGAAGCACGAAAGTCAAAAGAAGGATAATCAGCCCGAAAAGGGCCACGAGAACGACGATGGGGTAGGCGACGAGCTGTCGGACCTGGCCGACGAGTTGCTCTTCCCACTCCAGAAGGTGAACGAGACGGTCGAGGGATTCGTCGAGCTTTCCGCTCAACTCTCCGGCCATGGCCATCTGCACAAACTCGTTGGGAAAGACGCCAGAGTGTCTGGCCAGAGCCTGGCTCAACGATGCTCCCGCTCCGAGAGCTTCGATGACATCATCGATTACACTGCGTAGATAGCGATTGTCCGTTTGCTCGGAAAGGTCGCGAAGCCCCGCGATGAGAGGGATTCCGGCGCGTACAACAGTCTGCAGGTGGTAGGCGATGAGGATCAACTCGCGCTGGGAAACGCTTCGCCGCACAAAACGACCCGGGCCGACCGTTTTGACTTCAACGAGAAAAAGCCCATCCCGGCGAAGTTCATCCCGGAGAGAGGCAAGCTGAGATTGTTGTGCTCGCCCGGCGTGAAGTTTTCCGTCTTCACTTCGAGCGCGGTACTCGAGGACCGGCATCCTGCCCCTTCTTCTACGAAACTAGAAACCGACGCGTGAGGTCACGATTTCGCCAACGTCGTCTTTGGAGAGGTCGCCGAGAAGCGCATCCGCGTCGCTCGTGTCGAACTTCCCGTTCGGTCCGGCGCAGACAACGGAGATGGCACCTCCCACGGTTGCTCCTCCGGCCTTTCCATAAATCACTCGGAACGGCTGCCCCCAAGGATCAACAATGCCCTCCCAGGTAGTCCCGTTCTTGTTCGCGACGACGCGCTTCCCGGCCTTGTCGGTACCCTTTTCCAGGTAGGGGCCATCCCAACCGGACAGGTTTTTCGTGTTGTCGTAGAAGCAGTCGTACGCCCGGAGTGCTGCACGGCGGTTCTTGGAGCCATCGTACTTCTCTGGCCAGAACCCCGTGTCGACGTAGTACTGCGTAAAGGCGGTCGAGACCGCTTCCATATCGGCGCTGGCCCGCGTAATTTTGGATTTGCCGATTTCTTTGATGACCATTGGCGTCAGAATCCCGCCCAGGATCGCGATTACGGCCACGATCACGATCAGCTCGACCATCGTGAAGCCTTTTTGGTTTCGCACGAATTCGTCTCCTCAACTCATGGTTCGACTCCGAATCGGAGGTCGCACGGGGCGACGCGGCCAATCGACGACGGTCGCCCCCCTCCCGGCACACTACTTCTGTACAAAGGGCGTCACATCCGGGCCATTCCTTGAGGGTTTTCGACACGGAAGGATTACCCGCCGTAGGCAGGTTTTTCCGCCCTTTGTTTCCTAGCTGCCACGGGCGTGGCCGTTCCTGGCGCAGACTCTCGCTATGTCTACTCCTCCGAAGGGGTCTGCTGCAGATGGGACCCCGCCGACGGTAGAGGGGGATCACGCCTCTCATCGTTTCTGAATCCGGCTCGGGGCAATTCTGGGGCCTCTACTCAATCGATTGACTGCGGTGCGGAACGACCCGATCATGGGATTCAAGGATGCCCCGAATTTCATCGAGCAAGGCGAACGACCGAGTCTTCGTTCGCAATGGACGCCGACACTATCGGCGCAGCTATTCGAGCACCGAACTCAGGATCGGTCTCGTTCTTCTCGTCCTTCTTTCCACTCTGGTCGGTTGGATCGCCTGGCGGGGAGCTCATCCTGACCCGGATCTCTACTCGACCGAGCTCCCGCTCATCGAGGGCGGCACCCAAGCCGTCGAAGTAGAACGATCGGTAGAGTTTGCCGGCGGCCCTCGGGCGATTGCGTCAGAGTCTGGGGCCAAGAGTGAGGTAGGGTCGGGCCCACTTCCCGCGGGGCTCACCCGCGAAGGGTGGACGAGCGGGGAAGCTTCGAGGTTCGGCCCCGACAACCTCTACGAGAAGATCAACGGACGCGAGGGCTATTTCAAGTCGTTCGGATTCAAAGCTCTCCACTTCGTGACTCTCGAGCGAGACGAGGATCCAAGCACAGTCGTGGACATCGAGATGTTCGATCTGGGAACCGCGCCCAACGCTCTCGGGGCCTATGCCGGTGAACGCTCGCCCGGCATCACGCCTGACGTCGACGATGCGGGCATGTCCCACATCGAACGAAACGCCCTCCTCATGACAAGGGGACGCTTCTATGTCCGCGCGATCGGGTCGGACGAATCTCCAGCTGTGAGGGCCCAGCTCGATCACCTCCAAATCCTGTTTCGAGACAATCTGGAAGGGGAGCCGCTGCCCTGGGGCTACCGGCTTTTTGTTGGAAAACTGGGGCTCGGGACCGAGAGCGTTTCATTTATGCCCGAGAACGCGTTCTCGTTCGGATTCGCGGAGAACGTCTATGCCGCACTGCTCGAGGACGGCGAGACAGAGTTGTTCGTGGTCGCTGAGACTGATCTGAGCGAGGCCCAAACGCTCGCAGCGCGCTTCACGGAGGGTTTTGCAGGATACGGAACACGCGCCGAAGAAACCGGAGGCATCGGCTGGATCGAGGACCGGTACATCAAATCTATCGCGGGAGCGAGCGCCTCCGGTCGGTGGGTCGTGGGAGTGCGAGGCGCCCCCAGTGTCCCGACTGCAGAAGCGGCGCTCAGACGCCTCACCGAGGCGGTGGCTTCATTTCCGACACCAGACGGCATCTCGTCCAAAGGAGAGCCCGAGGGTGCGACCGGCGAAGGCGAAAGCCCAAACGAAGAGTCTTACCCCGAGGAATCGTATGAGTGACCACGACGAACATCGCAAGCTCGAGCGACGTGCCTTCCTGAAACAGGCGGGGATGGTTGCGCTTCTCGCCTCCGGGGCTACCTGGTCGGCGCTCGCTCCGGCGGGCGCGCCGTTTTCCCTCCGCGATCCCGATGGGGAACGAGGCAAGTCGAAGCGAAAGACGATTCATCTTCCCGAGAACGGATACGCGGTCGAAGCGTCTTCGGTCCACAGTCATCTTGGCGTCGCTCGCGGAAGCGATGTGGACGCGATGATCCGCGCTTCTGTCGCTGCGATCGGAGGAATCGATAGATTCATCCAGCGCGATGACATCGTCGTGATCAAACCGAACGTGGCCTTCGAGCGATCGGCACCCCTTGGAGCTACCACGAACCCGGAGGTGCTCAAGGCGCTGGTTCGCCTCGTTCGTGAAGCTCATCCGAAAGAGATACGGGTTGCTGACAATCCGATCGAATCGCCGGAGAGCTGTTTTGTTCGGAGTGGTATTCGTCAGGCTGCGATCGATGTGGGGGCACGAGTTATGCTGCCCACCCCAGGAGACTTCGAGACGATCAATGTTCCTGGTGCCACGTGGATCGAGGAGTGGCCCTTCTTCTGGAGTCCGTTCCGCAACGCCACCAAGGTCATCGGGGTTGCGCCGGTCAAAGATCACAACCTCTGTGCAGCCTCCATGACCACGAAGAACTGGTACGGGCTTCTCGGGGGCCGGCGCAATCAGTTCCACCAGGACATTCACGGTATCATCTCGGATCTCGCGCTCATGCTGAAGCCGACCTTCGTAGTGCTCGATGGTACGCGAGTGCTCTATCGGAACGGACCGACCGGGGGAACCCTCGGAGATGTTCGTGAGGGCCGAACGATCGTAGCTTCCACAGATTCTCTCGCCGCGGACTCGTTTGGGTGGGATATGCTCCTCGAGCGGAAGGGTATCGAACGCCCCGATTACTTTGCACAAGTTGCCGGACGCGGGCTCGGGAACCCGGAGTGGACGGAGGTGAGCATCAGGGAAGAACAGGTCGGATGAGCGAACATCCCAAAGACAAGCCGACCCTAAAGGACACGATCCGTCAGGCCGCCAACGAGTCCTTTCCGCCGACGCCACCTCGAGCTACGGTCACGCCGCCGGCCCCCGCCACGCGTCCTCCGACCGGCAAATCCGGAAGGCGGGCCGCCGCGGCCAAGCGAAAAGACTTCCCCTGGTTTCTCGGATTCTTCCGCATCACGACAGTACGCATTATCAGCCAGACCGTCTTTTTCAGCCTCTTTGTCTTCTTGATCTGGGTAACCTGGTTCAGTCGACTCGGGGGCTATCCTGTGTCGCTCTTCCTCGAAACGGATCCGCTCGTCAGTGTCGCTACCGCTCTTTCCACGGGGACCGTCTATCGAGGGCTCTTCAAGGCGCTGTGGGTTCTTATTCCGACCCTCATTCTGGGCCGAGTCTTCTGCAACTGGATGTGCCCCTATGGAACGCTGCATCAGTTCGTCGGGTGGGTCTTCAACATCCGCAGCAACAAGAACGATATCGAGAAGAATCGCTACCGACCGATCTACCAGCTCAAGTACATCATTCTGGCGGTCTTCCTCATTCTCTCGGCCTTTGGCTCGCTGCAGATTGGGTTGCTCGACCCAATCTGCCTGCTCGTTCGGACATGCGTCGTCACGGTGTCTCCAGCTATGGACCTCTCGTCCATGGCTCTGGCGAAGTTTCTCGTCGATACGAATGTCACTTGGGTCGATCCGTCCTTTCTCTCGACCTCTCCAGGTGCGACAGACCAGCGAGTGTTCTATGGGGCGTGGTTTGTCGGCGCGTTGATTATCGCTCTGGTTGGGATGAACCTGGTCATCCCTCGTTTCTTTTGTCGTGTCCTCTGTCCTTTGGGCGCGTTTCTGGGTGTGCTCTCGCGCTTTTCACTCTGGCGGATCGACCGGGACGTAACCAAATGCACGGATTGCGACCTCTGTCTCAAGGGCTGTGCGGGAGCCTCGGACCCTCAGGCAGCACTGCGCAAGAGCGAGTGTTTCGTTTGCTTCAACTGCATCGACGATTGTCCGGAGGACGCCCTCTCCTTCCGACTCACTCCGCTTCCGGCCAAGGATCGAATCGTCGGCAACATCAAAGCCGGTACCGCGAGCCTCTTCGGCAAGAAGGTCATCTCGAAGATCTCCGAGACTGAGATCAAAGGTCCGGACCTTCCTCGGCGGCGGTGGGTTTTTGCATCGATCGGTGGCGTACTTGCCTACCCATTCCTCCGTCTCTCAGCTGCGGTCAACGATCGCGGTTTCAACGAGAAGGTCATTCGCCCGCCGGGCTCGGTCGAGGAGAGTGAGTTCCTGGAGCGCTGTATCAAGTGCGATCAGTGCATCAGTGTGTGTCCGACCAACGTATTACAGCCTTCCACGCTGGCCCAGGGTGGTCTCGAGGGTCTCTGGACACCAGTAATGGATTTTTCTATCGGATTCTGTCAATTGAACTGCACGCTCTGTAGCGAAGTCTGCCCGACCGGGGCGATCCAGAAGATCTCTTTGGAGAAGAAGCTGGGAGCCGAAGAGCACGTAGAAGAGGGGCCAATTCGTCTAGGTACTGCTTTCTTCAACCGAGGACGTTGTCTACCCTGGGCAATGGAGACGCCCTGCGTGGTCTGCGAAGAGGTCTGCCCGACCAGCCCGAAGGCCATCGGCACCTACGATGAAGAGGTCACGCGGTGGGACGGAACGAAGGTAATGCTGAATCGTCCTTACATGCGCCCCGAGCTTTGTATCGGTTGCGGAATATGTGAGCACGAGTGTCCAGTGATCGATGACGCGGCTGTCTACGTGACTGCCGTCGGAGAGACGAGATCCAAGAACCGGTCCCTGCTCCTGGAGAGCAAGGACCCCCAATCTGGAACTTGATCGGAGTTGCCATGATGAAGAAACGGAATCCTCACTCCCAGAACGAGACGGGATGCCCCAAGAGTAACCGCAAGCTGAAGAGGCGCGACCTCTTCAAGATGGGCGCGGCGGCCGCGGGTCTCGCTCTCACGGACAGCGTGCTCAACGCCAGCCGAGCCGACGAAACGACCCCGGCGGGGGAGGGTTCCAAAGCTGAGGGCGGGGAAGAGGTGCTCCCTCAAGTGCCGCGGCGTGTACTCGGTAAGACTGGTGAAACCGTTCCGATTCTCTTGCTGGGCGGTGCGATGAAGTTTGACCAACGCTTCGATCCGAAGTTTGCCGAAGCCTACCGGTTTGGGGTGGACTACATCGATGCCGCGGACTGCTATGCGGGGGGCACCTGCGAGACCGCGGTGGCTTCGTTCCACAACAAACAGGACCTGCGAAAAAAACTCTGGATCACGAGCAAGAGTGACAAACACGACCCGAAGGGGTTCGTCGATACCGTACACACGAGCCTGGACAAGATGCAGACCGATTACGTCGACATGTACTACCTCCACGCTCTCGAGAACGGCGACTTCCTGAACAACGACCTGAAGGCACGGGTCGATCAGCTCAAGAAGGAAGGAAAGATCCGCTTCTTTGGCTTCTCCTGTCACGATGGTAACGTCGCCGAGTTGCTCCAGCAGGCCGCTGAGACACCCTGGGTCGACTCAGTCATGTTCCGCTACAACTTCCGCAAATACGGGGACAAGGAACTCAATCAAGCCATCGACGCCTGCGTGAAGTCGAATGTTGGGTTGATCGCCATGAAGACCCAAGGGTCGGAAGCTTCGTTCGCCGACGCGTGGAAAAAGTACGCCCAACCCGGGAAATGGACAAAGCATCAAGCTGTTCTCAAGGCTGTTTGGGCGGACGATAGGATTTCAGCGGCGGTTTCCCACATGGACACGTTCGATAAACTCAAGCAGAACATCGCGGCAGCTGTCGACAGACTCGATATGGGACAAGCCGATTGGGACGCACTCGAGAACTACGCCCAGGCAACTCGTCCCCACGCCTGTGACGGTTGCGACCACATCTGTAATCCCGCGGTGAATGCTCCAGTCCAGATTGGAACGACCATGCGCTACTTGATGTACCACGACGGGTACGGGAACGCTGAAGCGGCCAAGCAGCTCTTCAAGATGCTGCCGAGGGAAGCGCAGAGAATTCGGGGTGTGGACTTCAGCGGCGCAAACAGAGCCTGTCCACATGGCTTCAACGTGGCGGCCCACATGGAGCGAGCGATCGAGGTGTTCGACGCGTAGACGTTACGCATGACTCGGAGGAGGAGAGACGTCTGCACATGTCGAACGAGCCAACCCAGAATCCTCGCGTCTCGTGGCACGAGTACTTCATGAATATTGCCCGCCAGGTTGCCACCCGCGCCACCTGCGATCGGAAGCACGTAGGTGCCGTGATCGTGAAGGACCGGACGATCCTATCGACCGGGTACAATGGATCGATTCGGGGGCTCCCGCATTGTACCGATGCAGGGCACATGCTCGAGGATGGGCACTGCGTTCGCACCGTCCACGCTGAGGCGAACGCAATCTGCCAGGCTGCCCGCAATGGCGTCCGGATCGACGGGGCGGATATCTATACGACGGCAAGCCCTTGCTGGAACTGTTTTCGACTCATCGCGAACTCGTCCATCAATAGGATCTACTATGGCGAGTTCTACCGTGACACACGGTCTCTCGAGATCGCGCGGGAGCTCGGAATGGAACTGGTGGATCTTAGCGACATCCTTTCATCGCCTGATCCCTGAGTTCGAGCGTGCAAGGCACGTCAACGCTCTCGATTGGATTCGGTGTCAGGCATCGGGCCAACAGCTAAAGTCAGCACACACGACTGCGACGCTCCTCGAGTGTCGTGCTCCGCCACCCAACTCGCCAGCTCTTCCATCCGCCTATGGAGCTCACGCAGATCCCGCTGCCCCAGGCGCACGTGGTGTTGGATCAAGCGCACACGATCAGTCTGCGTCGTTCGTCGTCGGGCGCCCTGCTCGAGGCTGCGCTCGGCGAATCGCATCAGAACGCGACGGCTGCGGACGAGTTCCTCGAGTTGCTCGTCGTCTAAGTGCTGCAAATCGACAACTACCTCACGTCCGACAAGCTCGAAAACGGCCCGATTGCGGCGTGTGGTCGGTTCCTGGTCGACCTGCCGCAGAAGACTGGCGGCCTTCATCCTGCGCACGTGGTAATAGAGCGACTCTGGCGGGGCACCGATCGACTCGGCGATCTCAGCCACCGTGGCTCGCCCCAGATGCTCCATTGCCCCGATGATCCGGTGGGCCAGGGGACTGGCGATGGCTCGAAGCTGTTCCGTCTCGCGGACGGTGACGGTGCGACGTTGTTTCATCTACTCCTACTTGACTGTAATTTTATTGTATTCTACAGTAAAGGTGAACCATTTACATCACCAAAACCGGGGGAGACCATGTCACATCGCATTCTGTTTCTCGTCGCCGTGCTCATATTGGCAGGGGCGACAAGCACAAATGCCATCGTTTTGCGCCACGATCGAGCGCTGGTCGACACCGAAGCGGCCGGAAGCCGATTCCCGGCGACTGTCCGCTTCCTTCCGGACGGTAGTGGCGCGTTGGTCGCGTCGGACTGGGTCTTGACCGCAGCACATGTCGCCCGAGGTCTGTCGCCATTCGGGCAGGAGGTAGAAGTCTCCGGTCACAGGGGAGTGATTGCGCAAGTCGTCTTTCATCCGCTCAGTAACCGTCTACCCGGTCAGGCTCCTGAGGTGGACGCGGCGCTCGTGCAGTTGCGTGGGCCACTCGACCACGTCACTCCCGCCTCACTGTACGTGCAAGGCGATGAGGTCGGGCAGCGAGTGCACGTGGCTGGCTACGGTGATTTTGGTCTGGCCGGTGATGCCGAGATGGGGCCCGCGAACGGTGTTTGTCGCGTCGTCAGTAACCGAGTCGATCATCTCCGCGGTAACTACCTGGCCATAACGTTCGACGACGGCGACGGCGCTACCGAGCTCGAGGGGACTGGTGCCCCGGGGGACAGCGGTGGGCCGTTGTTCATCGAGCGAGACGGTGTGCGGTTTGTGGCTGGAATCAGCTCGTTCTCAACCGGTCCTCCGCGGGCTTACGGATCGGTCGATCACTACACGCGAGTCTCGAACATCGCAGACTGGATTCGTCTGACCCTGGCTGATACGACAGGTCTTGCGCAGCCTGTGGTGACCGACCTGACCCGCCAGTCGTTCTCCGATGCGGCGCAA
>Ga0315338_1001404_pt1 | contig 30559 bp, 28 predicted proteins | sample ASW8metaG_FD_204518 | JGI IMG/M metagenome (GOLD analysis project Ga0315338, IMG submission 204518) | Ammonia-oxidizing marine archaeal communities from Monterey Bay, California, United States - ASW #8 | ecosystem: Environmental > Aquatic > Marine > Coastal | place: USA: California | collected... | reverse complement strand
GTCCCTCTCCCGGCTTAGCAGCGGGATAGACATCGCCGTCGAAATGAAGGCACGATTTCGGTTACCAGAATTTGTCGTATCATGCTTAGTCATGTGAGTTTCCTCTCACCAAACTTTCGTCAGACAGTTGATATCGGGAACATCTCAATCATATTAATACCTTATAATATAAGAGGTTTTACCGAAAATTTCAATGCTTACGGCCCCTACCTGATATAAACGTGATCAGAGTTTAGACAGGCGTAGATCAAGCCTCTATCTAACTACGTACCGATTTGAGAATTGGATCAGTTACTGTTTACGCAGCAGCAGAGGCTGGTCGATGATACATCTTCTCGCTCGAACGGGAGTAGATCAGCATGGAGGTAACGAGTAATCCTGCGACGAAAAGAAAGCAGTGTTCATAGCCATTTTCCGAGCTTATGGACAAAATCCAGCCAAACATAGTTTGCAGGAATCCAACACCGGTAATACTGATCAGGTTTAAAGTCGAATTTGCCCGGCCAACCAGATAGTCAGGAAATGACGCCCGACATTGTGCCGCCAGAACCACATAATATTGCTGGGCAAACGCTATATAAACGAAGAGAGCCGTTAGCGCCCAAATCGGCAAATCATCAGAGAACCCCAAAATACTGAAAGCAATAAGTTCGCTTGTAACTGCCGTATAGACAATTCTTTTGCGGCTTTTGAATATCCGATCCATTGGTCCGAAAAACAACGCTCCGATGGGAACAACAATGGCCATCATCAGCAGGATATTTCCCCGCTCCGTTCCATTCAGGCCATATTTCGTATCCAAATATGGCCCGCCCCACATCCCAATGAGCGCCACCGCCGGGCCATAAGCGACGAAGCCCATGGCAAGCAAATTGAAAAACCGCGGATGCTTAAGGACCCTTACATACCCCCGGATACTCTGGCCCATGGTTGTCGGTTTCTCGTCACTTTCAACATAATCGGACGGGGTATCCCGAATGACCAGAATGCCGATTAAAATCATAAGCAAAGTAATAATCGCAACGACGACAAAGGGGGAACGCCAGCCAAACAGGTCAATCGAAAATGCCAGTGGCGCTGACGCCATTACGGCCCCAAAACTGGAAGACGCCATAAGCCAGGAGGCAACGGTTGCAAATTTCGCGGGCGGGAACCATTTTGCAAACAAAACATAACTCGACATCATCGTCGCGGAATAACCTAGGCCGATTAAGATACGAGCTAGCAGAATGTCATGAAAATCCTCAGCATTAGCCAAAAGCAATGATCCGATAACGGCCAAAATTGCCGTAGAACAGATGACCTTGCGCGAGCCAAACCGATCCAGCATCATGCCGATGGGGATCTGGGCAAGGGCGGAGGCAAAGAAAAGCGCAGCAGCTGCTATCCCCAAGCTCTCGACGGCGATATCCAGGTCATCGGCGATCGGCGGCATGATGACGGCGCCGGACATCCGATGAAATTGGCCCAGCCCAAAGAGGCCAGCACAGACCGCAAAGATATAAAAAGCCTGCTTTTTTCGAGATGAAGATTTAGGATTAGAGGGCATGATGCTCGCTTAGTGACGAAGTCTTTTCCCGATACGGTCTGCCTAAAAATTCATATTGTCAAATCTTATGGAGAGAAAAATCACATATGAATTGCAATATGATACCGCCGATCTTAAATAACAGCTGTCTTCATTAAGTACTTTAAAATACGCGCTTTTACGCATAGAACACAGGTGCAGAATACGTGAATGTCGGCGAAGTGAGGACGGCAACAGGGATTAAAAGGGGGGTTTCATGGATAGTTTTCAAGAGATATTTCGGAAAAACAGGGAGTGGGCGGCGCGAACCAAGGAAAATTGCCCTGATTTTTTCGAAGCCATGGCTCTCCAGCAAAACCCGGAGTATCTTTGGATTGGCTGTTCCGACAGCCGGGTTCCGGCAAATCAGATTGTTGATTTACCGCCGGGAGACGTTTTCGTTCATCGCAACGTAGCGAATATCGTGGTCCCCTCAGATTTGAATTGCCTCTCCGTTTTGCAATATGCCATTGAAGTATTGAAGGTGAAGCACGTAATTGTCTGCGGTCATTATGGCTGTGGCGGTGTTGCTGCTGCAATGACCACACAGAAGCATGGCATGATTGACAATTGGCTTCGCCATATTCGCTCAACCATTCGCCTGCATAAAGAAACTCTGGATAGTCTCGCTTCCGATGAGGAACGGACTGATCTCCTTTGTGAGTTAAATGTAATTGAGCAAGTCCGCAATGTCTGCGGGACGACAATTATCCAGGATGCCTGGGATGCCGGACAGAAATTTTCCGTACATGGGATAATCTATTCCATCCGCAATGGCCTGCTTAAAGACCTGCTGCATGTCGGTGTTGGTAATGTAGAAACCAAGGGACCTGACTTTCCTGAATTGTTGAGATAGAACGAACTCTCGGGCGGGCCAGCACTAAATTCGTCAATTAGAAAATGACTTTTTGTCAATTTACTTGATCATTGCTGCTCCGCACCCTATTTTCCAGAAGATGTGCGCCGGATGGCCAGTCCAAAAATTAAGAATAATCGAGAGTAAAACATGAAATTTACAGGTACAGATACTTATGTTGCCACGGAAGATCTGATGATCGCCGTCAATGCCGCCGTTACATTGGAGCGGCCACTGCTGATTAAAGGTGAACCTGGCACAGGCAAGACCGTATTGGCACAGGAGGTCGCGAACTCCCTTGGTAAGCAGTTTATTGAGTGGAACATCAAATCGACTACCAAAGCGCAGCAAGGCCTGTATGAATACGACGCTGTCTCCCGTCTGCGCGATTCCCAGCTCGGTGAAGACAAGGTGCATGACATCTCTAACTATATCCGTCCTGGCAAAATGTGGGAGGCATTTACGGCTGACGAAAGCCCCGTTCTCCTCATCGACGAAATCGATAAAGCGGATATTGAGTTTCCAAATGACCTGCTTCAGGAACTCGATCGTATGGAATTCTTTGTCTATGAGACGCAGGAAACCATCAAAGCGGTCCATCGGCCATTGGTAATTATTACGTCCAACAATGAAAAAGAATTGCCCGATGCCTTCCTGCGCCGCTGCTTTTTCCATTATATCAGCTTTCCGGATACGGAAACGATGGAGAAAATTGTCGATGTGCATCACCCTGATGCCAAACAGGAACTGGTTCGCGATGCCCTGAAAGTCTTCTTTGACGTTCGTGAGACACCGGGTTTGAAGAAAAAGCCGTCTACCAGCGAGTTACTGGACTGGCTGAAACTTCTTATGTCCGAAGACCTGCCAGACGATATTCTAAAATCAAAGGATCCGTCAAAGCTGATCCCACCGCTTCACGGAGCCTTGCTCAAGAACGAGCAGGATGTGCATCTGTTTGAACGCCTGGCCTTCCTTTCGCGCCGAGAGCAACGCTAAGAGGCCCGCCCGCCATGTTCACGAAATTCTTTTTCACCCTTAAAGAAGCTCAGGTACCCGTCTCCTTGCGGGAATATCTGACTCTGATCGAGGCGCTAAAAGCCGGCTGCGCAGAATATTCAGTCAATGACTTTTATTACCTGGCCCGTACAACCTTGGTAAAAGACGAGAAGAATCTCGACAAATTTGATCAGGTTTTCGGCCATTGCTTCAACGGTATTGAGTTTATTGCAGGCGATGAGACTGTTGATATTCCGGAAGAATGGCTCAAAAAACTTGCAGAGTTATCCCTGACCGACGAAGAAAAAGAACAAGTTGAAGCCATGGGCGGCTGGGAAAAGCTCATGGAAACACTGCAGGAACGCTTGAAAGAACAGGAAAAACGCCATCAGGGCGGCAATAAATGGATTGGCACGGCTGGAAGATCTCCTTTCGGGGCTTATGGATACAATCCTGAAGGCGTACGGATCGGACAAAAGGAAAGCCGTCATCGCAAGGCGGTCAAAGTCTGGGACAAACGCGAGTATAAGAACCTTGATGACAGTGTTGAGCTTGGCACTCGCAATATCAAAGTCGCCATGAAGCGGCTCCGGCAGTTTGCCCGTGAGGGGGCTGCAGAAGAGCTTGACCTGGATGATACTATCCGCTCAACGGCTCGGAACGCGGGATATCTTGATCTGAAAATGCGGCCCGAACGACACAACACAGTTAAGGTGCTGATCCTGTTTGATATTGGCGGCTCCATGGATGACCATATCAAGGCGTGTGAGGAACTTTTCTCAGCCGCGCGCAGTGAGTTCAAGCATCTGGAATTCTACTATTTCCACAATTGCGTTTACGAAAAACTGTGGAAAGAGAATAACCGCCGACATACTTCCTTCATGCCCACCTGGGATGTGCTTCATACTTACCCTGCTGATTACAAGCTGATCATTGTCGGCGATGCAACTATGAGCCCTTACGAAATTGCCTATGCTGGCGGCAGTGTCGAGCACTGGAATGAAGAAGCGGGGCAAGCCTGGATGGAGCGCATGCTCGGTATTTATCATAAAGCCGTTTGGCTCAATCCCGTGCCTGAAAAATACTGGGATTATACTCCGTCCGTCCAGATGATGAAGCAACTCATGACAGACCGCATGTTCCCGCTAACTATGGGCGGCCTGGAAGCCGCCATGAAGGAGCTTAACAGATAGCCCTTGATTATTGCGCCTGTTACGACGGTGTTCTTGGCGCCGGACTTTCTGTTTTCTCAGTATCTGTTGTCGCAGTCTCGGTCGGACTATTTTGAGGTAGTGCGGAGGCTGGCTCCGCGGATGTTGCCTCAGGGCAGACATCCGGCTTTGTGGTATTCGTAGTGGCCGGCGCTGACGACGGGCTGTTGGATGAGCTGCGCTGGTCGCAGTCGGGCTGGCTGTTTTCGGCATACTTGTCTTCGATACCCCTGAAAAACTTGGTACAGTTTTGGTAGCCGTCAGGCTACTTGGGACGGAGCCGGTGCAGGAGCCATAGATGCCTTACCTGCCGTCGTAGTAGTTGATATTGCCGGCGCTGGCTGACTGTTTGCCGTCGATGTGGAACTCGCACTTTTTTCTGCAACCAGCGTCTTCTGGAAGAGAATGGTTGTTATTCTCAAATTCCATCTAGCTTGCCTATCAATAACAAACTTATGCATTAGCTACCGGTGATCTTCTGTTTGTCGCCACTAATGGAATAGTCCGCCCGGATAAAGGCTTCTCCAGGTATTCTCCCATTTTCGAGGCCAGCAGTTTTCGTATATTTCGACAAGGTTGTTACCACTTTTGTACTGGAGCCACACTGCCCTCGCAACGCAATAAAATGGTCAAGGCTTTCAGAATATCCATATGTATGCATTTCATGTTTTTCACAACACTTATCCCTACCATAGCACAGCTCCTTCGGAGAATATTTTTTAAAATACTCCTTATAGGTGCAATTTTTCAATATATCGGAAGAAATGAATAAGCCTATGACAAAGACAGGCAAGCTGTAAGACTACCTCTAAGCAAGTATGAGTCGCGTATTAGTTTTAAATAGCTGAATTCCTAAAAATCAGGCTTCGTTGAATAGACTCGCCATTTACCACCCATAGGCCTGGCGATATTCTTGAAAAAACCGTGCTTCTCAACAGTTTCCCGTTGCATCGGGTTATTATATAGAAAGTAGACAGGTTGCTCAATATCTGAGAGATCGGCTGCAATCCGATTCAGAACTACTTCCAAAATATCCGCACCAAATGAATTAAAGAGGTAAATGACATGCGGAATTTTCGGTAATTCATAAGCCATCGCATCCCTGCATTGAGAAGTAACTTTGTTACAGATTGCCATATTCCTCTGTTTGAGTTCTTCAATATTCTTTTCGGCGGTTAAATGAAGTTGCTGGCTAAATTCTATACCGGTAACTGCGTTAAACGGATATCCGGCGGCGATAGCGAGCGCAATGCCTTTACCGGACCCATAATCGATAAAATTGTAGGACTGATATGGAACTCTCAAACTTTCCAACACATATCGAAGTTCATATTCAGAGGTCGCTTCATAACGCGCTCCGGATCCGCGTTCCTCAGCCGGAACATCCAGATCTTTTTGATCAATAAGGCCGCCTACATCCAGCCAGTCTTTCATGCCGCCTTGTTGATGGAATTGAAAATTCTGTAATATTGGAAGTTTTAGCTTCCGGCAAACGGAAGCGACAGTTCCTAATACCGTTGGTACAATCCCTCGATATCTGAGATTTATTAATACCGACCTTATAATCCGTCTAAACTGGTAATGTTCGACCTCAAAAACCGTATATCGCCCGGTCTTGGCAAATACAAACTTTAACACCTGTGAACTTCTCCTAAACTCAACCTGGAACGCCACTTCGTTCGATAATATACAAGATGTTCCCGGTAAAAAACGGGAAAAGAATAACGTCAAAAACCTAATTTAGTATGTATTCTCTATTTTACTCTTCTTCGACAAATTTAACAGTGTTGATCATACTGCCCAAGCGAGTCAGGACAAGCTTTTGAAGCCCAACGGAAATCACCAAATAATAAATGGCAGGATGCAGGATCACTTCATCTTTTGCAGAGAATAAAATGTAAATGCCGAAGATAATCGCAACGCATTCCAAGTACCAGAGCTTGCCATATTGCTGCAGACGGACTGCTTTTCGGGCAAATATTTCGCCTTGTAGCTCAAGCTTATACCAAAGGTCAAAGGCGTTGGAGAGCAGGAGAACGGGAATAAGAAGTGCAATGATCACGATAAAGCCCGCACTCTTCCCGTTTCCGCCTTTGAATAATGGCAATAGCATGTCCAGCAGCGAATAGGTTCCGTCCAGCCCCATATACCCTGATGCAGTCAATGCACGGGAAGTCAGCGCCATACCGAGTAACGCCGCCGCAAGGATCAGTACGACGCCGAGATACCGATCCGCCCCCGCCGCATATTTTGAGATGGTCTGCCGATCCGCCCGTCCAACAAGTATCCGCTCAAGGACCCAGTTCATTGATATTACCACCCCTTCACCGCCTTTAGTCTTTATAAACGGTTTTCGCAAATTGCTCACCGAAAATCGCATATCCCTTCGGCAAGGCATGGGGAGCGCCGGGATTTTCGATGAGATCAGAAAGGTCGGGGATTAGATTGCAGGCTTTTTTTATCACCGCTTGAATGATAACGCTTTTTGCCCCCCTCTTCCAAGGCCAGAATGTCGCGATGCCTATCGGATTACTGTTGCCGCCTCTTCCCCTTTTTCGATCAGGCTCAATTGCCCATTCTCAAGAAGAATTTTTGTCACCGAACAATGCCCCGGTTTGAACACCACAACATCATCACTCCCTATTGCGGCCCCAACCAATGAATTGATCACAACAAAATGCGTCACAAAAACAGCATCATATTTCTGCGACCTTGCAAAATCCAGAATATTAGCGCGCCAATCCTGCAAATGTATCGCCTGATCGGCCCAGCGTCCCTGAAGGACATTCGTGAGCCATTTCCGCCGCTCCGTAAGGGCCACACCTGCCGACGGAACTTCAATCAATTGCGGGGCAATCTCGATCTCCCGTTGCCAGTTAAGGCCGAAGGGCTCTGCCGTTTCACGGGCTCGCGCCAGCGGACTACTATATATCCACTGCGGTACCGTGGCCTGAGACACGTTTAAGGCAACTTCATCCGCTTGATCTTTTCCAAGGTCACTCAAACACGGATCAACTGTACTGTCCCAGTTTCCCGACGCTTCACCATGCCGTATTAAAGAAAGAGTAATACCCACCGACATTCCTTTTTTATTCATTGTATTTCATATGAGAACAATGCGACATATCATCTTGTGTGAAAGAAAACTATCGGGATCGCTAAAGGTCAGTTTAAATTTTCCTTCAACAAAGAAAAAATGCTCAAATTTCAGAATAAGGAACTGGGAAGAGAAGCGGTTGCGAATAACCTGGGTGTCAGTCTTTTCACGGAACGGGAAGCAAGTGCCAACCAACGTATTCAGCTCGTTGATATTAAAGGCAAAAGTCTGAAAACTGCGGTGTATATAGTTTGTCTTGAAGAAAAACCGGGTTCCCGGCTCATTTCTTCCTTTTTTGAAACAGCATTGGAGGCTGACAATCCGCCAACCAATCAATAGACTGCAGAAATTTTTTCCTCAACATCCGCGCTGGCAATTTCTACTGTCATGCCCTCGCGCGCAACAAAAGCATTGGCCCACATCTTACGAGCATCTTCCGCAACCTTGTCCATGAAGGCATCATCATGAGAGGGATCATGGTGAAAAATCGCCAATTGCGCGACATCAGCAGATCGGCATAGGCGGATACCTTCTTGCCACGTAGAATGTCCCCAGCCCTTAAACTGCGGATATTCTTCATCGGTATAAGTCGAATCGTAAATAACCAGATCCGCTCCCTCAATCAGCTCCAAAATATCCTGATCCGGCTGCCCGATGATATGTTCCGTGTCGGTCACGTAACATATAGAGCTCCCTTCACATTCGATACGATATCCGGTTCCGCCGTCCGGATGCTTCATTGGGGCTGTACGGACAAAAATGCCATCGCCCAGAGAGAAAGAATCACCGGACTTAAAATCCGTAAAACTTAAACTGGCGGAAAGTTCAGAAAAAGGAACCGGGAACGTGGGCTGACACATTTGAGAAGAGAGAACTTTGTGGATACCCCCACACTCACTGAGATGGCCAGCCATGACCTTTATGGTGACGTCGTCCCGATATACTGGAGCAAAAAACGGAAAACCATTAATATGGTCCCAATGGGTATGCGATTGGAGGAACAGGTAATCTTTGAGATTGCGATCCATCAGACAGTTACCAAGCATTCGCACGCCCGTTCCTGCATCTAGGATAATGATACGATCATTTACGTTCACTTCCACACAGGACGTATTACCGCCGTATTTCATATGGTCTGCCGCAGGTGTCGCAATGGACCCTCGGACACCCCAGAATTTTACATTCATACTCATCGAGCCTTCAGTCACCCCCGATCTTGAGAACGGTTATCATACCTAATTTGTTTATTCAGAACGATTAATACAAAGCGATTTCAAACCCTATTGTAATGGTCGTCACGAAAATGTGACGACCAAGTGGCCAAAAAGGGCCGCCGTTGACTAATTATGCGTTTCCGCGTCAAGAATCCGCTCTGTCAGGCTGACCCAGTAGTTGGCGCCAAGAGGTAAAATCTCATCATTAAAGTCATAATTGGGGTTATGCACATGACAACTCCCCTCCCCCTGACCGTTGGCGATCATGATATAACATCCCGGGCGTTCTTTCAGCATCCAGGAGAAATCCTCGGCTCCCATAACCGGCGTTACGTCTTTGTTGACACCGTCGCCACCAACGAGTTCCGCTGCCGCAGCAATCGCTTCATCCGTTTCATCCGCCGTATTAATTGTTGAGGCATAGCGGCGGTCATAGGTAAATTCAGCGGACGCACCGTGGGCTTCGGCAATCCCAACCGCAATTTGCCGCATACGAGCCTCAATCATATCCTGAATATCCGGATCAAACGCCCGTGTCGTGCCGCTCATAGTCACTTCAGCAGGGATAACATTTCCGGTATGACCGCCATGTATCTGCGCGACAGTTATCACGGCTGAATGAAGCGGGTCGACATTACGGCTGACAATATGCTGCCAGGCTTGAATGATCTCCGCGGAGATGATTACAGGATCCGTCGCCAAATGTGGGAAAGCGCCATGGCCGCCATTGCCGATAATTCGTACGTCAAAAAAATCGGCAGAGGCCATAATCGGACCCTTCCGGACGGCGAAGGTGCCCACCTCATGTCCCGGCATATTATGCATGCCATATACACTATCCACCGGGAATTTCTCGAACAATCCATCGCTGATCATAACCCGTCCACCAGCAACATTTTCCTCGGCCGGCTGAAAGATAAACCGCACTGTTCCGTCAAAATTTTTGGTCTCCGCCAGATGCTTTGCGGCGCCCAGCAACATTACCGTGTGCCCGTCATGGCCGCAGCCATGCATCTTTCCATCCACCTGAGAGCGATGTTCAAATTCATTGAGCTCCTGCAAATCCAGCGCATCCATGTCCGCCCTGAGACCAATAGCCCGGTTACCGCTGCCGCTGGTCAGGGTGCCGACAACCCCGGTTTTTGCAAGACCGCGGTGCACCTCAATGCCAAAGCTTTCAAGTTTTTCCGCTACAAAGTCCGATGTTTCATATTCCTCAAACGCTGTTTCCGGATGCTTATGGATACGATGCCGCCATTCGGTCATTTCGTTATGGAGATCTTTTAGTTCAGGCAAAATTTTCATTTTTTATTTTCCTCTATCCGGAATTGCACGCGCCTGACGGACCCTAGCATAAGGAAGTCTTCAATTAAAAGCCTAAGCCAATCAGATTGGCTTTCTTTCCGCAGCCTCTTGAGGTAAAGAACTGTTTCAGTTTTATGACATTTTTGGCGCGCGAATTAACTGGGATGGGGCCGTGGTAAAACAAACTCTCGACAAAGATCTTGATCGTATTGACCAGATAGGGTTTGAAGCGGCCAAATCCGGAAGCAGTTACAAAGCGCTGGCGCTTGCAGTCCTATTTTTGCTCATCGTCTGGGTTTTTGCGGCCATTATCGTCGATAGCGGCGAATACTCCTACCTGATTATCATCGCTGCCATTATAGGCGGTTATATGGCTCTGAATATTGGCGCCAACGACGTTGCCAACAATGTCGGGCCTGCTGTTGGCTCCCGGGCTCTTACTATGGTCGGCGCCTTGGTCATCGCCGCCATATTTGAGGCAAGCGGTGCCATTCTGGCCGGGGGGGATGTGGTCAATACCATAAAAAAAGGGATCATCGACCCTAATGCTATGCAAAGCAGCGAAGTGTTTATCTGGGCAATGATGGCATCGCTGTTTGCCGCTGCGCTTTGGGTTAATATCGCGACCTGGGTCGGGGCGCCCGTTTCTACCACTCACGCCGTTGTTGGCGGTGTTATGGGCGCGGGCATTGCCGCCGCTGGGTTCGACGTTGTCAATTGGAATACCATGAGCGCCATCGCCGCCAGCTGGGTCATCTCACCCGTTATGGGGGGTGTTATCGCTGCTGTTTTCCTAGCCTTCATTAAATCCAATATCATTTATCAAGAAGACAAAGTCGCAGCCGCCAAGCGTTGGGTTCCGCTGCTTGTGGCGATCATGGCCGGTGTTTTTTCGGCGTATTTGATCATGAAAGGTCTTAAGAAGATCTGGAAACCGGATGCAGTCACAATTACATTGCTGGCCCTAGGTTTCTTTGCTCTCGCCTATGCGATTGTTCGCCCCGTCGTCGCCAAAGCTGCTGTGGGGATGGAAAACAGGAATAAGTCCATCCGAACGCTTTTTACCATACCGCTTATCTGTTCAGCAGCCCTGCTTTCCTTCGCACATGGGGCCAATGACGTCGCCAATGCCGTCGGTCCGCTTGCCGCCATCGTCGGCTCCTCCGCCTCCGGGGCTATCGATGCCAAAGTTGGCATTCCGCTCTGGGTCATGGTCATCGGCGCCGTTGGTCTCAGTGCAGGGTTATTCCTGTTCGGTCCCAAACTGATCCGTACGGTCGGAGAGCAAATCACAAAAATGAACCCCATGCGCGCCTACTGCGTTGCACTGTCTGCGGGCATAACTGTACTGATTGCCTCAGCACTAGGCCTTCCAGTGAGTTCCACACATATTGCAGTCGGCGCCGTATTTGGTGTCGGATTTTTCCGCGAATGGGATACGGAGCGCCGCGCAAAGCTTCTCAGGGCTAATTTGCGGCAAGCCAAAATTCACCCGGAAAGCAATCTTCCCGAAGAAACGGAGGAGCCTTCGGCCAAACGCCGTAAAAAACTTGTCCGCCGCTCCCATTTCATGACAATCATCGCCGCCTGGATCATTACGGTGCCCTGTGCGGCACTGTTGGCAGCTGGCGTCTTCATGCTGATTTCATATTTCGCTGCTTGAGAATTTATAGTTGAACATACCTGTGCGGACCTTATCTATAGGCAAAAGCAATAAAAAGGAGACCGATACAATATGAACGATCAAATGAACGACCTGCAAAAAGCAGCAAAGGAATTAACTGGATTACAACAGCTGCAATTCATGCTGAGCGGCGCCATGCCTCCACCTACAATTTCAGAAACCCTCGACTTTACCTTAACAGATGTTTCCTTTGGCAAAGCCGTCTTCGAAGGAAATCCGAGCGAGCAGCACCTCAATCCCCTGGGGGTCGTTCATGGCGGCTATGCTGCAACCCTTCTTGACTCGGCCCTTGGATGCAGCATTCACACCGTGATCGATCCTGGCGAAGGCTACACAACTGTAGATTTGAGCGTGAAATTCCTTCGCGCTCTAAAACCAGGAATGGGCAAAGTCATTGCAACGGGGGAAGTTGTCCATAAAGGTCGTAAAATTGCGACCGCTGATGCCCGCCTGGAAGATGAAGACGGAAAACTTTACGCGACAGGTACCACGACCTGCGCCATTCTTTAAGTATGGATCGCCAGCCCTAAAGAGGAGCTGGCGAAACTCCAATTACCATTGCATGGAAACCGAACAGAACCACAAATAATACCAGCCCTAGCAATACCCGCCACCAGAGGGATTTAAGGCTAACGGTCGCGCGGCCCTGAATTATTGCCAGAAACGGGATATTGGAGGTTCGGGCAGCAAATCGTTCCCAATCACTTATCTGTCGCCGTTTCTTGGAATCGATCAGAAAAGTACCCAGCAATGCCAGAATACCCAATCCGCCAAAAAAGAAGATAGACGTCAAGTCGCCGTTATTGAGGATATGGGCGACGGCCCACAAGGTGATGGCCCACATCAACGGATGACGTGTAATGGAATTTATGCCGGTATAGGCAAATTCCTTATCTATCAGCTTTTCCGCGCCCGATGCCGTTGGGTTTGGGCCGGTAAAAACTCCAACAAACAGAACCGATGCGCAAACCATCAGAAGGAGCCCGATATATCGTCCCGTATTTCCGGAATCCCAAAGGTTCTCCGTAACCGGCGCATATTTATAGGCAAAAATAAGCCATACAAAAATTGCCAGGGAGAGAAGATTAAAGAACGCCATATAACCGCCCTCGCCCATCCGACCGACCATCTTTGTTCGCAGGAAACTTGAGGGAATGATATGAATGGCCAGGAAGGCCAGCGTCGCCAAAAACAGAGAAGCTAGTGAACCTGTCATGATTAATGTGCGCCTTTGCTATTTATGATGGACAGAGTTTGTCACGAGTATTCATCAAAGAAAAGTACGCGATCCGGCTAAATCACGACTTTGCGACCTTAGTCACATTTCAAAATATCGGTAGGAGGCATTCCTTCAGCTGCGATCCGGATATTTATCAACCGCCTTTATTCCTTCTTCTGTCAATTTGCAGACCAGCCAATCAGGCTTAATCGGGTTCCTGAACCATTGGGTCGCCCAGCCTTTTCGGATGCAGCTTTTAACCGTCGTTGCATTGATCTGCTGACCGTTGGGATCAAAGAGCGGTAATTTGCCGCCCGGCTGGTACCGTCCAAGCCGAAGATATTTGAGCTGCGCTGAAGTTGGTCGTTTTGATATCATCCAGTAAGCTTAACTGAAAACCTAACCGGTTAAAAGATTCGCGTCTCTACTCAGAAAACAGCCTTTAATTCCACCGCTTATCAGTTTAAAACCGATATCCGGTATAAAATAAGGAAGAAACATGGCGGAAGAAGCTGGCTATACAAAATATTTTCCCGTTTCCTGGGAAGAACTCCATCGTAACGGACGAGCTCTCGCATGGCGACTTATGGAAAAAGCGCCTTTTAAAGGCGTGGTTGCTGTGACACGCGGTGGGCTGGTTCCGGCGGCCATTGTCGCGCGCGAGCTTGATATTCGCAACATTGAGACCGTTTGTATCTCCGCCTACCGTGATGACAAGAGTGTCGGCGAGGTTAATCTGGTGAAAGCGCTGAACCTTCCTGATGGCGGCGAAGGCTGGGTCATCGTCGATGACCTGGTGGATAGCGGCATTACCGCAAAGCATGTCCGGAAAATGCTGCCCAATGCTCACTTCGCGACCCTTTACGCAAAGCCCAAGGGCCACGCACAGGTGGATAGTTTCATTACCGAAGTGAGCCAGGATACCTGGATCTTGTTCCCCTGGGACCAAGCTCCGTCGTTCGTAAAACCAATTGTTGAAGAAACAAGATCATCTGGCTCCTGATCCAATGTTAAAGTTCGCTGCCAACTTAAGCTTTCTCTATCAGGAACTTCCTTTTCTGGACCGGTTCGCAGCAGCGGCAAAAGACGGATTTAAAGGTGTAGAGTATGTGTCTCCATATGAATGGAAGGCGCATGATCTTAAACGTCGCCTTGATGACAACAGCCTAACGCAAGTATTGTTCAATGCTTTTCCCGGAGACTGGCAATCAGGCGAGCGTGGCATTGTCAGCCTGCCAGAGCGAAAAACAGAGTTTCGGGACACACTGGATATGGCCTTCGACTACGCGGCCGCGCTTGACTGTGAACGGCTCCATATTATGGCCGGACTTGAGAGAAAGGATTTATCCTTCATAAACCAACGACATGCTTATGTTGAGAATCTTGCCTATGCCGCTGAGAAATGCGCTGCAGAGAATATCACAGCTCTTATTGAGCCAATCAACGGCAAGGATATGCCAGGCTATTTCTTGAGCTCCATTGCTATGGCTGAAGAAATATTGGCGGAAATAAGTCACCCGCACCTGAAACTCCAGTTCGATATCTACCACGTCCAGCGTACTGACGGAGATATCATTCTCCAGTATAAGCGCGCAGCTCCGCATGTCGGCCATATTCAGATTGCCAATCCTCCGCATCGTTTTGAGCCTGATAACGGCGAAATAAATTACCCCTATATCTTCAAGATGTTAGAGGGCGAAAAATATGATGGATGGGTTGGCTGCGAGTATAAGCCGTCTGGAGTCACATCAGAAACCCTCGGTTGGGCCCATGACTATCTTAATCCATAATAACATGGTCTTGGCGTCAAGTCTTTGTGACGCACCCATCAGAATTATTGAAACTTTAAGACAATAGCGTTACATCTGAAGAACGCGAATAATAATAAAATTAACTTAGTATTTCAGTATTGGACGTTGGGCTGCTCAAATGGCCGTCGCTGGACATAATCGACGCGGGGAGAAAATACTTCACCCCATCCTTTCGGCAACAAGCAGTACACCTGTCAAACTAGTGGGCTGCGCTATCGCTATTGGACTCCTCGCCGGATACGGCGCGGTAGGTTTTCGCATGGCCATCAGTGAAATTCAGACAATCCTCTATGGCTTTGGAAGTGACGATGTTGTCACCAAAGCCGGCGGTCTGCCCTGGTGGCAAATCATGGTGGCACCGATTATTGGCGGACTCGTCGTCGGGGTGTTCCTGAAATATCTTATGCCTGGCCATCGTCCACGTGGTGTCGCCGATGTCATGGAAGCGGTGATTGTCCGAAAAGGAAAAATGAAATTTTTTGCAGGTGCCGGCGCGATGTTTGTAAGCGCGGTGTCCTTGGGCTCTGGCGCTTCCAGTGGACGGGAAGGGCCAGTTGTTCATTTCAGCGCCATGATCGCGAGCCAAATCGGCCAGCGTCTGCGACTGCCGTCTAAATACTATATGACCTTGATTGCCTGCGGTGTCGCCTCAGGTGTCGCAGCTTCGTTTAATGCCCCTATCGCGGGGATGTTCTTTGCACTGGAAGTGGTTGTCGGATCGCTCGCTACTCAGGCCTTTGCACCCATCGTTATTGCGTCCGTCATTGGCACCGTCATCAGCCGGATTTATATCGGCGATTTTCCAGCGTTTATCATTCCTCATTATAGCATTGTCTCGCTTTGGGAATTTCCGGCCATCGCCTTGCTCGGTGCTGTTTGCGCGCTCGTGTCGCTTATTTTCATCTGGAGCATTACTTTCTCTACCAAGACAATCGACCGCTTTCATATCCCGGACGTCTTGAGACCCGCCGCTGGCGGCGTTGTACTCGGCGCCATGGCGATACTTTTTCCGCAAATCATCGGTGTGGGTTATGAGGCAACGGACATAGCGCTCAAAGGGCAATATTCCCTATTTCTGCTGCTCGCTCTTATCGTCGTCAAAATCATGGCCGTAGGTATCACCATCGGGTCCAAATTTGGCGGTGGCTTCTTTTCGCCGTCGTTGTTTGTGGGTGCCATGACGGGCGGTGCCTTTGGGTTGATTGCTGCAATGGCATTCCCTGAAATGGCGGCAAGCCACGGACTTTATGCCATCATCGGCATGTCTGCCGTCGCGGCCTCTGTCCTGGGGGCACCGATTTCTACCATCCTGATCGTGTTCGAGCTGACCGGTGATTATAAGATCTCCATTGCGGTCATGATCGCCGTCTCTGTCGCCACTCTGATCACCAAACATATAATCGGCCGCAGTATTTTCCAGACGCAGCTACTGATCCGTAATGTTGATGTCAACGAAGGCCGTGCCCTCCGGCACCTCAGTTTCCGGCAAGTACGCGGTATTATGGATCGCGAATTTGTTGAAGTGCCGAGAGACACATCCATGGCGCAGCTTCGACGCATTGTCACCAATACCAATCATGACAAATTTGTCGTTGTTGAGCCCGAAACTCATCTATTTATTGGACGCATCGATTATTCCGATTTGAAAACCCATCTTTTTGGGGATGAACCCGGAGATCATGTCACCGCCCTTGATCTTGTACATGCCGAAAACCCCGTCTTGTTCCCGGATACCAGCCTCAAATCCGCCATCAGCATCATCGAAAAAGCCGGGGTTGAGCATATTCCGGTTATCAATCGCGCGGATGACGCACGGCTTGTCGGGATACTCCATCACAACGATCTTCTGAACGCCTATAACGCCGCATTACTATCAGCGCAGGACGACACACGGGACAAAGTTTTCCGCTAAACCATTCGATCCGGAGTGGCGGATAGCTCTTCCTTGCGCTATATCATATCCCCATGAACGACAGTTTTGACATTGGCAGTTTTGACCAACCTCCGACCATTGCCTCTGGCACCCCTTCCTATCTTGAAGGGTTGAATGACGAGCAAAGAACAGCGGTAGAGACCATCGACGGACCGGTATTAGTGCTTGCAGGTGCTGGCACAGGGAAAACTCGCGTGCTGATTGCTCGGCTTGCAGCTCATATTCTAAGCGTACGCAATGTTCACCCTTGGGAGATACTTGCCGTCACTTTTACCAACAGAGCTGCAGAGGAAATGAAAAAGCGTACCGCCGATTTTGTTGGCCCCCAAGCTATTGACATTAAACTCGGTACGTTTCATTCCATTGGCGTCTGGCTTCTCCGCCGCCATGCGGAACTTGTGGGACTTAGCAGTAACTTTACCATTCTCGATACAGACGACCAACTTCGCTTGATCAAGCAGATCCTTACTGATGAGAATATTGATATCAAAAAATGGCCGCCGCGGGGTATCGCCGCGGTGATTGACCGCTGGAAAGACAAAGGACTTCGGCCAGATCAGGTCAAGGATTTGAATGCGAACGGTTTTGCGGATGGAAAAGCCGCAGCACTTTATCAGCGCTATCAGGAGCGACTCGCGGCACAAAACGCCTGTGATTTTGGAGATTTGCTGTTACATGTCCTGACTTTGTTTCAACAGAATGTGGACATTCTCAAGCTCTATCAAGCGCGGTTTAAATATATTCTGGTGGATGAATATCAGGATACAAATGTCGCGCAATATCTGCTGCTCCGCCTTCTCGCTCAGGGGCATCGAAACATCTGTTGTGTCGGAGATGACGATCAGTCCATCTATGGTTGGCGCGGGGCAGAAGTCGACAATATCCTTAAATTTGAAGATGATTTTCCGGGCGCCAAGGTTGTCCGGCTGGAACGCAATTACCGCTCCACATCACATATTCTGGGGGCAGCCTCCAGCCTGATCGCCCATAACGAAGGGCGGCTCGGCAAGACACTTTTCACGGAGGGGAATGAAGGCGAAAAAGTTGTTCTGAATGCGGTCTGGGATGGCGGGAGTGAGGCCCGCTGGGTTGGCGAAGAAATCGAAAATCTGCATCGAGGGGGCACCAACCCCAAGGAAATGGCCATTTTAGTCCGCGCCAGCTTTCAATTCCGAGAATTTGAAGAATGCTTTCTCAGCATGGGAATCAAGTACCGGGTTATTGGCGGATTGCGCTTTTATGAAAGGCGGGAAATTCGCGATGTCTTAGCCTACCTTCGGGTTATCAATCAGGCCGACGACGATCTGGCGTTTGAACGCATTTACAACCTCCCCAAACGCGGTCTTGGCGCCAAGGCCCTTGATAAGCTTCGAAAGATTGGTCGAGCGCAGAATCTCTCTCTCTCCCGTGCCGCCGAATATGCAGTTCAGGAAAGCCTCTTTAAAGGCAAACCCCTTGCTTCACTCAAATCCCTGATGGAGAATTTTGAAAGCTGGCGTGCACAGAAAAGCTTTGTCCCACCGGATGAACTGGTTGAGGCTGTGCTCGATGAAAGCGGCTATATGGAGATGTGGCAACAGGACAAGACCATAGAAGCGGAGGGCAAGCGCGAGAACCTGAAAGAGCTTGCCCCGGCCCTAGCACAATATGAAAATCTTGACCAGTTTCTGGAGCATGTTTCGCTGGTCATGGAGAATAGTTCCGATAACACAAATGAGATGGTGAGCATCATGACGCTTCATGCCGCCAAAGGGCTCGAATATGATGCGGTCTTCCTGCCTGGGTGGGAGGAAGGACTATTCCCGCATCAACGGGCCTTGGATGAAAACGGGCTGAAAGCACTGGAAGAAGAGCGCCGCCTTGCCTATGTCGGCATTACGCGGGCAAAGAAGAAATGCTATATCAGCCACGCCAGCAACCGTAGTATCCACGGGCAGTGGCAGTCATCCCTGCCAAGCCGGTTCATTGACGAACTACCCCGCGATCATCTTGCGGATCAGTCCGGGCAGGGTCTCTATAACAGTGCCCGTACCTCCAGCGCAGGACCTGAAATAAGCTGGAGAAAAACCGATAATTCGCATTTAACCGGTATATTAGAAAAGCGCGCAAAATCGAATGAAACCCTTGTTGATAACAGTGTGGCACCAGTAACGACAAGCACTGACGATAGCAGTATTGGCGTCGGGGCACGCGTTTTTCACCAAAAATTTGGATATGGGAGCATTGTTCGTAAAGATGGCCCGAAGCTTGAAATCGCTTTTGAAAAAGCCGGCACCAAGAAAGTGATGGAAAATTTTGTCCAACCAGCCTGATCCGGACCTTTGGCAACTATCCTTCACCCTCCCCCTTCCCGACTGTGCCGCCATCGAAGCTCTGTTTGAAGAGGAAGCCCTGACGGCTTCAACGGTGGAGGCCGTGCCCGACGGCTCACTCTGGCGGCTGGAGCTGCTGTTTGACGGCAAACCCGGGGCAATAATTCTAGACAGGATCCCAGCGGACCTGACCCATCATCTCGCTCCCTTATCCAACAGGGACTGGGTGACGGAAAGTCAGAAGATGTTACCGCCCGTCGATGCCGGTCGGTTTTATATTCATGGGTCTCATGACGAAGCACATCCCTGTATTTCCCGTCATGATCTAACCATTGATGCCGGGCGCGCCTTTGGTACGGGGCTACATGAAACCACATTTGGCTGCCTGCTGGCGCTCGATGACCTTCGCAAAAAAAGGGAGTTTAAAAACAGCCTCGATCTTGGCTGCGGTTCTGGCGTTCTGGCTCTTGCCATTGCCAAAGCCTGGGGAAAACCTACGCTTGCCAGCGATATTGATCTGGATGCTGTGCTGGTCACCAACGAGAATGCGAAAAGTAATGGCCTCTCACCATTGATAACGGCAGTTCATGCAACGGGCCTGAATGATCGGCTCCTGAAAAAAAGCGCGCCCTATGATCTTATGGTCGCTAATATTCTTGCCTGGCCTCTGGTCAAAATGGCCCCGGTTATCTCTGCAGCCCTTTCAAAGAACGGGTATTTAGTTCTATCCGGTTTGCTGGATACTCAGGAGACGATGGTCCGCAACAGTTATCGGCTTCAAGGGCTCCACCTGTATCGTCGTTATTCGATCGGAACCTGGCGCGCCCTGATATTAACGCGATAACCATAAATTCTGCGGTCGACCCACCCTCATTATGGGGGGATGTTGATGAGCCGACCGCGAACGATCACGCCGCGAGGCGGTGATCGTTATCGTTAATTATGCTCGTCGGTTTCTCACGACGCTGAAATGTTAGCGCTCCGTGAGCAGCTGCATCAGCTGTACCTCTGGTCAAACCCAGGTCCTGCAGCTGTCTGTCATCCATCGACATAAGCTGCTGATACCCTCGTCTGTTTCGCTCTATTCTGGAGAGTGTTACCTTCACGGATTTTAAAGCACGGACCAGTATGAACGGTCGGCTTGCTTGCTCTACTGTCACGGGCCCATCAACAACGACTTCAATTTCCTCGCGAGATATTCTTAAATCTGCCAATTCTCGTGACGACAACGAATAGAGCTCTTTCTTAGCTGCCCTGTTCCGCATAAAAATTTTGTATTGGTCAGCCAATTTCCTGATGGATTTCGCAATAGGCGACTGATGAGTAGCTTTTCCAAGTCTCCGCGTCCTATGCTCCATCTGGCCTTCAGTTCTGATACTATCTGCTGCGATCTGTTGCGATGCGCTTCCAGCCGCCGTATCCATCAAATAATAGCTCATCATTTCCCTTCTCCTTGTATCGTCCGGATCGCTTCTTATCATCCTCGACAAGGCCGAACCGGCGCTTAACCTGTTATCTTAATTTTATAGGTAAGAAGTAAGTATGTTCAAAAATGGGCATTTATCTGTGAGGACAAAAATCCACTCTCCATCAGATATCTATTTGTTTTTACTTACTTTTTCACATAAGGATTAGCGTATTTGATCCCGCATCATCTGCAAAACGACACGGCAGGCTCCGAAAGTTCGCAATTTTGCCATTATTGATTTCTTGAATTTTGCCGTGCAGAAGGAGTCCTCCTTGCTTTCCCAAGGAGCATAAAAAAAATCCCCCATACCATCTGGCATAGGGGATCTTGTTGTCATCACGGACGGTGAAAAACCGTCCATAACTTATAGCTAGTTAGCCAACCTGGCGCTGCTCGTTGTTGTTGCTCGCTGGCATCCGGTTATCATTGCTGAAAGGAGCATTTCCTTCGGCAACTGCAGCCTTGATGTCGCCATGTGTCAGACCGATATCAGCAAGCTCGCGTGAGCTCATTGACATAAGTAACGCGTAATCTGCACGAGCCTTTTGCGCCTGGACAAATTTTTCAGCAAATGCCTTTAGCGTCCCCAAAAGGAAAGAAGGCTTGGCTTCTTTCGCTTCAACAGATGTTCCTTCGACCGCGGCGTCGATTTCCGCGCGAGAAATGCCAAGGTCGTTCAGCTCATGGTCAGACATAGCGTACAGGCTGCTTTTTGCAGCGGCCAGTTCACGCGTTTTCATGAACCGTCCAACAGTATTTGCAAAAAATGACGAAATCATCTCCGCCATATACTGACTTCTCAGGACATGGGCGCGATATATAAAGCCATCAATATTGACAAAGTTGTTGTTGGATTGTGCAGCCCGGAGCTGCGCAAGGGCTTCGATATCTTTCTTGCTATAGTTCATCATCTTACTTCTCCTTCAGAAGCATTCCACCCATCGGGGCGTATTTAAAAAGCGGCGTTTCTGCTCACTTGATTGGTTTTATTTTCGTTTGCGGCAAAGGCCTTGACTGTACAGTCATGCAATGCCGCTTTTTTAGATAAATCACTTCCCAGATCGATTTCAACGGCGGCAGCTTTTTGATCAGCGCGCCCGAGACCTAGAAGAGATGTCAGGAAAGAGCTCACGCCGAAATGCTGGTTAGGACCGGACGCCTCAGCGTTGCCAGAGGAGTTTGCTCCATACTGCAAATGCAATGCGTGCCCATATTTTTCATTTCTATCGAACATATCGTCTTCCACTTCATGCGTTCTTGATGAGTGTTATATTGCATCGCATTCATTAAATAACAATGACTTAGAGACGGAATTTGCCCGCAAAGATCGAAACGGTGCATTGCATTTTTTGCATAGCTCGGATTGCATATAAGTAAAAAAATGGCCATATTCATGAGATATTGGCCGCTTTCAATTAAGGAAATAGTTTGACCAGCTCTCACATAATGTCCGATGAAGATGCGGAAAAAATCATAAAGGCCGCTGCCGCGGCGCCCTCCCGTCCCGACGAAAACCAAACGCTTCGACAAAATTTTCCAGAGCTGGATGCAGACGCATTTGAAAAGCTCGTATTATCCCGCGACAAATATCGGGAACAAATTTCCAAGATTGTGTTGGCTCCTAAGCAAACTGCGCACCGGCTTGGAAAACTTCAGGAGAAAATGGCCCAAGAGAAGGTTGATGGCTTCATTATTCCGCTCAATGACGAGTTCCATGGCGAAGCCGCCCCCGCCTGCTCGGAACGCCTTAAATGGCTGACAGGCTTTACAGGGTCGGCCGGTGTCGCTGCTGTCTTAAGAGACAAGGCCGCAATTTTCGTTGATGGCCGTTATACGCTACAGGTGACCCAAGAGGTGAACACTGAACTATTTACGCCCCGCCATGTGAGCGAGGAGCCGATGTCCGACTGGCTGAGGAAAAATATGATCGCAGGCGAGACGCTGGCTGTAGATCCCTGGCTGCACACAGAAAGCAATATGAAGCAGCTTAAACAACTGTCTGTTGACATCGGCATTACCCTGAAATCCGTGGAGAGCAATTTGATTGACGGCATCTGGGATGATCGGCCACCGCCTCCTCTTGCACTGGTTGTTCCTCAGGATGAGAAATATGCGGGCCGATCCTCGGCCAGCAAAAGAACAGCCCTTGCCGCTGACCTGTCTGCAAAAAAGGTTGATGCGGTTATTCATACCCTGCCGGATGTCATCGCCTGGCTTCTTAATATTCGCGGCGCGGACCTGCCCTCCACACCATTTGCATTAGGCTTCGCTGTCTCCCATAAGGACGCGACTGTTGATCTTTTTATAGACGGTAAAAAACTTAGCAATGAACTACCAGAGCATTTGGGCAATAGCGTGAGGCTATTTGACCGAGAAGCCTTCAGCCAGGGTCTTGCCGATCTTAAGGGATGCAACGTCCAAATCGATCCCGCGACGACAAGCCAATGGATTGTTGATCGTCTGACGAAAGTTGGCGCAGAAATCTCTCGGGCAGACGACCCATGCATGTTGCCCAAAGCCACAAAAAATCAAATAGAAATCGAGGGCACACGAAGCGCGCATCTTCGGGATGGGGCGGCACTGTCAAAATACCTTCACTGGCTCACAATCAATACCCCGTCGGGCGAGATAGACGAAATGGCTGCTGAAACACAATTACGGCACTTTCGGGAAACTGGCGAAAATTTCAAAGACCTGAGCTTCTCGACCATATCCGGGGCCGGTCCCAATGGCGCCATTGTGCATTACCGGGCAAGCGAAGCATCGAAGCGTAAACTCGAAGCTGGCTCACTTTACCTCGTCGATAGTGGTGGCCAGTATCTGGATGGCACGACAGATGTTACCCGCACCATTGCTATTGGCACGCCAAGTAATGAAATGCGAGAGCGCTTTACTTTGGTATTGAAGGGACATATTGCACTTGCCTCTGTGAGCTTTCCAAAAGGCACAACGGGCAGCCAGTTGGACACGTTGGCGCGTGCGCCGCTCTGGTCTGCAGGTCTCGACTACGATCATGGCACAGGTCATGGTGTCGGTAGTTATCTATCTGTTCATGAAGGGCCGCACCGGATTTCGAAGGCACCGAGCATGGTTCCTTTGAAGCCAGGGATGATTGTTTCTAATGAGCCCGGTTATTACAAGACTGGGGAATACGGCATTCGTATTGAAAATCTTGTTACCGTCATTGAAGTAGAGGCCCCCGAAGGCGCCGAGCGGGTTTTATATGGCTTTGAAACACTTACTTTAGCGCCAATTGATCGCAATCTGATCGATGTTTCCTTGTTAAGTCCCGCAGAAATCGACTGGCTAAATGCCTATCACGCGGACGTTTGGATGAAGATATCTCCGCAAGTAGAAGCTGCGGCTAAGGACTGGCTGAAAGAGGCGACAACCCCGATATAAAGTAGTGGAATTACTTAGCCGCCTATCAGCGCGATCCATTCCGCCTCTGTCAGGGTTTGAACCCCAAGGTCTTGTGCTTTTTTAAGCTTCGATCCGGCTTTTGCACCCGCTACGAGATAATCTGTCTTGGCCGAGATTGAACCGCTTACCTTGGCGCCCAATCCTTCAGCCTTGGCTTTCATTTCCGCCCGTGTCATCAGTTCAAGGGAACCTGTAAAAACCACGGTCTTTCCGACAATGGGACTATCGCTGGCAGGAGGCTCGAAATCGATGATTGTCAATTCCGCCAAAAGCTCATCCAAAACCTGCTGATTCTTTTCCTCAGCAAAAAATTCCTTTACTGCATCCGCAACCGCCTCGCCTATGCCATCAATATTGAGCAAGTCAACATAGGCCCTGCCAATATCTTTAGACGTTGCGCCCATTGCCAATCGCAATGCCGCCAGCGACAGATAGTTCTTTGCTAGCAACCTAGCGTTCCCCTGGCCGATATGACGAATGCCGAGGGCATAAATAAAGCGGTCGAGTTCGATAGTCCGGCGCGCATCGATGGCTTGAAACAGATTACTGACCGCTTTGTCGCCAAATCCATCGCGATTCTTAAGGCGTTGCAAATTTCCGGGCGCATTGTCACGCTTTTCCAAAGTAAATATGTCGGCAGGAGACCGGACAAGCCCATCTTCGTAAAAGGCTTCGATTTGTTTCGCGCCGAGACCGTCAATATCGAAGGCGTTGCGAGAGACAAAATGCTTGAGCCGTTCCACAGCCTGCGCCCGACAAAAGAGGCCGCCTGTACAGCGGCGAATGACATCTTCCTTGCCCGTCGTCGCGTTAATTTCTTTAACCGCATGACTGCCACAAACCGGACAAACAGTTGGAAAATCAAAAGGCATACTGTCTTTCGGGCGTTTATCCAGAATAACCTCAACGACCTGCGGGATTACATCTCCAGCACGCTGGATCAATACGGTATCGTCGATACGGATGTCTTTGCGTTCAATTTCCTCCTGATTATGCAAGGTGGCGTTGGAGACAACTACCCCGCCGACGGTTACCGGATGAAGACGAGCAACTGGCGTCAGGGCTCCTGTCCGCCCCACCTGAATTTCGATATCTTCAATAACAGTCGAGGCTTTTTCTGCCGGGAATTTATGAGCAATGGCCCAGCGCGGACTGCGACTTATGAAACCGAGGCGCTCCTGCCAGTCCAGCCGATTTACTTTAAAAACCACGCCATCGATATCATAGTCGAGCGATGCCCGCAGTTCCTCGATCTTTCGATAGGCATTTATGGCTTCTTCCATATTCACGCAGACCTTGGAAAGCGGATTGACCGTAAAACCCCATTTTTCGAACTGGGTAAGCACGTCCGACTGTGTTTGCCCCGGAAGCTCCGACACCTGCCCCCAGGCATAAGCAAAGAAACGTAATTTGCGAGAAGCGGTAATGGAGGCATCAATCTGCCTTAAACTACCCGCCGCCGCATTTCTTGGATTAGCGAAGACTTTGGACCCAGCGGCGGCTTGTGCTTCATTCAAGGCCATAAAATCTGTATCCGCCATATAGACTTCACCACGGATATCAAAGCTCGTAGGAATCACGCCACTGTCTTTCGTAAATTCCAACGGTAGGTCGATGACGCCTTTCAGATTTCCGGTGATATCTTCTCCTACCTGCCCATCACCGCGAGTCGCTCCCTGCACGAACACGCCATTCTCGTACCGCAGACTTGCGGAAAGTCCATCGATTTTGGGCTCCGCGAAAACCGCCACTTCCTCTTCTGTGCTCAAACCCAAAAATCGCCGGACCCGGCCCTCAAATTCTCTTAGTTCATCGTTATTGAAGGCATTGTCCAGCGAAAGCATCGGGATCCGATGATGGACTTTTCCAAACCCTCGCATCGGTGCAACGCCAACAGTTTGCGATGGGCTGCCTTCGGTAACCAACTCGGGGAAAACTGTCTCTAGCGAGAGGAGCCTTTGCCGCAAGACGTCATAATCAGCATCGGAAATGCTCGGCTCATCTTCCTGATAATATCTTGTATCATGCTCACGGATCTCCGCGGCCAGCCGATCATGCTCAGATTTGGCGTCACTTGCCGTCATTTTACCGATTTCCCGCATTCTTTATCCTTGTATGAGGCTGACGGCGGCGGCCCGCGCCTCCGCCGTAATGCGGGCTCCGGAGAGCATCCGCGCTATTTCCTCGGTGCGTTGATCCCGGTTCAGCCGGTTAACAGACGTCGTCGTTATATTGTTCATATCAGATTTACGGATATTCCAATGGGCCTGTCCAGAGGCGGCGACTTGCGGCGAATGGGTGACGACCAGAACTTGCAACTCTTCAGCAAGCCGACGGAGCCTTTCGCCAACGGCATCAGCTGTTGCTCCACCGACGCCCCGGTCAACCTCGTCAAAAATCAGGGTGGGCGCCGAGCCCGAGCGCGCCAGTACTACTTTCAAGGCCAGCATAAAACGCGAAAGCTCACCGCCTGATGCGATTTTAAGGAGAGGCCCGGCGGCACTTCCGGGATTTGTAGAAATAAGGAACTCTACCTTGTTGATGCCCGCCGCACTCCAGTTTTCCTCCTCCAGTTCTGAAACACGTGTTTCAAACTTTGCCGCTCCAAGTTTAAGCGGTTGAAGTTCGGCCATAACGGCTTTATCCATCTTTGTGGCTGACTTCTTTCTGTTATTACTCAGCGCTATAGCTGCTACGACGAAAGCCTGTTTAGCTTCTTCCGCGGCGGCGGTCAGGCGCGTTAGCTCCCGATCCCCTTCCGCAACGGCATTGAGTTTTCCCTGGAATTCCAACAGAAGCGCAGGCAATACGGAAACGTCGCATTTATGTTTTCTTGCCATCGCCCTTAATGCAAATAATCGTTCCTCGACATTTTCCAGCGCAACCGGATCCATATCCAGATCCTGCCCTACAGCACTGATCACATTCTGCGCTTCCGCCATTTCGATGGCGGCGCGCTCTAATCCCTCCAGTACGGGGTCGAGTTTTCCATCGGCCTTTTCTACAACCCGTTCAACGGCGCGGGTTGCCGTTCTGATTTTATTGTCCACGCCGCCGTGATCACTCAGGGCTTTCTCTGCGTCCCGCAACGCTTCGGCAATTTTTTCGGCATGCATGAGAGAAGAACGCTCAACCGCAAGTATTTCATCTTCATTTTCCTGTGGCCCAAGTTCCGTCAGTTCCTCGACCACATGGCGGAGATATTCTTCGTCAATGCGCGCTTTCTCAATCTCTTCAATGGCGGCGGTTAATGCTTCCTGAGCCCCTTGCATAGACATGTAAAGATCAGAGACCACCGCTCTTTCCGTTTCCAACATCCCATATTGGTCTAGAAGGCCTCTGTGTCCTCTGGCATCCAGCAGGCCCCGTTCCGCGTTCTGCCCGTGAATTTCTACAAGAGCGTCGCCAACAGCGCGTAAGAGGCCCACACTGATGGACTGATCATTGATACTCGCGCGGCTGCGACCATCTTCTCCGATGGAGCGACGAAAAATCAACGGCTCACCTGGCTCCACCGCCAGATCGGTCAGAAGGCCAAAGACCGGGTGCAACAGCGGCAAATCAAATTCTGCGGTTACCGACCCCTTCTGTTCCCCTGCCCGAATTAACGTGCTATCCGCACGAGCACCCAAGGCGAGCGCGAGGCTATCAAGCAGGATGGATTTCCCTGCACCGGTTTCACCCGTCAGGACACAAAGGCCATTTTCAAAAGAAAGGTCCAGCTTGTTGATCAGGACAATGTTGCGAATAGAGAGCTTTTTAAGCATCTGGAGATCAATACCTAAAATCAGAATATAGTTTTCCAGGCTTTTACGATCCAGGAGTCGTCATTTGCTTCCGGTTTCAGATAGTTCGCATCCAATAGCGCGTAGGAATCCTCATACCATTCGCTTCCCGGGTAGTTATAACCGAGTACTGCGGCGGCCGTCTGTGCTTCATCCGTAATACCAAGAGCAAGATATGCTTCTGTCAGTCGATGGAGTGCTTCCGGCACATGGGTAGTTGTCTGATATTGCTCAATCACTAGACGGTACCGGTTTATGGCCCCAATCAGATATTGCTGCCCTTGATAGTAGCGTCCTATCGCCATTTCCTTGCCGGCCAGATGGTCCTTGGCCAGATCAATTTTGAGACGGGCGTCGCGAGCATATTCCGAGTTTGGAAACCGTCGCACGAGATTCTGCAATGCATTCAACGCTTGCCGCGTTACCTTCTGATCTCGTTCAACACCCGTAATCTGCTCGTAATAAGAAATGGCGACGAGATAGTAGGCATAAGACACATCTTTGTTACCGGGATGCAATTCGATAAACCGCTCCGCAGCCAGGATCGCTTGGTCATATTGATTGCTCTGGTAATAGGCGAAGGCGGACATCACTTGCGCCTTCGTTGACCAGACTGAATAAGGATGCTGGCGCTCAACCTCATCAAACCCTTGCGCCGCCGCGGCGTAACTTTCACTGTTCAGATCCGCCAGGGCTTGATTATAAAGCTCCTCCACCGGTCGCTCTACATATTCCGATGTTTTATCGGAACTGCAGGCGGCAATCAATAGGAGCAAAATAAGCCCGCTCATTGGTCCGCTAAACTTGCGTAATTTTTTCAACTGACCTGGTTCCTTGTAATGTCATAATCCAAATATCAGAAAGCGTTGGCATTTTATCCAAACATACCATCTTTTGAAAGCACCGCTTATTCTTTTACTTTATCCCTTTTCTCAAAAAAATTGGAGCCATAGGCGAATCATAATTTTGTCTATGAATAAGCATCATTTTAATAAATATAATTTATTCACATTAGTGTAACTATAGACAATTTGTTTTTGTAGTTGGTCATGCTATATTACCTATAAGGGTGAGGCGTTAATTCAATTTTCTCCGTTGAACATCCGTTCGATTTCTTGAATTTTCCATCGTCCTTAAAGTAGCAGTACTTTTAAACGGTATAAAAAAAAGAGTTAAAAATAGTCTATGAAAGGTACCAATTCAAATGGGCAAAGTAGCAAAAAGAGTTGACAATCATGTTGGCGAAAGAATTCGTGAAAGACGGACAATGATGGGGCTAACGCAGGAGCATCTTGCGCAAGCACTCAACATTTCATATCAACAGGTTCAGAAATATGAAACGGGCGCAAACCGGGTAAGTGCCGGTCGGCTCTACGAAATCGGAAAGCGGCTGGAAGTGGACGTCGCGTACTTTTTCGAAAATCTTGAACCCCTATCGGCAAGCGAACCGCTGGAGCATGGCGGGAAGAACCGTTCGACTATTGAATTAGTTCGCAACTACGGGGATATTGATGAACCCTCCGTCAGATCCGCCGTTAGCGGACTGATAAAGAGTCTGGCAGGGAAAGAACGCCGTCGAAAATCTGCCTAAAAGCAGCATACAAAAACAAAGGCACGAAGATAAATCTTCGTGCCTATTTTTATGTCTTCAGTTAATCCAAGATCAACAATCTGTTGAAATTACGCTGTCGCCGGTGCCGCGGCTTGCTGCAGGGGCCATTGCGCACCGCCAACATTTCCAATCCTAACCGGCGCCTCGGTAGTATAACACCAGGCATCCTCATCAGACAGCAAAGCGTGTAGCAACTTATTATTCAGCGCATGACCGGATCTAAAGCCAAAGAACTGGGCTATGATCGGCGCGCCGGCGAGATAAAGATCGCCAACAGCATCGAGCGCTTTATGACGCACAAACTCGTCATCATACCGAAGCCCTTCCTCATTAAGGATATCCGGGCCGCTTAAAACAATAGCATTATCAAGGGACCCGCCTTTGGCGAGGCCCATTTCCTTAAGCTGCTCCAATTCGCTCAGAAACCCGAAGGTCCGGGCCCGGCAAAGCTCGTTTTTAAAAGTCCCGTTGCGAAGGCTATAGCTGCAATTTTGCTTCCCGATACGCGGATTATCAAAATCAATCTCGAAAGAAACAGAAATATTGTCGGCAGGCGATAATACAGCCTTTGCACCGTTTTCGCTTACCTCTACTTCCTTTAGAACCTTGATATATTGGCGTGGTGTATCGAGATCGACGATATCTGCACATTCAATGAGAAAAACGAACGGGGCGGAAGATCCATCCATTACCGGTACTTCCGGACCATCAAGTTCGACGACGGCATTATCGATGCCGCAACCGGAAAGCGCAGCCATTAAATGTTCAACGGTGGCGATCTTGACACCGGCTTCATTTTCAACCGTTGTGCACATAACCAGATCTGACACCGTATCAAAACGGGCGGGCACTTCAGAAACATCATCAGCCACATCAACACGTTTAAACACGATTCCGGTATTCGCTGCTGCCGGGCTCAACGTCATATTTATTGAACCACCGCCATGCAGACCAACGCCGGTACAGCTGATGCTATTTCGAAGTGTTTTCTGGTAAACAACCATGCCACGCCAACTCTTTATAACCATACTAATTTTGTAGCGTGAATGTACTCAAGGCGGTCCGT
>Ga0315338_1001403_pt1 | contig 30577 bp, 21 predicted proteins | sample ASW8metaG_FD_204518 | JGI IMG/M metagenome (GOLD analysis project Ga0315338, IMG submission 204518) | Ammonia-oxidizing marine archaeal communities from Monterey Bay, California, United States - ASW #8 | ecosystem: Environmental > Aquatic > Marine > Coastal | place: USA: California | collected... | reverse complement strand
CTTGGGAAACGCCCAAATGATGGCCATGGTCAGAATCGTGAGGCCAATCATCAGGTACATGCCGGTACCTTCCATCCACCCGCCGTTGAAGAGAACGTCGATCGCGTTATGAGACCCCTCGGTTGCACCGCCCTCGTGGTCGGCCGCTTTCTCGGCTTTGAACTGACCGAGCTGAGCCAGGAAGATCACGATAGCTAGACCGTTGACGAAGCCAAGCATGACTGGATGGGGCACCAAACGGATGAACTTCCCCAGTCGAAAGAACCCGGCCAGAATCTGAATCACCCCCGCAAGCGCCACTGCTGCAAACAGATACTCTGGGCCATAGACCGTGACCAACCCGACCATGGCCACGGCCATGGCTCCGGTCGCACCGGAGATCATGCCGCTTCGCCCGCCCAAAAACGAGGTAATGATCCCGACGAAGAACGCGGCATAGAGGCCGACAAGCGGGTCTACCTGGGCAACAAATGAGAATGCGATGGCTTCGGGGACCAGGGCAAGGGCCACCGTCAGCCCGGAGAGGATGTCGGTTTTCGGGTCCCGAGTCAGGCGGAAGCGTTTGACGACGCGGAGCATGTTTCTTGTGATCTTCCTATTCGACGAATTTGAGGCAAAATGAAAACCGCCTCCTGATGAGGCGGTTCCCATGGCAAGTCAGCCAGTATCGCACGTTTGCTCAATCAGTGCGAATCTACGTTTGATTCGGATGCCTCAGCGCTGCATGGTACGGCCAGTCCAGTGAACCGGCACGCCAGGTGATCGGCTCCTTACCTTTCCTCGTTAGAACGGTGACACTTTTGTCGATTTACGTCACCGCGTCGCCCGCACGCCGTTCCTGGAGTGGTGACACTATTCCCCGACACCGTCACCGTCGGTTCTTCTGAACTCGCACGTACTCCCGATACTCTCTCTGTAGGCCGGACTCGGATCACCGAGCCATCTCAACCTGAAGGAGGGACGCTATGGGACATACAAAACGAATCGGAATTGGGTTTCTCGTCCTCGTGCTCGCCGTTTCAACTGCCAGAGTTGGTCAAGCGGGGTCCATCGACCCACTCCGACCCAAGGCAAAAATCTGGACCCAGTCCCAACTCGCGGATGATGTACTCAAACGGATATCGGACAGTCCAAACTCCGTCTTTGGAGGCTCTCCTGATCGAGCCTTTGAAGACCATGCTCCCAAGCCGTTCACGGGGATCATCGTCGAGCGGGATAATGACTCCCTCACACTCCTCAATGAAGAGACGAGGGAGCGAACTACTTTCAAGCTGCAGGACATTCACCGCCTCGACGTCGCTTCCGGAGAGAGGTCAGCAGGCGCACTTGGGATATTCGCCGGTGGGGTAATCGGGGCAGGCGTAGGAATTATGGTCTTCAACGCAACAAACGAGAGGTGTGAGGGCTCCTTCGGCTGCCTCCTCTATTCAGAAGAAGACCTTCGGTTCCGCGTCGGTGTTCTCAGCGGCCTGGCGGGTGCACTCGTCGGTGGTCTGGTTGGGAGCGCGATTCATTTCGATGACTGGAATGAAGTGCCATTGGGTGGCGACTTCACCATGGCTCCAACCCTCGAGACGAATCGTAAGGGAGCATCACTTGCCTTCCAGGTTCGATTTCCGAGCGCGCGCTAGTAGATCGCATCTTCCGTCGAACCGTCTTGTCCGAGGTGCTGAAAGAGAGCGGACTGGCGCAACCTGCTTCTCGAGGTTCACTTCTCGCTGAAAGTAATGAACTCGCCCTTCAGATACTGATGGGACCGAAAGTCGACCTGCGTCGAATCCGGTTCACCAAGGTAGGCAAAAGCCGATGGCGAATCATTAGCGAGAATCGAATGGCACATCGTGCAGTCACTCGCAATCGCAGCACCGTCAGCGGCGACCATGTCCGAGTTGTGGCAACGAAAGCAACCTCCACCCGCCTTGTGACCGAGGTGGCTCCGATACGTTCCCCACTCGATCCGCATTTGCGGGTGAATATTGCGGTGGTAGGTGTCCTGGAGGACAGCAACGGCCTGATCGATCTTGGCCGACTCTGTCCGTGCTACCTCCGGATAGTTTCGACGATAAAAACTCTCGAGATGGTTTTTGATCCCAACCGTCGCCTGCTCGCGGTTGGCATAGGATCCGGAAACTGCGGCGACTCCTTCCCTCTTCAGGAATGGAAGCGACCGATCCATCAGGCCTCGCTCAATCCTCAGGTCGACCGCGTCGTCGGCCTCTTCGTAGATGTGAGTGGCACGATTGTGGCAGTCGATACAATCAACGGTCCGTGGCACGTCATGGTACTCCGAATCCGACCCGCCATTCCCGTCCCTGTGACCGGCCAGGCCGGCGGCGACCCGCCGGTTTTCGAAGCGTTTGTAGCTTCCATCGTTCTGTTTCACCTCGACCCAGGCCATTTGTTTGCGTTTCTCGTCGACGGCCTGATAACGGACTTCATTCTCGGCAGCAACGTGCCAATGGATCCCCGAGATTTCGCCACCCTGACCACTGTCGATCTTCAGACTCAGAGTCGTGAAGCTTGGCGTCGAAGCTTCGTCTTCCGCATACGAGGCGATTGTCTTTAGCCGCTGTCCATAGAACTTGTCCGGCCAATGACACTTCTCGCAGGTTTCACGGGCGGGACGAAGGTTGTGGACCGGCGTCGGAATGGGGCGTTCATAGGAGTCAGTGGCCAGAGAGACCATCTGGCGAAGGCCACTCAGCTTGCTATCTATCAACGCTTCGAGTCCCTCTCCGACATGGCACTCCACACAAGCGACACGAGCGTGGGGAGAGTCTTGGTAGGTAACCCACTCGGGATTCATGACCGAGTGACACGCTGTCCCACAGAAGTTCGGTTCCTCCATGAAGTGGAGCATCCGGGACGTCGCCACGCCCATGATGATGACATTGAGGAGAGTCAGTGCCCCGATACTCATGGCAACTCTCGAGCCGAAGAAACCACGGTTGGTCTCACTCTCCGCAAACTTGGATTTGAGCAACTCGGGTCCGGTGAGCCCGGTCTGCACCTGAGCGCGCTTCCAACCAATCGGAATGAGGATGAGACCGAGGATGAAGAGAAGCGGGAATGCCAGGTACGTGATCAACCCTGCGTAGGCCTGGGTGATCAGACCGAGAATGCGGGCCAGCTCGAGAACGACGAACGTGATGACCGAGGCGGTGGTAAGGGCGACCCCCAGCAGTCCGATCCGATTGATCGAGACCGCGCGCAGGAACCTAGAATAGCGTGCGAACATCGGTCGCCTCCTTGAGCAGGAAAGGGTCGGTGCGGTGCCCGAGACGATGCGCCTCTGGCGTTCCCCTGTCGAGAAACACAGGGGCCACGCTCACTGGGGAAGTGAGAGCATGGCCCCCGAAGCGAACTACTTCAGTTCCGTCGAGAACATCCGCTCGTAGATCTTCTGCATCTCCCCGGCATTTAGGCTCGTCTTCAGCGCCTTTGTTTCCTTGCCGAGCCAGGAGTGCATCGGGTCCTCGGTCAGTAGTTCGTCGAGAAACGCGTTGACCTCTGGGTCGTTGAGATCACGAGCCTGTGGGATGAGCTTGAAGTAGAAGTGTTGCGCGACTTCGTACATTCCATGCCACCACGTGTAATCGGGTCCCATCATGGCCGCACCGTGGCGAGCCCGACGTCCTTCGTGATGCCAGAGCTCCCAGTAGGTCCACTCGATCTTGTTGGAAAAGGCAGCTGGATTCTCGAGAAGCTTCTTCTCGCGAATAATCTTCATCAGCGCCGTCGAAGGTTTGGCGAACTTGTCGTTGTAGAGACGTACGACCGCGTCGTACTGGTAGAAATGACCGTCCGCGAAGCTCGCTCCATGGCAGGCCAGGCAGACGTCCTTCATGTTCTCGCGCTTTTGCTCGGGATTCTCGAGAAACTTCGAAACCGGCGGACGGAGAGTCCAGGCGATGCGCTGGCCTACATCATGCGTTGCTTTCTGATTCTGGGTCGCGGACATGTGACAGGTCGCGCAGGTGGGAGCCACGGAATAGTCGACACCAACGACCCACTCGTCGTCATCCAGATTCATCTTGTCTACGTTTGTAAAGTAGGTATTGCCGTGCTTCGATTCCTCGTAGACCTCTTTCTGCGGATGGTCAGGACCGAGATGGCACTTGCTACAGGCCTCGGGCTGGCGGGCTTGCGCTTTCGAGAAAGCGTGCCGGGTGTGGCAAGCGTTGCAAGATCCCTGGGAACCGTCCGGATTGATTCGCCCAATTCCGGAGTTCGGCCAACTCTTCATCGAAAGCATGTTGGGAGAATTTGGATCGATTTCGATCTTCGAGCCATGGCAGCTCTCGCAACCAATCATGGCGACAGGCTCTCCGGCAGCGACATGAGCCAGGTAGGCGTCGTTCGACTCGAGAATCTGACCGGCCGTGGCATGGTGCGAGTTCTGGACTTCCTCAGCCTCTCTCTCGTGACAGCGGCCACAGTCGAGTGGAGTCACCAGAGTTGCAATGTGTGCTTCGTAGTGGAGAAATGCATCCGCGTCGCTCTTGTCCGCACCGTGACAGTCGATGCACGTCACGTTGTGCGCGGAGTGCGCACCGTCGGCCCATTGATTGTAGAGACCAGGCGACTTTTCCTTGTGACAGACCATGCACTTACCCGCCGCATCCGACTGCTGTGCACTCGCGTCAGTCGACACGAACAGAAGCAGGGCAAGGGCGGTGCTGAATAGGACTCGAATGCTCCGCATGACTTCGTCTCCCCTTCGTTCCTCGCGGGTCTCTGAAACCCGAGATCACCAGCATAAAAACCTGTGTCCGGGACCCGAGCCATTTTCTGCCCAAGTTGTCCGCGACAAAGGAATTGTCGGCAGAACGGGGTTCCACGTCACCCACTTAGATCAAAGCCGGGGTCAGGGAATCTGCGTACTAGCACGACTCCTGTTCTGCGCCCGGAAACACTAACAAATCAAATCTCCCACGTCTTCCATCGCCTGCCTGAATTGATCCCACCTCTGTTCGAGGGTTCCCGTGTAGCCGATGGAGATCCGAACCAGTCCCGGTGAGATGCCAGCCTCACGCATGGCTTCGTCAGAAAGCTCGCTCGAGGTCGAGCTGGCGGAGCAGGAAAGAAGTGTCTCAAAATAGCCTAGGCTCACCGCCATGAAACCGAACCCTTCCTGGTTCTGAAGAAGCTCCATGAATTGGTAAGCGCGTTCGGTGCTTTCGAGATCGAGGCAGAAGATACCTCCAGCGCCGTACTCCGGATTGGAGATCCCGCGGAGCAGACCGTGATCGGGGTGGTCTTCCAGTCCCGGGTAGATTACCGGAACGCCCAGCTCCTTGAGTCGACTCGCAAAAACTCCAGCGCGGCGACTGTGCTCGGTGACCCGCAGGGCCAGATGTGGAAGACGGCAACTGATGGCGTGGGCCTGGCGCGGGTCCATCGTTGGTCCGAGGAGCATAAGAGAACCGTCATGCACGTCCATCAGGCTGGTCACGAATTCGGTGCTCCCGCAGACCGTCCCCCCCACGATATCGGACGCGCCGTTGATGAATTTCGTCAGGCTGTGCACAACAACGTCGGCGCCGAGTTGGATGGGCGAGACGATGAGCGGGCAAAAAGTATTGTCGACGACCAGAGTCGCTCCGTGACGATGGGCAATTTCCGCAAGCTTTGGAATATCCGCGACCCGCAATGTCGGATTGGAAAGGGTTTCGGTGAAAAGAACCTTTGTCCCCATCCGAAAGGCGCGATCGACATCCGCCAGATTGGTGATGTCGACAAACGTCGTCTCGATGCGGGTCTTTTTGGGGAGGTAGTCCCTCAGGAACGCGAAGCTTCCTCCGTAGACCGTGTTGCTCGAAACGATGTGGTCGCCGTGGTCACAGAGTTGGAGAATGGCTCCGGAGATCGCGCTCATTCCGCTCCCGGAGCAGTAGCCAGCTTCGGCGCCTTCCAACGCCGCGATCTGCCTTCCCAACACGTAGACGGTCGGGTTGAAATGACGACCATAGAGATAGCAACCGCCCGAATCGGGACCTCGCTGTCCCTGGAAGATCTCCGGCATCGTTCGAGCATTCAGGACGGTGAAGGTCGTGCTCGTTTCGATGCCCATGTTGACGCCACCATGCTCGCCAAACTCGTGCTTCATATTGGCGAGTGACTCGATTGGGTTGAACTTGATCATAGCGCCTCCCGGAGAAAGTTCGTTACAATAGCTTCCATTCAGAATATCGAGACTATTTGCATATCAGCCACCGAATAGACTTCGGAAAACGCAGGAGGAAACGGTCGTGGACCGAATAGATTCGCAGATTTTGATGGCTTTGCAGAACAATGCGCGGCTCTCGAACAAGGAGCTGGCCGCACAGGTCGATCTGGCGCCCTCGACATGTTTGGAACGGATGAGGCGACTTCGCGAGAATGGAGCGATCGCGGGGTTTCATGCTGCGGTCGACCCCAAGGCCCTCGGAATCGAGCTGCAAGCTCTCATCACGATTCGCATTCGCAGACACTCTCGCCCGTTCATCGAACAGTTTCAGGAACACGTCCGCGGGCTCGAGGAGGTCGTGGCTTTTTACCACGTGGCGGGAGTAAACGACTTTCTGGTCCACGTCGCCGTAAAGGACGCGAACCACCTGCGAAACCTCGCTCTCGATTCTTTTACGGCACGTCCCGAAGTGGAGCACATGGAAACGGCGTTCATTTTCGGATTCGAGGAAAAACGATGCCGCCCCAACTATCTCGAGTCAGGCGACTCGACCTGAGCCGGCGTCACTCGGGTCATCGTAATCTGAAGAGAGGTTTGCTTCGTCAATCGGACTTGAAGAGAGATTCGATCAGCTTCTCGCTGAACTGCGACTTCTTACCGAAGAAAGACCCCTTCGAACCTCGAGTGTAGATTTCGCCCGTTCGCACGAGGTCGAGCAAGACCTCCCCCTCCGCCGAGATCACGACGGTGCGAAGATCGGAACCCGCGATGAGATAGTGGACCGCATCGCCTTCTTTGACCCCTCGAACCTCGAGCGGGCTGAAGTCAGCTCGAATCCCACTCGACAAAGTCTCGAATTCTTCATCGGTGATGATCTTCGCGTCGACCGCCCCCTGCAGACTCCGTGTCGCGCCTTTGAGAAACCGACCAAAATCTGCGTCCCGACAAAAGGTCATCGTGTTCAGCACTCGATCCGAGTCGAGCAGGATGGTCCGAATGAGCGCCTCGACCTCGTCGGTCTTCTTGCCCTCTTCGACCAGGGCGCCCAGGTCGGCCGCAACCTCCGGGGCAAGCAATGCGGTGACGTCCGCGATGTCTATCCGGAAGAATGTGACCTTGAATCGCATCTCCATTCGAGAGTGGTCTGTCTCCCCCAAGCCTCTCGTGAGCTCGTCGGCCGGGGCAGAAAATGCATTAGAAACGCTCGAGAGAAAGAAGAACAAGAGCAGGGCTCGTAACATCGCTTGGCAAACTCCATCCAGTGGGACTGTCGGGACGATCATGGCGCAGAAAGACTCTCGACTCGAAGCGACATGGGCCGGGCTATCCGGACGTCTCCCGGCAGCATACCGTGTCACTTAGGTCTCGTCCTCATTTTCGAAGGAGCAGTGTTGAAGATCCTCACCGAGGGTCGCGACGGTAGGTCAGGTATCGGGAAGGGGGATCGCCACCCGAAAAGCTTCCGCATCCGCGTCATCGGCGGCAGCCTGCTCGACCAATCGGCGCCCGAGGCGTCGAGTCAGGAAGATCCAGGTGAGAGCCGCCAATCCAAGAGTCCAGCTGACCCAGGTGATGTCGATACCAACGATGGGGTTCTGTCCGACCCAGACCCGCAGCCAGACCAGGAGTAGTACGGCGGCCAGCGCCTCTCCGAATCTGGCCCCCATTCCATCGATGATGATCTTTGCTGTCGAACGGCGAGCCTGCCCCAGAGGTAGATACGCCTGCTCCCAATTGGCTCGGTGAATCGAGGATTTGATTCCACCCTCCGCAACGCGAATCCCTGAACGGATTCCCGCCGAACCGCCGACAAAGATAAGTGCGACGGCGCCTCCGAGCAGCACGAGAGGTAGGGCAAGCAAGCTCCCGTGCACACCGACCCAGCGCTGTAGACGCGGCATGATGACGAGCTGGACAAAAAGGGCACCGCCATTCAAGGCCAGATAGAAATTGGCAAAGAACCCGGCGTTGGTTTGCCCGTCGCTACCGGAAGTCGCTGCCGCGAGGTAGAACTGAAACTCCACGAAGACGCCGGTCAAGGCCGCCGCCCAGGCGATCGCCAGGAGAATGGAGGAATACGGACCGGTCAGGGTGGCTTTGTAGTCCGCCAATCCGATCTTCGGCTCCTGCCGCGCTTCCGGTCGAATCTCCTTCCCAGAAATCGTCGGAGCAAGAAACGAACCCTGCGCAGCCGCCATGATGGATGAGGCCAGAACGAGTCCGGCCGCCCCGAAGAGTACGAAGCTCTTGGGCTCGATCGACCCACTCATGGCTCGAGCGATCGCTGCCCCAAGCACGCCGCCAAGGAGGGATGAGGCTCCGAGTCGCGCGTAGCTCGCCGCCACCACAACTCTGGACCGCCCTTCGAAGAGGTCTGCCGCCAACAACCAGGAGAGGGAGAAGAGAACACCCCAGACCGTCGGGACGAGGACAAAGAACAGTGTATTGACGACACCGCCACCCTCCGAAGCGAACGGAACGTAGATGAGTAGAGCCACCGCGGCAAGCATCGGCAGAACGAGCCGCGCAGTCCGGGGACCAAGACGCCGCATCAGCTCGAGCGTCCCCATCGCCATCGGGACGGAAGCGATCGTGATTCCAAAGTATGCGTAGGGAAGATCAAAGAGGCCGCGGCCCTGAAAGTAGAGAGCATCACGGCCGGTCTTGACGAGAATGAATGAGGCCGTCAGGACGAGAAGAGCCGCTCCGACCCACCGAGTGCGGCCGCCGATGTTTTCGTCGCTCTGCGGATCGGGTTTAGTGTCCGTCGACATGGGCCTCTTTTTTCGCGTGCAGGGTACGGTGTGGTTGCCAAGTCCTGTCACCGGTTGCTATACGGCCAACCCAGGCGACAAGTGACCGCAAACCGGACGGTAAGGCTGGCACGACGCGAGCGTACCCTTCTCAACCGCTTTCCCAAAACCAAGGCCCGTTTCACCTGCAGGTTTTAGTAGGGTACGTCGACCGCCGCGGTCAGGTACTTCATGAGCGGGCCGGCGTTCTTGCATTGCTTGGCAAACTCCTTCGCGAATCCCGCCGAACAAACCTGGGCCTCCGTGACGGACTGCACGAGGATGAAATCTTTCCGCTTGAGATCCTCGATCAGTGGATGATCGGGATCATAGCCACGAGGCGGACGTTTCAACGACGAACCGGAGAGTTCCCAATTCTCCCGGATCGACTTCCGTGCAAGAACACTTTTGAAGGATTTGGGATCCTCCACGATTCGATCCCGGATCGCCGCGAGAGTTTTGGTGTCCGGTTGATAGATTCCCGCACCCAGGAAACACTGTCCCGGCTCAAGGTGCAGATAGAATCCGGGGGCATGCACGTCTTTTCCTCTTTCATGTCGAAACTGAGCCGACGCTGCCGTCTTATAGGGCGCCTTGTTCTTGGAAAAGCGGACGTCACGATAGATTCGAAACATCGACCCGCCGTTCGGTCGAGGGTCCACCACGAAATGGGGGCTGACCTTGGCGAGTAGGGGGGCGAGGTCGGAAATGAAAGAGAGGATGGGAAACTTGACCTGCTCTTCGTAACGGTCCTTGTTCTTTTCAAACCAGGCTCGATCGTTGTTCTTCTTCAGGTCCTTGAGAAATTTGAACAAACCCGGATTAAACTGGTCTGATGCCACGGCGAGCCCCTCCATCGTTTCGACGCCTCTTCACGCGAGTCCACCTCGCCTGCCAACCGTTTGATTCTCTCAGAAATCGCCCGCTCCGTCCCACCCCTCCTCTCTTGCCGCGCCGTTACGGGCCGGGCATACTTGGTCTACGAGACTCAGGCTCGAGACCTTGACTTCAGATCGCTGACCACCAGCACGGAATGGACGAATGAACTCGCGAAACATCACTTTCCTCGTTGTCGGCTTGATCTTGGGGATCGCGCTTGGCTCGCTAGCACTTCGAGCCCTCAATCCTTCGTCTCCGGACAACCCGTCCTCTCAATCTCTGGCCGCGGCGAAGCCGGCCGGTGGCGGGACCCAGGAGGCGATTTACGGACCGAGTTTGGAGTCGATTCGTGCTGCCACTGCGCGGGTGGAGTCCTGGATCGCGGCGAATCGAGTTCACCCAACCCGGGCTGGAGTGGCCGGGTTCCGAAACTACGCCCTCGAAGTACGATCCTGGTACGTCCTCTACGCCTTCGAACGCGATCCCGCAAAGAAGGAGCGTTACGCCGGCAAGGTCCGGGAGGCGATCGGACGCCTTCGGCAAGGGGAAGAACTCGTCGCTGTCCTCGAGTCCACACCAGCGCGGAAGTACATCGCGGACCTACTCATCGTCATGCAAGCAGCCCGGGAAGTCGGTTCAAAAGTCCCCGCTCTCGAAAAGGTACTCCCCGAGTTGATCGAACGCGGACTGGATGCACCCAATCGACCAGTCGGTCTGCAGATTCCACTGGCCTGGTTGATCCGGACTGTCGGTTCTGACCAGGGACCCGGTGTAAACGACCTCCGGGCCCGTGGAATGTTGGCGGCAGCTCGCTCCGAGGTGGGAATGGTCGAGTTGGAAGTCTACATACTTACCCATGAGATCTTTGGCCTGAGCGACTATGGACTCCGCCGAGAGAGATTCACGACTTCGGAGCAGGCCTACCTCGACCGGACGCTCCCTTTCTGGACGCTCTTTTCGGCAGTGATGCACGACCCGGATCTGGGAGCAGAGCTGGCTATCTGCCATCAAGTCGCGGGAATGACCGATGAGTACGCCTACGGTCAGAGCATGGGGTTTCTCGTCGCTTCCCAATCCCCCGAAGGCTTCTTCCAAAAGCAAAAACCGGCTGCCCAAGCGGTGGACCACATGCACACCTCTTTCGTGGGTCTGCACGCATTACTTGGCCACGAGTCCCTCGCGGCAGGATATCCGCTCCCGCTCGACCGTTAGTAGCCCAGGGCGGGATCGACACGATTGGGAACGGTCTCCCCGGCAAAGACCGCGAGAAGAACCCGAACCAGGTCCTGATTCCGAATCTGTTCGATCTCCCGGACGTGTCCGCCCCGATGCGGACTCATCACCACGTTGTCGAGCTCGTGAAACGGGAAGGTCGACGGAGTGGTTGAAGTGATGGGGTCCTCTCCTCGGGGGTAGCGATACCACACATCGATCCCAGCACGAATCCGGCCACTCGAAAGATGGTCGAAGAGCGCCTTCTCGTCTATGACCGGCCCGCGCGCAACATTGATAAGGATCGCGTCGTCCGGGAGGAGTTGGAGTTCATCCTCGCCGATCATACCTTCGGTTTCATCAGTCAGCGGGACAGCGACGAAGAGCACGTCGGCCTTCGGAAGCAACCCTGCCATCTCGTCCACACCACAGACCTGCGCCACATCGTCCGGCGTACCTCTGGAGCCACCTTCCGTCGAGGTGCTCTTCCCCGGACTCGTGCGCCGCACACCGATGACTGACATTCCCATCGCGGCACACATTCGAGCGATGACCTGCCCGACCGCCCCGAATCCGAGGACCACCGCGGTTCGTCCGGTCAGCAGCAACTCCCCGCCCTTCTCGTAGCGCGGGCTCCAATCGCCCTTTCGGAGCTGGCGATCCATCGGCACGACATTCTTGGCCGCAGAAAAGAGCAGGGCGAGGGCCGTTTCCGCCGTCGCGACCGCGTTGTGATGGAGGTTGTGGATGGCGATCTCCGGAAACTCCCGCATGAGTTTGCGGGTGGGAGCTGGGACGCCAGCAAAAGGAATAATGAGAAAACGAAGACCTGGATTGCCCTCGATATGTTCCCGTTCCGGCACTCCCACGACCAGGACCTCGATGTCCCCCTGCGCCGCGCCCTCTTTGCCGAAAGTGACCTTAATCTCTGGAGGTAGTTGTCTCGCAAGGAGTTCGAGCGCCTCGGCAGGCGGCTCATGGACAAGATGAATTCGCATAAGTTCCACCGTAGCAGTCGCTTGCCCGTCATTCTATCGGACATTCCCGGCAGAGCACTGACTGGATGGAGCTCCCAACCGCCTCGTATTCCCAACCTCTCCGCGGGAATCGTCTTTTTTGGAGTCTGTCCGCAACTCCTCAGATCCGTTCCGCGATAAGTGCCACAGACGCGGTTCGAGCATCGACTCTGAACCACCAAGGAAAAAATCACCGCATGATGCGGCCCCGGCCTTAGCCGGACTTTCAGGAGGAACCCGAAATGAACGTCAATCCAGCCGCCAACTATTCAGCCGGAACCCAGGCCAACCGCTTTCTCGACTCCCTCGGACTCCCGGACAAGCTCGGTGACGCCCTTGGCGTCCTCATCGATCGTCAGAGTGGCAACTCCGCCGGAGCACTGCGTAACCTCATCGATTTGAACTCTGGACTGAGCACACGTCAGATGGACCGGCTCTTCGGTGGCGGACCCGGTCGAGCCGGATTCGGTCGCGCTTTCGCCCCCCGCCTGTCCCCGTTCGGCCCTCACCTCGGCCGCCACGGTGCGACCTACGCTACCCGCGAACGGGTCGGTGATCAGACTCGGATCGGACAGCGTTACCAGTTTAACTTCGGTCCCATGCAACTGACCGGGCGGATCACCGGAGGGCAGTACCGCGGCTCTTTCGCCAGGCCCGTCAAGCTAGCCGATGGTGACTTCCTTTACCGCGGCCGCAAGTATGACAATCTCGGGGACATCCGGAAGGACGCGCGGGACGGTCGGATCGACGGCATTGCCACGAAGTTCCACCGTCGTCCCGGATTCGGGATCGGCTCGCCTCGCCCGCGGCCCATTCCACTTCCTTTCCCCGGCTTCAACTCGATCGGTAACATCGGCAACTCCATCAACGACCTCCTCGGGAGCATCTTCGGCGCAATCGGTGCCAACTCTCCGGGTGCTTCCAATGGTACCAACGGCAACACCGGTGGAACCGGCGGTACTGGCAACACGGGTAACACCGGTGGAACCGACACGGCCTCCGTCTTGAACGATCCGAACATGAGCCTCGAAGACAAGCTCGCCCTGCTCATGTCCAAGCTCTCCGAGCACTTGGACAAGCAGATCGAAGAGAAGATGGGCGCGATCGAGAAGCAGATGTCCCAGGAGAAGAAGAGCGGCGGTAGCTCATCCTCGACCGGCGGTGGCGTCGGTGGAACCGGAAGCACGGGCGGAACGGGTGGTACCGGTGGTACCGGTGGTACCGGTGACAGCTCGAACCTGCAACTCCTCCAGACGCAACTTCAGCAACTGCTCCAGAAGCGTCAGCAGATGTTCCAGACCATGTCGAACGTGATCAAGTCACTGCACGACACGAGCATGAACACCATCCGCCAGCTCAAGGCTTAACCTAGGAGGAGCACCACTCTGCGGGCCGGATGGATTCCGGTCCGCAGGATCGCTGAGAGGTTTCGGGTCACAACGCACGCATGACCCATTACGAAGACCCGGAACCTCCCAAAAACACAGAGCCGGCGGGGAGTGCCTCCCCCGCCGGCTTTGTGCTGCCCCGTTATGATACTCTCCGCTACGGATCGATTAATGACACACGGCTGAACAGATGATAGATCGCTTAAGTCGAGCCCTTACGTAGGCTCTTCCAGCAAGACGCGGTGAGGTAGACCAGGTGAGTGCTCAGAAATGGTTAGGCATCGGTTGCCTGGGAGTTCTTCTCTTTATCTGCATCGGCTCACTCGTCGTCGTTCAAAACGTTCGCAAGCTCGGGGCGTTTGCTATCGAGAAGGTTGTTGAGGCCAGCATCAACGACCTCGATCTCCCCGAGGAGGACGCGGCGGAAGTCCGATCTTCGATTGGAGAGCTTACGGAGGCCTACAAGTCGGGCGAGATCGATTCGAAAGAACTCAAAGACTTCGCGTCCTCGATCGCGGAGGACCCCATGCTCACCATCGGCCTGGCCGTTCATGCCATTCGGCATGAAGGTCTTCGCGAGTCCGATCTTCCGGCTCCGGAAAAGGCTGCGTCCGCCCGAACTTGTGAGCGCTTTCTCCGCGGGCTGGACGAAGGCAAGATTTCGCAAGAGGATGGTGAAGACGTCTTTGACGGGTTCGAGGCGGAGATGAAGGACATCATCGAGCAGCGACTGCGAACAGATGAACTTCGCGAACTGATCGATGGTCTGGACCGCATCGTCGAAGAGCGCGGCATTCCGGATGAGCCCTACTCAGTCGACTTCGGAGATCATGTGCAACAGCAGGTCGACCAGATACTTCGGTAGTGAGACCCTGGCGGCCTCCTGGCGCTAGGGCGTAACGATGTTCCAAGAAGCCAGTACATTCGTCTGGTCGACCGTAGTCTCGATCCGACCACGGTTGATCAGCTCATGGCGCGCATCTAGGCGAGCGATTTCCAAGGCTTGCCAGATACGGCGCTGTGTTGACCGCCGAGACGTAGCCGCCTAAGCTACAATGACAGTGACAGTGTGCAATGACCCCTCTCCAAGATTTGCATTGCCGACCCTCTCCCAGGTCTGGTTTCTAAAAGTGGAGAGTCTCATGAAACGCAAATGGCACGTACCCCGTTGGCCCGCTCTCGTCCTCGTTCTCGCCCTTGTCCAGATACATTGTGTCCTGATGCCGGACGACTCGGAAGACGGCAGGATCCTCGCTAACGCCCCCCCAACCGTTCACATCACCGCCGGGGCCCCCTCGGATGATCCTTCCGGCGTGGACTATAAGATCCTTTTCCGTTGGAGAGGCTTTGATCCCGATGGCGAGGTGGTCGCATACGAATGGGCCGTTGACGACACAACCGGCGATGACGCATGGCAAAGGACGACGGAACTCTCGACCCTCCTTCATTTCCAGGCAACGACCCGCGACCCAGGTGATCCGGATTCCAACATTCTCACGGACTGGCACAGCTTCTTCATTCGTGCGGTCGACAATGAAGCCGCCGTCTCCGTCACAGACGTTCAAACCTTCAACGCCAGGACGGTCGCACCTACCAGTGAGGTCACCTTTCCAATCATCCACTCGGGTGCTCCAGAGTTCTTCATGCCTGTACTCGTGGAATGGGACGGGGAAGATCTCGACAGCTCGCAGCCCAGTCGGAAGCCGCTCGCATGGGAAACGAAAATCGTCCGCATTCGACAGATTTTCGACACCGACGAAACCATCTTTGACTCTCTCCTCGTGGCTGACAACCTCCTCCTCGACTCCCTCCATGTGGGATCGAAGAGTGAGTGGGTGCGCGGATCACTCGCAGAATCGAGCCTCTGGATCGACGATCTCGTTCCCGGCCTGAACTACGCGTTTGCAGTTCGGGCAACTGATGAGGCCGGAGCGATCGAGCCATTCCTCGAGCGCGGGCGCAACGTGCTTACCTTCGCCGTGAGGTTCGGGGCCGGACAGCCACGGGTTACGATGAGCGAGTCGAGTCTAGGAGGGCACACCATTCCGAATGACGGGCCGGTTTGGGAGGTGACGGTCCCGTCGGATCGGCCGCTTCACTTCCGCTGGAGCGGTAACGCGTCTCACTACGGTTCCCGCCCGGGGAGATCCAATTACGCAATCAACATCCCCGACCCAAACGATGATTCCTTAGAAGATCCGAACGGTCAGGGAGGATGGATCGGCTGGGGAGATCGAACCGGGACAGAAGCTCCCATCGTCTTTGGCGCAGAAGAGGCGGGACAGACTCACAGCCTCTGGGTGAAGATGCGCGACATCTCGGATGAGAAAGTGTCGGAACGGTTCTGCCATGTAAAGATCCTCGTCATTCCGTTCACCTTCGATCGGTTTGCCCTCGTCATCGATGATGCGAAATTCGCGGCCCGCCCACCGACCGACGCCATGCACGACGCTTTCCTCAGCGAGACGATCACCCGGCGATTCTATGAACTTGGACAAGTAGATCATCTTGCACTCTATCCTCCCTCGGGTCGAATTGACGAACGAACGAACTATGTGGATTTACCATTGGAAACCCTGGCCCGGTATCAGCACATCTTCTGGTCAGTCCAGGTGGGCGCCGGCAACCCACAACCTCTGCGCCAGTTCGAGTCGGAGGAGAGATTGCTCAGCCAATACGCCTTGGCGGGCGGACGTCTCTTCTTTGGCGGAGGTCGAATCTCCTCCTACATGATCGGTGGGCCAAATGGTTCGTTTGGTTACCCGAAGACTCCACCGCTTCCGGGGGAATCCGACGTCGACTTCGAAAGGAAGTCCTTCATCTGGCAGTTCATGAGATATCGCGACGCCCTTGTTTCAGTCCCCACTCGCGGCACGACCTCCGTACAAAAACAGAGTTCGGGTTTGGTTGCCTTGCAATCCCAGCACTCCGCCTATCCAGATCTACAGTTGGATTACAAAAAGAGAGATCCCTTCGCGAAGGTTTCAGGGAATCAGTTCCGCGGTGGAATCCAAGACTGGGAGGGTGTCCTCGGAAGAACCGACCCATCGTCACAGATGCCCGGGTTCGAAGCTCTCTACACGCCCATCACCATGGATACGACACTCTGTTGTGGGTTACGCCGATCGGGCCTGAGCGACGCGATCGTCGGGCATCGTTACTCATCGACGACCGCGGATACATTGGTTGGTACCCAACAGGGTCGTATGATGATCTTCAATTTCCAGCCCTATTGGTTCGAGGCAGGTAGCTTACTCGACGCTGGAACGGCGGCAATCAACTGGCTCGTGACGGGGCACGATTAAGCATCGCATCCGAGACTCGTAAAGTGGCGAAGACGAAAAGAAGCGGCCAAATCCTGGGGATCCGGCCGCTTCTTCGGCTTCCTACTACTCGAGTGCGATGTTACTCGAACTTGATCATCTTGCGGGTCTCGCTGAAGCCTTCAGCCTCCAAACGGTAGAAGTAGATTCCGCCCGCCCCATCGCGAACATTCCACTCCATCTGATGCTGGCCAGCCGCCATCGGGCCGTCGGCCAAGGTCTCGACCAGCTCTCCCCGGACGTTGTAGACCTGCAAACGGACCGGACCCGCCGCCTCGAGACTGAAACTGATTTCGGTCGAGAGATGGAAGGGGTTCGGCGAGTTCTGGGCCAGGGCCGTCGTCGAAACGAAGGGATCCTGATTCAGAGACATCTCCCCACGGATACCACCCGTACCGCGCGCGCCGGCGGTCAGGCCGCGAACCTGGACGTCATCGACATAGATCCAATCCGAGTTCCCACTCGCATCGTTGCGGAAGCGCAGTTGAGCGTTGCTCGCAAAATTGTAGCTACTCGAGGTGATCGTGACGGTTTCGTTGTAGAAACTGTCGTTGTCGAAGTCGGAACCCCGCGCCCAACTCCCAATCGTCTGCCAGGCAGAACCGTTGTAGAACTGCAGCCAGAAGTCCTCGTTGTTCTCCATGCTTCGTGGATAGAACCAGAAATCGATTTCCAGTTCCACGTAGCCGGAAGCGTCGAATGAGCCCTGCGTCATGATCGACGTAGAGGTGTTGTCCCGGAGACGAACGCAGTAGCTGCCACCGTGGGCATAGTTTGCGTCGCGCGAACTGCGTCGGCAATCGCTGCCGCCGTCCGCCCAACCCTGCCAACCGCTCTCGAAGTCCGACGTCGAGAGGGTCTCCCACTCGCCACCGCCACTTGGCTCGCTCACCGTGATGTACGAGGTTTTCGTCTCACCATCGGAGCCATAGGCGTTGCTCGCCGTCAGGCTGACCGTGTAGGTGCCAGCCGTCGTGTACGTGTGGCCCGGATTCTGAGAAGTAGACGAGCCTCCATCACCAAAGGTCCAGCTCCAGCCGGTCGGTGCATTCGTCGACGCGTCGGTGAAGTTGACGAGCAATGGCAGAGTCCCGCTCGTCGGCGTTCCGCTGAACGCCGCAACCGGCGGACTTCCCGCCGCACCAGCGGTAACGCTGATATCGTCGAAAGCGAACCCATCCGAATTGACGCCGTAGTTATCATACTGCTGGAACTTCACGACGAAATTACTCGTCAGGCTCAGTCCCGCACCTGCAGCTTCTGCGTCCAGATCGAGGTTGAAGCCATTCCACGTGTTGTTCGTCGTGCTGCCACCGTTGAGGTCGAGGACCTTGACGAAGCTGGCGCCGCCGTTGTCCGAGAAGTAGACCCCGTCCTGACTGTGGGTCTCGTCCCCGATTTCCTTCCACCAGAAATCAAGATCGACCTGGCCTTCGCCCGCCAGGTTCAGCTGGAGCCAAGCCTCGTTCTGGCTGTAACTGCCACCATTCGTGTCATCATCCATGAGGAGATGGAAACTACCCGTGCGGGGCGCGTTCAAGTTGGTCACGCGAATGCGACCCTCGACGCCCTCGTAGAGTGACCAGTACTGATCGACCGCCCCACTTTCGAAGCCCGTGCTGTAGGGCAACGACGCGTAGGTGTCGGCCGGATCCGTCGTCGTGATGTAGTTGACCTTGGTCTCCCCATCACTTCCCTCGGCATTGGTCGCGGTGAGTGTGACGGTGAAGGAACCCGCACTCGTGTAGGTATGGCTCGGATTCTGCGAGGTCGACGAACCACCGTCGCCGAAGTTCCAGCTCCAGCTCGTGGGCTGGCCAGTCGAGGCGTCGCTGAAGCTGACCGAGAGTGGAAACGTCCCGCTCGTCGGGGAACCGGAGAACTCAGCTGTCGGCGGGACCGGGTTCGTTCCACCTCCACCAACTGCGGCGGCCGCGTCGACCATGCCGTATCCACTATAGCGATCCCAACCGGAACCGGACTCGACGCTCGTCACATCCTCGGCGTTCGTAACCAGGGCATCGCGAACCTGCGCTGGCGTGTAGGTCGGATTTTGCGAGATAACGAGAGCGGCCACACCGGCAACGTAGGGCGTCGCGCAACTCGTGCCGTTGAAGAAACTCGAATAGTCGCCCGACTCGTAACCGCCACCGCCGGCGATGTCGGTCGTCGGCAGAATGGTCGGGCCCAGGATATCGACAGCCGTCCGAGCGTCCGCGCTGTTCGTTCCGTAGTTCGAACCCCACCAACGCTCACCGTCGCAGGTGTAACCATTGGGATCCGTGTTGACACCAGGGTTGGTCTCACCGCTGCTGCTCGAGCTGCGCTTACGCTCGCCACAAGGTGAGGCCGCGCCGACCGAAATCACGTAGGTGTTGATGGCCGGATAACTGATCGTCGATGCGTTCTCATTGCCCGTCGCGGCCAGAATTGTGCAGCCCGCATTGTAGGCATAGAGGAGAGCCGCGTCCGTCGCCGAATCGGTGCTGATCGCGGCACCGAGACTCATACTAATGACATCCGCTCCGTTGTCGGCCGCGTGATAGATGGCGTTCTGGATTGCGCTGAAGAACATCGAGCCGGCGCCGTTCGCAACCTTGAGAGGCATGATGCTACAACCCGCGGCAATTCCGGCAGCACCGAGAGAGTTGTTCATCGAAGCCGCCACACCGGCACAGGCCGTACCGTGTCCCGGCGAGGCACTGTTGTCGTCCGGATTGCTGTCGTTGTCACCGTAGTCATACCCGGCGACCTGTCGAAGATCCGGATGGCCGACGTCGACACCGCTATCGAGAATGGCAATCACGACGCTCGCGCTACCGTAACCTTGACTGGCGTCCCAGGCCGCCTCCGCATTCGCATCAAATCCAACCGTGCCGACGGTTGTCGGCAGGGTATGACCATAGGTACCACCCCAGTCCAATCCGGGAAGTTGGGCCGTGTTGTTGTGCCCCCAATGGTCAGGATGGAGCGGGTCGTTCGGGACGGCCGCAGGGAAGGCGATCCAATCAAGAGACACCGCCTGTACCGAGTTATCGGCACGAAACCGGGCCGCCAGATCTTCGAGATCGTCGACCTTCTCGAAGCGATACATGAACCAGCGGTCCACACCCAGCTCCCGGGCCTTCGCAACGTTCTTTAACTGGCCGTAGGGTCGCTCGATGCTGAGGACTCCTGCCTCGTCCGCAAGTTCATCGATGGAATCGAGTCCGATCTCATTTTGAGAAGCCCGTGCGCCTCTGCCCGTCAGAGAAACGAGATTCGTGCCGGCCAGGGCTTCCACCTTGAACTGGACAAGGAGACGATCAGCTGCGTATGGGACGACCGTTCGACCCACTGTCGTAAACCCTTCCTGCACCGGCGCAAAAGTGCGCTCCGTGTTGGCCTGGCGGGCCGCGTTGAATACCGTCTCCTCATCGATCGCGAAACTCATCGTCGTTGTAAGGAAGAGCAGCAAGGTCACGAGAGCTGCAGAATTAGTCTTTCGGGACATAAGTTCTCCTGTTAGTTCATGAATTACGGTTGCGATTGCAAAGATATCGCCGATCGCGCGCCCCCCCAGGCGACACGGCGCTAGTACCCGCTGTTGTAGAGTTCTAATTTGATGGCATTAAACCAATTAGAAGATAAGTGTAACGAATGTATATTTTTAGCGAACAAACTGTCCAGGCAAAAATCAGGTTTTGTTTTGAACCGTGAGGAGAGAAACGGTAAGTGATCCACGTCCGTCGTCCACCCGGCTCGGACGAGGCACGATGCCCATGCGGCTGGTGGCAGTCCTAGAAGTAATGCTTAAACACGCCTCAACTCCCTCGAATAGTTGGACTTGGTGGGAATTGGATCCCTGCCTCTCAACCCAAGGAGTACGTGGGTGACAATCTTCCAAGAAATTCCAGGACTCTCGACCTCGCCTCGAAAGGTCCTTTTCTCTGGACCGGGCGGATGACTTTTTGCTCTTGTTTCCTCTTCAGAGCAAGCGACGGTCACGAACAAAAACAAGAAGGCACCCATGCCCCGCCTCTCCGCATCGTTCGCCAAACTCCTGCTCGCCGGGATCCTTGGCACTGTTCTCGTCTTTAGCTGCGAAGACTCCGAGACTCCCCTCGCGCCGGAGCCGGAGACGAGTTTTCTCGACGACGTGCCAGCAACCCTCTACGACATCCAGACGGTGGCCGCCGAGGAGATCTGGGATTCTTCCTACGGCATCGTCGACACCACTCGCTACAATTGGGACGAAGACAGAGTCATTCTGAACATTCGAAACGGACTGCCGTACTACAACCCCATTACGCTAGTTAACTTCGGCCTGGCCTTCCTCTCGAACTACATCGACACCCAATTGCCACGCCATCTCCAGATCGCTCGGAATCACGCCGACCGACTGATCGCGGAAGCGAATGAGTTCGATGGCGTCTACTACTTTCCGTACAAGTTCGATTTCGCGCTCCATGGCCGAAGCGACGAGGTCGACCAGATGATTGCCCCCTGGTACAGCGGCCTTGCCCAGGGACGAGCCCTCGGACTCTTCGTACGCATGTACAGGACGACCGGAGAAGAACGCTACCTGGACGCCGCCCACAAGACCTTCGGAAGCCTGCTCCGACCTCGGAACGAAAACGTGCCCTGGGTGGTGGAAGTTGATTCGGCGGGATTTTTCTGGATCGAAGAGTATCCGGCAACGCGACCGAACCAGGTCCTGAACGGGTTCATCTATGCGATGTACGGACTACACGACTACTACACCGAGACTCGGGACGAGAATGCTCGCCTCCTGCTCCAGGCCAGCCTGACCACAGTCCGGCACTACCTCTACGACTTTCGGGTCACGGGAGACCTCAGCTACTACTGCCTCAGTCACAAGACTCAGATCCCGACCTACCATCGCTGGCACATCGACCTGATCAAGAACGCATTCCGAATGAGTGGAGATCCCTACTTCGAGACAGCAGCGCAGGCCTTTTGGGACGATCTCTATCTCGATGACGGCGTACTCGAGGCCACCGCCAAGGACGACTTGAACCTCCCCAACTTCGGCATCGAACCACGAAATGACAACCGGAGCGCCCGGAGATAACTACCGCAGTACTCGAAGCAGTTGTTCTCCAAGAAGCGGCCCCACGCCGGCTTCTTCGTGCTTGAAGAAGATGAATGCCTTTTCCCAACCTGTGTCCCGAATTCGGGCCGCCCAGTCACTCAGTTCGACCTCGTCGTATCCCTGCTTTCGCAACCTCAGGTAGCCCCAGTCCGCCGTCTGATCGAGCGTTTCAAGTTCGGTCTTTTCAGTATCGGCGAGACAGAGCGCTACACGACGAGAGCGGAGACACGACATGACCTCTTCATCAAACCAGGACTTGTGGCGAAACTCGAAAGCAGCTGGAACATCCTCCGGGATGAGCGGCAGGAAGGCTTCCAGCCGAGCGACGTCTTTCTGGAGGAAAGGCGGGAGCTGGAAGAGAACGCAGCCAAGCTTCTCACCCAGGATGCGCACGTTGTTCATGAGAAAAGACATCGGCTCGTCCGCATCTTTTAGCCGGGCGAAGTGGGTGATCCGTCGCGAAGCCTTGAGAGTGAATCGAAACGACTCGGGGGTTTGAGCGGACCAACCTTCGAGGACAGCGCGTTTCGGCATGCGATAGAACGTGTTGTCGAGTTCGACGGCCGGAAGTCTCGTACCGTAGTAACGCAGCATCTCCTTGTCAGGAAGATCTTCGGGGTAGAAGGGACCTTTCCAAGCCTTGTAGCTGAAGCCACTCGATCCGATCCAAACCTCCATCAATCACCTCCAAAAAAAGTCCCCAGGGTCGAAGAGGACCCTGGGGAGCATAGGCTTTGGAGGGGATTCGCAACAGATGCGCAAAGCCTAGCGGGTACGAATCACCTTTGTTGTCTTCGTCTCGCCCCCATACTCAAGGCGTGCGAAGTAGACACCTGGAATGGGTTCCGGATCGCGGACATCCGGCCAGGTCATGTCGTAGGAACCAGCCGATTGAACTCCGTCGAAGACAGTGCTGACAAGTCGACCCGACACGTCAAAGACCGCCAGTCTGACGTATCCGGGGTTCGCCAACGAGTAGCTCAGATGGTTGGCCACGCCCGCCCGCGCTGGGAGAGGATGCACGGCAAGCTCGGACACGACTTCGGACACGGACACAGGATCGACATCGGCAGTTGGGCCGGTCGGGAAGACCCGGATCGTTTGAAGCTCTTGTGGCTCGAATACCACCGAAGTGATGCCGGAAAAAACCCAGAGATCGTTTTCATCCGTTTCGATGTGAGACGTCTCCTTGGCAGCAATGAAGGGGAAGCCCGGCATCGAGAAGGCGGCCCCGGTCAATTCGTCGCTTACGTTCCACAAGCGCGCGATGGCCCCCCCCGTTTCCATCCCTTCTTCAGCCGGCTTCAGAGCCCAGACTATGACGTCACGATTTCCCACTCCGACGACACTCTTTCGATCGCTGGGAAGGGGAGCGAGTTCGCCTCCGGTTACGCGGGTCGCGACGAGCGGGTTCTGGTGTTCCAGTGAAAACCGCATCGCCTCGGTCTGGTCGTACTGACCATGCGGATGGAGCGCAAAGCGATTGCGAAAGAAGGAGTCGCCGCCCTGGTTCAGAATCCCCAGACTCTGACCATCTACCTGCATCCCAACGACGGCACGAAGAGACGGCGTCGACGTGTCGAGGTTTGTATAGGTGCTGTTGCCCATCTTGAAGTAAGACGCGTCCCGATTCGAAATCGTAACGCCGCGCTCTTCGTTGGAGAAGTCGACGAAGTGATTGAAGGTCAGATAGTCCAGTCGCGCTTTGTCGTCCGAATAGTCCCCACCGTCCGACTTGCGGGCGATCGTCGAAATCTGTCCGACCTCTTCGTGCCGAGCGACGAAATTGGGTAGGTCAAAGGAGTACTCCACCTCGACCTTCCCGCCGAAGTTCTCCGTGACCTGGCCTTCCATCTCGACTCGATGAATCTCGTTGTGAAAAACGGTCAAGTAACTCGAATGGGACGGGCTGCCGCCGGCATCGACGTGAACGGTCGTCGAAACTGGGCCGGAATGGTCGAGGACGGCTGAACCGCTGCCCGAGCCGATGTCATGCAGAGCCACGTCCACCCACTCCTGCAGGGAGGCGAGTTCGACCAGACTCGTAATCTCACCCCCCGGTCCGAGAGTGATTTCCAGCTCGTTTGTCGTCACGGTCATTCCCGACAAGCTCCCAGCATCGGGGAAGAACTCCCCGGGACCGGTGCGAACTTCAAAAACTTTGTATCCGATCGAGGGGATATTGCGAGCGAGTATGCGCAGGTACTCCGCCCCTTCGATCGTGACCCGCTGGGACGGAACGACCTCGTCCTCCCAGACATCGTAGGCGTGCACCGGGCCTGAGGTTTCGATCGGGAGATCAGCGTAGTCGGTCCGCAGCCATGAAAGCGGATTGAAAACCAAGTGCCGCTCGGTCGACCCGGGATGGGCGACCAGACCTCCGAGTGCAGTGAGAGCGTCGTCGTGGAGATCATCGACGTAGCTCGACAGATCCGTGAGCATGTCCCGCTGGAACTGTTCCCGAGCGTCTCGTCCGACCGGACCATTGGCAGTCCAATCATGCTCGTAGTAGAGGCCACAGGCCATGAACGCCTTGTCGCGAGCCTCGGCCCGTCCGTCCATGAACGTTGAATCGTAGAGAGAGGCGGTCGTGGCGAGTGCCTCGGCCGTGCGAAGTTTCTCGAGTGCGTTGCGAAACTTGGCCGTGACGTCGGCGAGAGAGGCCGTCAGAAGATCCCACTCGTTGCCGAAACTACCCGAATACGTCTCGATCTGATCGCCATAGTTCGCGAGAAAGTCTTCGAAGAAATCCACTTCGTTCGACACGATGACGCGGCGATTGGGGTTGGAGAGGTTGAGGGACGCATTGATGATGTTACTGGTGTAACTATCGAGATGATCCCAGCCGTAGCCGAACGCAGCGGATACCGACCAGGGCCATCGCGCGAGGAAATCTGGATCGGAGTCCATCAGCGGCACGACCGTGCTCGGGTAGCGCGCCTCGGCATACCCCCCGATGCTGGTATTGCCGGCCAGCATCGAGTTCCACTTCATGCAGACGGAACGGCCATCCTTACCCTGGAAATGGTAGATCTCCCGAGGGCGATCCCCCCAGTCCGTGTTCGTCGCGCAACCGCAGACTCCCTTCCAACTGTATTTGGCACCGGAACCGGCCCAGAGCGACGCCACGCCGGCAGGAAGGGTTTGATTCTCTATCGCGGCGACGAGGGGAAAACGTAGGCCGTGTTCACGCTCGAGCCGACCCGGGTAATACATGTCGCGCAGGACCGCCTCGGTCGGCATCGCTCCATAGAGAAGAACGAGCGAGTTGAGCGGCATGGTAATCGTGCCGGCATGAAGATGATCGATGAGGCGTTCGAACTCTACCGCGCTCTTATTCCGCTCGTACTCCCAGACCCACATAGAGCCGTCACAGTTGAATTTGCCGCGCGCATCGGGCGGGTTCGTCGCGGTGTCCTCGGCTTGATCCATATAGAAGTCAAGCATCTGGAGAAAAGCGGTCCGATACTCCTCGGCGTTACCCTTCCAGAAGTAGTCGGTATGATCGTCGTTGGCGAGATAGATACGTTTCTGGGATCCGCCCACATCTCCAGCTGATGCATCGGAGATTGAAACACAGCAAAGCACAGCGCAAGAGAGCGCCACGCATTTCCATATCGACACTAAGATAGTCCCCTTTGGCCCAGAGTTGCGCGGAGGGCTAGACTGCAGCCTCCATGTCACAGGTGTATTAGCCCTACGGGTATTCCCGGTGCTCAAACGTAGGGAGTCGTTTCTGTCGTCGATCGGCCATCGTCGTCGGAACGGCCAGGAACCAGCTTACCATTTTCGGAAGGTCGATCTCAACTCGGGCATTCAGACTGCTACTGAAGGGGACCGTCCATCCTGATGACCGGCCTCGCTCTGGGCGGCCTCCCGGCTCATTTCGCCAACCACGGCAAGTGCCCGCCGGAGAATCTGGTCATTGTGAACTGGCCAGGGGTGCACCTGTGTGCTCGATGCCACCCACAGCCCCTGCGTAAGTCGCTTCGGTGGAATCTTTTCGGGGTAATCACAGGTATGGAGCGGTTGAACAAAGGGGGAGCGCTGGATCGACGTATCGTGAATCCAGGATTCCTGAAACTCCGGTAGGACGCGCCGGAGTCCCTCCCGGAACTCGGCCCGAACCTCATCGTCAGACTTTGAGCTCCAGGGATCCCCCGGGGCTAGGTATCTGGGCAGATAGACGAGCGAACGACCGCCAAACTCGTTCTCCGGAGCGAGATTGGACGATTCGATGATCCCGGTGAAGGGTAGGGTACCGTCCCCCAGGTTGAGGATGTAGAACGGCGAGAGGCTCTTCTCGAGGAGAAGGACTTCGACGATCACTCCGAGGCCTTCGATAGATCTCAAACTCTCGGTCTCCGCCTCATCATCATCGACGATACCGGCGAGGACCTTCGGTGGGAGCGTCGAGACGACGTGATCTACTTCGGAGAACCGGGCGCCGGCCTCGATCCGCCAACGTCCTGATGGCAGTCGCCGCACCGAAGTGACAGCGTTTCCAAGAGCAAACTCCGTCTTCAAACTCTGCAAGTCGGTGACCAGGGCATCGATCAGGACTTGATAGCCCCCACATAGATATCCCATCCGGTCCCGATTCGGAATGGCCCTCCCCCCCTTCGCCGCCTGGAGCCGATTGATCGTCGCCCAGATGAAGGTGGCGGAAACACGCGGAGCAGCGTCCCCGAGTTTGCAGCGCAAGAGTGGAGCCCAAAGCTTTTCGTAGACGGACCGGCCACAGATTTCGGTGAGCCATTCTTCGCAGGTCTGGTCCTGCAGGCTCTCCCAGGACGACAACTGCTGGGCTCGAAAGATTGCCCAACCCAACCGCACTCGCTCCGAGACGGTCAGAACCGGGAACCGCAGGAATTCCGGAACGGTCGAGACGGAATGCATCCGCCCGGACTGGTAAAAACCTGTTCGCGTTTCACGCCAGGCCAGCGATTCGGCAAGTCCCACTTCGCCGATCAATCCGAGCAGGGCGGTGTCGCTCGGGAGGATCGTGTGATAAAAACGATCGATGGTCTGACCTCCGAGTGAAAAACTCGAAGAGACACCCCCGGGTGTGCTTGCGGAGTCGTAGAGAGTGCATTCCCAGTTCTTGCGAGCCAGCTCGCGGGCTACGTTGAGGCCGAGGAATCCGCCTCCGAGTACGGCAACCGAAGGAGTGGACCGATCGGTCGACTGAACTGTGCGTCCTCTTACCACCGAAGCATGGCCCTTTCCGCGTAGGGATCGTCATGGAGCTGGAGCAGATTCATGCGCTTTACGTAGCCCCGCTGACAACGCTCGCAAATCCAGTCCGCAGAAGTCGTCGACTGACCTGTAGCTGGAAGGTCACCGCGATCCGCCGCCTCTTCGAAGTCTGATTGCGCCACAATCCGGGGCCCGCAGATGCAGACGTAGCCCACCGGCCGAGCGGGATTGCCGATGACGAGAGCGTGGGGAGAGACATCCCGGGTTACGACGGCCCCCATCCCAATCATGGAAAACTGACCGAGTGTAATGCCGGGCCCGATCGTGGCCTGTGCGCCTATCGTGACCCCTTGGGCAACTCGCGTGGCCAGGGTTTCCTCAGTAACATCAGACCGTTCCAGACCCGTCAGTTCCCGATTCATGGACCGTGGAAAGACGTCGTTCGTAAATGTCGTTCCGGCAGAAATCATGACGCCGTCCTCGATCGTCACTTCAGCGCAGACGTAAACCTTGGCATTGATCTTGACGAAGTTGCCAACCGAAACATCGTAGGCGATGTAGGATTTTTCCCCAACGATCGTATCGTGGCCGATTCGCGCGCCGTGCCGAACGTGAACATTGTCCCAGATCGAACTGTCCGCACCAACGCTGACTCTGTCTTCGAGAATCGCCGTCGGGTGGATCCGGGCAGTCGGATCTACGTTGGCACGATCTGGATCATCCACGACCATCTCAGTCCTGTACGACCTTCTGCCAGCAGCCAGTCGTTGTCGACTGGTAGGCGGCTTCGATCGCGTAGACGGACGCCTTCGCGTCCACTTCTGTGATCCGAGGATCTTCGGTCCCTCGGCAGAAGCCCACGAAATTGGTTAGCTGCGACTGGAAAGCCAGGTTCTTGTCGTAGCCACTGCCGAACTCGACCCACGACTTCGAATGGTTCTGACGGTAGCGCGCGCCCCGCCAACCGAGGCTGAGCATGCCCTCGGTTCCAAAAATGTCGACATAGGAGTCCAGCTCCTTGTGGATCGACCAGCTCAGATCAATCGTTCCAATGGCGTCGCTTTCCGTGCGGAAAGACACGTGACAAGTGTCTTCCACTTCGATCGGCTGGACCCGCGGCCCCTCGTAGGCATGTACCTCGGTGATCGACCCGAGAAGAAACCGGGTGATGTCGACCGAGTGGGTCCCGTTGTCGATGAGAACGCCACCGCCCCCGATCTCACGCTTCGAATTCCACCGTTCGCGAACGTCGAGCCAGTTTGCGAACGTGTTGTTGAGTAAGACGGGCTTACCGAGCACCCCCGACTTGATGAGGGAACGGGCGGCAGCCACATCCTCGACGTAGCGAAATTTCGAGGCCATCATCAATCGCCGGTTCTGAGTCCCCGCTGTCTTGTACATCTCGCTCAAGTCCTGTGAAGAAATCGCGATCGGCTTCTCACAGAGCACATGCAATCCGCTCTCGAGAGAGTCTGTCACGAACTCGCGATGAGTGACCGGAGGAGTACAAACAACGACCCCGTCCAACTTCTCTCGCGCGATCATCTCCTTGTAGTTGGAGTATCCGGTGCATCCATAGGCCTCGGTCGCTGACTGGACCAAGCCAGCGTCGACATCACAGACCGCCGCCAGTTCGGCCCCCTCGACCTTACCCCAATTGCTCAAATAGGTCTGGGCGATGCGGCCCGTGCCAATCATCCCGACTCGAAACTGATCAGCCATGCGTTGCCTCCGCTCCCAGGATCTCTCCTTCCGCCGCTTTGACGACCTCGGCGATCGCCCGGACGATATCTTCGGTGTAGAACTCGTTCCACGGGATGACAAGAACGTGAGCCAGTCCATCATACGCACCCGGGAAGGTTTTTGGGTCGTGGACGATCGGATCACGGCCAACCATGTGTCCGCCTTCCCAAGGCCAATGGGAATCACCGAAAGACACTCGATCACGAATCACCTGGCACTCGAATGCCGGTTTGACGACGTAGCGAGGGGCACAGTGAACTCCGTGGCTCCGGATCTTGGCTGCAAGTTGATCCAAAGCTTCGCCTTCCGCTTTTATCCGGAGTGGATAGCGCCAGTAGGTGTGCTTTGAGTCGGCCGTAACGGCGGGAACGTCGATGTGCTCGAGTCCACCCAAGAGCTCGGAGAGAAGCGTCGCGGTCCGGTGACGCCGCTCGATTACGCTCGGGAGCTTGGCCAGCTGGGCAACCGCCACGGCGCCCTGCAACTCGGTCAAACGGAAATTCGGAGCAAGGAAGTAGTGATCCGGATTCGAATCGCCGTATCCCCAGGCCTTGTTGACAAACAAGAACATCCGACGGGCATAGTCTTCGTTGTTGCTGACAACGATACCGCCCTCACCGGTCGTCATTTGCTTCGACTGTTGGAAACTGAAGCAGCCGATATCACCGATCGTTCCGCAGAGTTTACCCTTATAGGTCGACATGAACGCCTGGGCCGTGTCCTCGATGACCGGAATACCACGGTCCCGAGCGAGTGCCATGATCGGATCCATATCGCAGGGATTGCCGAAGAGATGCGTGACGATGATCGCCTTGGTATGTGGTGTAATCCGCGCCCGGATCGTCTCTGCCGTCATGTTGAGGCTGTGAGGATCGACATCGGCGAAAATGGGGATCGCGCCTTGATAGAGGATGGCCGTAATCGCACCCATGTCGGTGATCGGCGTCGTGATGACTTCATCGCCAGGCCCCGGGTTGATCGCGGCGACAGCGGTCTGGACGGCAGCGCTACCGTTCGTGCAGGCGATTGCCTGCCTGACTGCAAAAGCCTCGGCAAACTCCTTTTCCAATCGGGGAACCATCGTTCCACGCGTCGAAGTCAGATGCCCTGATTCGATGGCTTCGCGGACGAGCGCAAGCTCCTCCGCACCCAGGTCCCGGCCGGATGAGTCGCCGTCAGTTGGGAGTACGATCTTGTCAGTCATGGTACCTTTCTCTTGGGGTGAGTTTGTTGCAGGCTTGGTGTAAGCCCGGCCCCACTCCCCGTGTCGTGAGCGTTGTGACGAAAAGTCTGGCGAATCAGAAACCGCAAATGGTCTCGCATCACCTGAAAAATACGGATCTTACTCTGACCAAAGCGACGGACATCGAGCGAGGTTGGAAACTCCACGACGCGATAACCAGAGCGACCCGCCCCGATGAGGATCTCAGTTACGCTGAGAAAGCCATCAGAATCCCAACGGACGGCCTCGAGGACCTCCCGACGATAGGCCCGGAACATACTCGTGTATGTGTGCACCTGGACTGGGCTCGTCCAGCGATAGAGCATAGACAAGCCGCGACTGAGAGCGAGTCGCCAGCCCGGAACGTTCAGTACCCGACCGTCAGGATGATAGGGAGATCCCGTAACGAGATCGGCATCAGCCAAAAGGGCAAGGAGCTGAGGAATTGTGCGGGGATCGTAGGTGCAGTCCGCGTCCGCGTTGACCACGACTTCCGCCGAGGTCTGGGAGAGGGCCAGGCGCAACGCGGCCCCGATCCC
>Ga0315338_1001402_pt1 | contig 30589 bp, 20 predicted proteins | sample ASW8metaG_FD_204518 | JGI IMG/M metagenome (GOLD analysis project Ga0315338, IMG submission 204518) | Ammonia-oxidizing marine archaeal communities from Monterey Bay, California, United States - ASW #8 | ecosystem: Environmental > Aquatic > Marine > Coastal | place: USA: California | collected... | reverse complement strand
TTCCCGAGGATCCGCTTTTCTTCCGTGATCGGATTCTCGAGCGGGACCGGAACATCCACCAGTCCGACGTGGGGAGGGTCCGGGGGCACCGAATAGGTGATCTCGAGCTTCGGACGATAGGAGAGGTTATCACCTTCACGACTCGTCCAACGTTTTTCGGTGATCGTCGTTCCCGTTTCCTTGCCGAGGAGGATCCATCCGTGATTCGTTCCTGCATCATCGGCCCAACTCTGCAGGTCTGCCACCATGCCGGATCCTGACCAACTGTAAAACGCTTCGAACGCCGCAATGAAAGCAGTTGCGCTGGCAACTGCATCATAGTCTCCTCCCGGCGTACTCCAGAACTCCGTCGGGTAGAACCGGTGCAGCCAGGTGGCATCTCCCGCCGTCGCAGCGGTGCCGTCGAGTTCATCTCCGGGAGCATCCGACGTACCTTCACCCCATGCCTCGAGGACGCGGTGCAGGGTCGCATCGTGAGCAATGCCCCCGCCGGGAGTTTTGCGCAGGGTCAGAGTTGCATCAGTAACGAGTGCTCCCTCCGGAATCGCCGCCGCGATATCGAAAGAGAGGAGAGCACGGCGTTTCTCGAGGTCTGCATTCATGGCCGAGAAAATGTACTCGCCGGCACCGTTGCTGATGGAACCGCTCGGATCTTCATAGAGAGTGTTGTCGATCTTGGGCTCGATGATGATCGTAATCGGAACACCGTCGCATGGATTGGTCGTACAGGTCGTTCCGTCGCCCAGGTAAGTTCCACCCTGAGCCGTGCAGTCGTCCGGCGTGAGAAGGATGCATAGCCCATCCAGTGGACAGCAGGAACCGACGACAACGCCCGAGGGGGTGTAATCAATCGTCAGCTGCGGGCGTCGGGACGGTGCGATGGCAGAACGACTGTCGAATCGCTTCGCAGACGCCGTGACTAACTCTTCTCCGCGCACGATCCAACCGAAATTCGAGACAGGGCTGTCCAGCCAGAACTGGGCATCGATGGCCATGGCCACATCGTTCCAGACATAGAAGCCATTGTCATCGACCGACGCGGAACCGCTCGTCGTGGAGGAGAAGTCTCCTCCCGGAAGGGTCCACTGAATGTCGGGATAGAATCGGTCTTCCCAGGTCGCATCGCCCTCTGTAGCCAGCGCTCCTGAGCCTTCTTCTCCGACTGCATCAGAAGTTCCTTCGCCCCAGTCCGCCAACATCCGCTGCAGGGTCGTGGTCCGGTTGCCTGAGTCTGTCGTTCGTGACATGTGCAGCTGCAACGACACGCTGTGGACCGTAGATCCGGGCGGAATGTTTCCTGCCACATTGAAGGAGATCAGAGCCCGCCGAAAGTCATCCCGGTTTGTCAGTCCCGCGAAGAAGTACTGGCCCGCTCCGTTGCTGAGCCCTGCGGTTTCTGAGTAGAGTGTGTTGTCGTGTAACGCATCCAGGACAATAACATCAGCCCGGCCTGCCCCAGCTGTCGTCAACAGGAAGGCCAGGGAGAGCATCGACAGAGCGGACAATGAGAAAAGCGCGTGGCCCAGCGGCACTTCCGTGACAGTTCGCCCATGTAGTGTGGACAGCGTGGTCTCCTTTCGGCGGGAACGGAATCGTCCATCCGCCTCCGGTCTGCGCAGGTTGCCTTACAACGCTCCAGCCGGACCTCATTGGGTCCGTGTTGCGAGAAGTGTCTGCCAAACTCCGCGCAGGTTCAGCGAGGATGAAGCGAGAGGCCTCCGCCGCTCCCGGGGAGCCCGAGGTCCACATCAAAAATACAAACAGATTAGGCGAGTATAGCACGTTTTCGGAGGCGGAAGTTTGGCGCCGGCACCCGATACGGAGTGCTCTCGACCGGGGAGAAGGCCGGTCAGCGCATCGCGGTGTACGCACCAATCATGCCGTTTCGACAGTGGTTGCCCCAGCATCTGTCCGGTTTCCCGACGGTGGTGTCTCCTTAACCTCTCACTTCTCGGCCCTGCCGCAATCGACCCAAACTCTTCAGCTTACCCTCTCGATGGAGGGGGAGCATCGCGATGCCTGTCAAGAATTCTGACAGTCATAAAATCGTGATAACAGCTAAACACACGCGACTACGCTACTTAGTCGATGGCACGACAATTGTGTCAAAGACCTTTTGGTCCCGCAGTCGCTTTGTGGGACCTCAAATGATCGAAGTGCTTGGGTGACAGTACTTTTGCGGGCGAGAGAATGCGCTCGACGACAGTGAGGTAGCAGACGACAGAGAGGTAATCTATATCATGCCGAAATCAAGTTACATTCTGATTCGGGCGATTCAGTTTCTTGGTGTTTGTGTGGCCGCGGGAGTGATCGTGGCACCTGCCCAGGCGTACACGTATTTCTCTCATCCGACGGCCTGGGACCCAGGTGCCAATACAGCACGAGTCGGAGGCTTCCCATCTCCGGGCGCGGCCAACTGGAGCATTATGGGCGCGGGAATCGGTGCGGATCCTCTTTCGGGCGACTTCGGCCACACTGGCCTCACGGCAGACATCACCGCTCTCGGTGTTCCCGCCTTTGGAACCGCTGCTGCCTACGCCGCTGTCTTCGATGCAGCCTTGGACGTCTGGGCTTCCGCTTCGGACTTCACAAACCTCGGCGAGATCCCCGATGCAGGAGCTGACGCCGGGGCTCTCGAATCCAGCGGGGGCCATCTCGCCGATATTCGTATCGCGGCATGGGAAATCGCCTCTCCGAGCGTACTGGCACATGCCTATCAACCGGGAACGGAGACGATTTTCGGACCGGGTGGAACCATCGCTGGCGATACGCACTTCGACATCGATCGTGATTGGATCGACGATCCCCACGATGTCTCTGGCAATGGCAAATATGATCTGTTCACCGTAGCACTCCACGAGTTCGGTCACGCCCTCGGGCTGGGGCACAGTGTGGCTGGAACCGTGATGGCGCCGACCTACGCCGGAGCCATGCGTTCTCTGAGCGCTGATGACGCCGCGGGAATTTCGTCGATCTACGGGTCGAGGTCTACGATTCCAGAACCAGGCAGCATACTTCTGTTCAGTACGGGACTCCTGGGTCTTGCCGCGTATACGCGACGCCGCAAGCGAGCGTAAGAACTTGGAGGCCAGAGAGAGGTTCTTTCGAACCTTCTCAACTGATTTTTGGGCTGGGCTGCTGATCTGCATCCCGGCCCTTTGTCATGCCATGTGGGTAGAGCTGAGCGATTCGGAACTTTGTGCAGAGTCGGACATGATTGTCATTGGAGAGTTGATCGGCCAAACCCGCGTTCAGTTGGCAACTGAGGGGAAGAAAACCCGGCTGGGCGTTTTGTCGGTCGACGATGTGGTCAAAGGTGATTCGCTCCAAACCGTCGTGCTTTTGGTTTTACCCTCCTCGCGCGGCCCGATGGTGAGTTCGGACATTCCTCTGCAAATCGGGCAGAAGGGCCTCTGGTTCCTTCATCCACGGTCAGAAGATGAAGTCGGCCTCTATGTGGTCGATCACCCCCAGCGGTTTTTGCCGTCTGATCAGATTGCTGACCGAATCGGCGAGATTCGGCGGGTCCTGGAGAATCAGAAAAAGGGCCAATGAAACCGAAGTCGCGTCCGCCACCGCGCCCCCGTTGGCAGCCCAATCGACAAGGCTCACACGAGTTCTCATCCTCTAGATTTCAGGGACCCATGCGCGCTGAACAGGGTTTGTTGGTTCCGTAAGTAGAAACCATCTACGGCCGATCAAGCCCTCGCGGAGTCTCTAAAATATGCCCCTCGTAACCCATTTTCCAACGATCGCCCGGCTCGCAGTTCTGGCTCTAGCGCTCTCTCTCCTCGGAGACGTCCACGCGTCGGGCGAGCCCCAGGAGTCCCTCCTCTATCAAAACTTCACCAAGGCGAACGAGATTCTAGAAGCCGCCATCCAGTCCCACGGTGGCCCGGAGCTCTCCGACCGCTCGACTAGCTTTCGATACCAAATCGAAGGGGCCTATCTCAATGAAGGACACTACGAGGTCCCCTGGGCATCTCGCCGATACGTCGTGCGAGAGAACAAGGTCTACTCGGCCAAACTTCAAGCAATCCGGGTCGACTCCTATTTCAACTACAATCGCCCCCTTGAAGGAATCAGCATTTACGACTCCACTCACGGAGTGATGCGGGAAGCGGGAGCCTCGACTACGGAAGCGATTGAGGCCGAAGAACTGCAATCGAGTTGGAACGAGCTCTTTCTCACCTTTCCCCAGGAATGGCTCCGCCGAGCTCGGGAATCGGCCACGAGTCTGCGATTCTTAGAAAATGCCCAAGGATGGGACGTCATTGGGTTCTCCACAGACGCGGGTACATCCCATGCCCTCTTCATCGATGAAACAACTCACCTACTTCATCGGGTTGAGAACATCTGCCACAGGAAGAGGAAGGGAGATCGCCTGGAGTGGCGGGAGTACACAAACTACCAACGACACGACGGGTTCCTCATCCCGATGGACTTCCGTTCACATGCAGAAGGCGGGTCGAGTCAGTCGGGCGAGGAAACACAGATCAAGTCGATAGAGTTTGGGATCGACATAGATCCGTCCGAGTTCAAACTCCCCGTAGCTTTCGCGGAAGGATTCGAGGACTGGGCGATCGCGCCTCCAAATGAGGAAGCTCCAGTGGACGCCCACCTCCCCGTCACCGACCTGGGCCGTGGCCTGTACATTGTCGATCTTCCAGACTGTGACTCCCGGTCCCTCTTGGTGGAGTTCGAAGACTTTTCGGTCATCGTGGAAGCTGGCGACCGCAGTGCCGTGGCCGAGAAGCTGCTCGCGACCGCCGCCCATCTTCTTCCGGAGAAGCCCGTCAGGTATGTCGGCATGACTCACCATCACCCGCTCTACACCGGTGGTCTACGGCCTTACGCCAATCGCGGGATCAAGATCCTCGCCACGCGCGGAAATCTTATCTACTACAACGACCTCACGACCCGGCCGTATCGGATCGAGCCGGACGCCCAGCAACGTGCTCCGATGGCGCCGCGACTCGAGATCATCGATGGCAAACTCATCATTGAGGATTCCCAACAACGAATTGAGTTTCACGCCTTCGATCCGGGAACTCACGTGGAGGAGTTCGTCCTCCCATACGTCCCGAGCCACAAGCTCGTCATCACGGGTGACTTCGTCTATTTCGGCAAAGAGGAGACTGAACCGCGCCCGGCCGGAAGCCGTACTATGGCCATCTACGATGCGATCCGGGATCGAGATCTCGATGTCGAGACGCTGGTCCAAACTTGGTTTCTGGCCAAAGGTAAGCAGCAGGGCAGCATGGCCATCATCGAGGAATCGGTCCGGCTCGCGAAGGAAGCGAAGCACGAGGCAGACTGACGTTGACCTTAGACCTAACCATCTACTGATCAAGACGATACGGTTTTCGCAGCTCGGCTTCGACCCCTCCCTCACGTGTCCGCGTCCCTTCGCTCGCGTCGCTGTGCGGATTCCCCATCCCCGCGTGTTCTCCAGGAGAAGCGAACGACTTCTCAAGCTCTGGAGGCAATCGACCATGTGCCACATATCCCCGTCCAACGGTGACTCTCTACGGACCCCAGCGGCTACCCGACCTGCGGCGTTTCGCGTGGGTTTCGCGTTCCTCTGCATCCTCGGGTTGGCGTCGGTCTCGACGAGCCAGGCCACCTCCGTCCTTCCTTCTTCCCCCGACTGGTTCGCTGCGGACGGCACCGCCACAACAAATTTCGCCAGCGACGTCAACACGGCGGGCGATGTCAACGGCGACGGATTCAGCGATGTAATCATCAGCTGCCCGGGCCTCAACGCGGACAACGGCGCTGCCTTCGTGTACTACGGCAGTTCCTCCGGACTCCTCTCTTCCCCTTCCTGGGTTGCCCATGGCACGCAATCGGGTCTGCAATACTCCAATGAGTCGTTTGGCGCAGGCGATGTCAACGGCGACGGATTTGACGACATCATTGTGGGAGCTCGCGGATACAACTACATCGGTCCCCGCCAAACTCTCGAAGGTGCGGCATTTGTCTACTACGGTTCCGCGACAGGTCCTTCCGCGACTCCCGACTGGGAGATCCACGGCGAGATAGAAGACATGCAATTGGGACGCATCGTCTCCTCGGCCGGAGATGTCAACGGAGACGGCTACGACGACGTCCTGGTCGGGGCCTACGTCGGAACCGGCACGCTCCGCGTCTATTTTGGTTCGGCCTCCGGACTCTCGCCCGAGGCCTGGGACTGGAGCGTGGCCGGATACGGAACCGTTGCGTCATCCGCCGGTGACGTCAACGGTGATGGCTACGACGACGTTTTGGTCGGTTCGTCCGGAGTCAATCGTGCCTACGTCTTTTTTGGATCGTCAAGTGGCCCTTCTCTCACTCCCGACTGGATCGGAGTGGGAGGCTCGGGCACTTACTTTGGGGGATCGGTTGCGCCGGCCGGAGATGTCGACGGCGACGGCTACGCGGACATCATCATTGGGGCGCGCCTCTACGGAAGTCTGGACACTGGACGGGTTTGGGTCTATCGCGGCGGCCCGACCGGGCCGGACACGAGCATCAACTTCGCTCCTACCCTTCCGGATGGCGCCGAGTTTGGATACGACGTGCAAACAGCTGGCGATGTCAACGCGGACGGTTTTGCCGATGTTCTGGTCGGCGCGCAATTTTACGACGGGGCCAATCCCAAAGAAGGACGCGCCTACTTGTTTCTCGGCGGTGCCTCCGGCGTGGTCGCCGCGGCAGACTGGGCCTTTGGCGGACCCGGGCCCAACGACTACATGGGCCGCGGCGTTTCCGGGGCTGGAGACGTCAACGCGGACGGCTATAGCGACGTCATTCTCGGGGCGCCGTCCGCCACTTTCGACGACACCAACGAGGGGATTGCGTACGCGTTCTACGGAAGGCGTTCGGGACTCAATTACCTTGCTGCGCAGATTCGCACGATCGCTGATGAGAGTGCTCACCTGGGCCAGTCCGTTGCCTACGCCGGAGACCTCAATGGCGATGGACTCGGAGACATCGTCGCCGGAGCCTACGCCTACGACGGCAACTGGGTGGATGAGGGCACTTTTCTTGTCTGGCACGGTGCCACGACCAAAGATGGACACATCGAGTACGTCGCGCAACGCTACGGGAGCGAGCCCGGAGAGTTTTTTGGTATCTCGACCGGGCGGGCGGGAGACGTCAATGGAGACGGATACGATGATCTCATCGCCGGGGCCCCACTCCACGACGGCACGTTTACCGATGGAGGCGCAGCCTACATCTACTTCGGTTCTGAATCCGGAATCCCGACAACACCCCAATGGACCACTCTCGGCGAAGCGGAAACCGCGTGGTACGGATACAGTACATCGGGCGCCGGCGACGTGAACGGGGACGGATTCGCCGACGTCCTGGTCGGTTCGGTCGCCTACACGAACACCCTGACGTGGCAGGGTAAAGCTTATCTCTACTTCGGATCCGAAACCGGCCCCTCCCTGACCCCAGACTGGTCCATCGAAGGAGGAACCGAGAACGATCTCCTCGGTCAGAACGTGACAGCTGCGGGAGACGTGAACGGAGACGGTTTTAGTGATATCGCTGTCAGCGCACCCAACTACACGGGGAATCTCGACAACGAAGGCGCAGTCTTCGTTTACCTGGGATCGCCGACCGGACCTGCCAGCACTCCCGACTGGACTGCCTTGGCTGGACAGGAGGGGGCTAGCTCAAGCCACGGTGCCACTGCCGGAGACGTCAACGGAGACGGCTACGACGACTTTCTCGTCGCGATCGACTTCTACGACACGAGTGCTTCCCAAGGGGGGCGCGTGGAGTGCTACTACGGTTCCGCGAGCGGGTTGAGTATCCTCCCGGATTGGAGTATGGAAGGCGCGTTCATCGGTGGATGGTTGGGCCGCTCGATCTCGACGGCCGGGGACGTCAACCGCGATGGGTACGCTGACGTCATCATCGGGGAAGAAAACTACGACGCATCCAACCTCAACCAGGGCGCGATCTACCTTCTCCTTGGCGGTCCTTCCGGGCTCTCGACCTACGACTCGATCCATACCGGCTTCCAGGAAAACAGTGGGTACGGTTTCTCCTGCTCCACGGCGGGAGACCTCAATGGCGACGGTTTCGCAGACGTGATTGTCGGCGCGAACGACTACGACGGGTCCCACGACAACTCCGGAGCCATCTTCGTCTATCTCGGCAATGCCGACGCCGTTGCCGGAGGAATGGACATTCGTCCTCGTCAAAAGACGACGATGGGAGATCCCATCACCCTTCTCGGGAGTTCCGATTCCTCGTCAGAATTCGTCCTGGCCTCCCGAGCGCGATCGGCCATGGGACGTAAGCGCGTCCGCTCCGAATGGCAGATCGCTGAGAGCGGTACGCCACTGGACTCGCAACCCGTCGAAGTCAGCCCTTGGTTCGACAGCGGTTCTCCCGCCGCTGATATGGGAAGCGCGATCGACATCGAAGAGGATGTCTTTGGTCTGTCGCCCGATTCGCAGTATCACTGGCGGGTCCGCACTCGGACTCGGTCGCTCTACGCCCCACTGACAATGTGGACCAATATCGCGCCGGCCGGGGCTACGACAGCACATCTCAGAACTTCGGGAGCCACGACCGAAGTCTCTTCCGACCAAACCGCTCAACCGGGCTTTGGGATCGATGCGATTGCCCCGAACCCGCTCCGACTCGGCACGACGGTCTCGTTCCGAAACCTGCAGCCTGGAATCGTCAGGATGACGGTCCACGACGTGGCAGGGCGGCGCATTGCGACAGTTGTCGATGGTCTTTACACAGCGGGACCGCACAACATCCATTGGAAAGGTCAGGATGGCGAGGGGCGGATGGTTCCGAGCGGGCTCTATCTCGTACGGCTCTCGACTCCGACGCATACGGACACGCGGAAGGTGTGGGTGACTCGGTAAACAGACGGACCCATGGCTCGATGGATCTCTCCTGCCGGTGCAGACTAACGGCGAAGGGCGGACATCCACGAAGCGATCGTCTGGTGGTTGTCGAGGAAGCGCAAGAAGATGATTTCCAAGGCGTTACGCGTAGGGTGGAGTAGGCTCAGGTTCTCTCCTCGTACTCTTGGATACATCGGGCACCTCCGGTTCGTTGGGTTCACGACCTACTTATCGCGAACCCCGGCGATGGAGTTGCTCACGAATTGGTCGAACGAAGGAGTCCGTACCGTGTCGAGCGGATGCACGAGTATTTCCAGAAGGGACGCGCAGTCCTTGATAGAGTAGCCTGGGCGCATCGACTATCTCGACATAGAGCTGTACCAGTGGGGTTGCCAACTCTTGTCGGCGGCCCCGTTTGCGTAGGCCTGATTTGTGAAGCCCGGGTCTTGCCGGCAACGATTGAAGCTGCCGTGAAGGGTTCCCACGAACCGAAGGGGTATCAAATTGGAAGAAGATCGACTCGATCATCTGGCTTTGACCAATGTGGACGACTCTGTCCTTGTCGTCGTTGACGTGCAGGAAAGTTTCTTGAAAAAGCTTCCCGAGGAGCAGGTACGTCCCCTCGTCAATAGAATCGGTTGGATCGTCCGAATGGCCGTCAAGCTGAGTGTTCCGATCATCGTCACCGGGGAGGACATTCCCGAGCTCGGGGCAACCGTGTCGGAAGTCGCTGAGGGATTTCCCGAGGGAACGCAACAGCATAACAAGATGACCTTCGGTCTGACCGGAGAGCCCTCGATTCTGTCCGCCGTCGAGGGCACGAGCCGCAAGTCAGCCGTGATCGTCGGACTGGAAACCGATGTCTGTGTCATGCAGTCTGCTCTGGGACTGCGCGCACGGGGTTTTCGAGTCGTCGTACTTGCGGATGCGACAGCGTCTCCAGGTCCCTGCCATGCCGCCGGTATCCTGAGAATGCAAGACGCGGGTGTCATCATCTCAACGGTGAAAGGAACCTTCTATGAGTGGGTTCGCTCCCTGGGATTTGCGGATGAGAATCTTGACCCCGAGATTTGGGATGGGGAACGCCCGGACGGCGTCTTTCTTTGATCGCATCGAGTCCAGGTCGTGTCACCCTGGAACTGAGATGACCTAAACTCGACAGCCTTCTGCATGCTCCCTCATCCGATCTGCTGGAGCTTGATCATCACTTCCTTTTCTCGGTCGTCCCGCACGTAGCGAATCGTTACTTTGTCCCCCGGACGGTGCTTGTCGAGCGCGGTGTAGAGGTCGTCGTAGTTTGTGACGGAACTGTTGTTGATTCCGATGATGACGTCCCCGACGCGGACGCGCCCACGTCGATCCTGCGTGGAACCCTGGAGCCCTGCGCGATCAGCTGCGCTGCCCCGCTGGACCTCCTGAATGATCACTCCCTGAATTCCCCATCGTCGGGCCAGGTCATCGCCCAACAAACTGACGCCGAGACCGGCGCGCGTCGCTTTCCCAAACTCGATGAGTTGCGGAACGATCCGTTTGACGGTCGAGACTGGAACGGCGAAACCGATACCGACACTCGATCCACTCGTCGAGTAGATCGCGGTATTGACACCGATGAGGTATCCGCGTGAGTCAAGGAGTGGGCCACCGGAGTTGCCCGGATTGATCGAGGCGTCTGTTTGAACGACGTCGGAAATGGTTGTATTCGCAACGGAACGAATTTCGCGGCCCAACGCGCTGATCACACCGGTGGTCAGGGTCTGATCGAGTCCAAACGGGTTGCCAATGGCCAGAACCTTCTGCCCAACGAGCAGGTCCTTGCTATCACCGAGACGGACGGCGGTAAGTCGGCCAGGATTGTCGACCTCGATCTTCAGTACGGCGAGGTCCTTGTTCGCGTCACCTCCGACGATCCGGGCATCGTGTTCGGTGCCGTCGGATAGGGTCACCGACATCTGGTCGCCACCTTGGATCACGTGATAGTTCGTTACGATGTAGCCACGATTGTCCCAGACGAAGCCGCTACCCGATCCTCGGGGAACCTCCATCACGTTTCGGCTGAACATCTGCCGGCGGAGTTCTGAGTTCCGGATGAACACTACGGCGTCCGATTGTTCGCGAAAGATCTCGATGGTGTTGCGTTCGTCTTCAAGCAGGAAGGGCGGCAATTGGTCCTCACCCAAAGTCTGTCGAGGGTGCCCGATGGTGAGTCCAAGGGCGAGAACGAGGAGAATGGCTCGTCGATTCGAGATTCTGTTCATAGCCGTTTTGATCTCCTTTTGGGGGCTAGAGTCAACAGGTTCAAAGAGGTGTACCGCTTTCTGAAGGACGGGTTCGACCTCTTTTCCTGTTCAAAGAACCGAAAGTGAGGCGTCAGGGCAGCGGGAAAGTGAATGTAGATCGGAAAACCTCGGCGGGTGTTGCTTCCGATTCAGGCCCGCGGAGCTTGGATATGTTCTGATCTAAGTGGTTATCAGAAAACGACTTGTTCAACAATTCAAACCGATGAGCAACTCGGGGCACTTTTTCTCGGATAAGTCTTTTGGCCGGTCAGATGGACCTGTCAAACAGCTCTGAACCCGGAAAGAGGAGGCTCCCCATGCAGACACAACTCACGCAGTCCGAACGTCGGTCCATCGAGGGGTTTGACCTCCTCGACCAGCTCTTCGAAGAGCCTTCGATGCCGGAAGATTGCCCCGCTCTAGTCGAGATTTTCCCTGAGGATCTGGAGATCCCCAGCCTCTACGTTCACAACCCGGCAGACATCTACTCGATCGCATTTCCCACGGCGTGATGGGAGGGCTCCCGGGGAGCCGAATTTGAAACCCCACTTCTCCTCTTCCGTAGGTACTCTGGTACCGGGTTCGGTCGGCCTGGGTGAGAGCAAGATGAGGGGAGTTTCGTGTCGAATCGCCAAGATCAGTCTGAAGACCGAACCGAGGGCACCGGCAGCTTCGTGACCGCGCGTCCCGTCGCGATCCTCATGCTCTTCATCGCCGCAGTTGTTTTCGGCTACTTTTCCTATGCCCGCCTTCCCGTCACCCTCATGCCCGAGTTGACCTATCCGACCCTGACGGTCCGCACGGAATACCCCGGGGCCGCTCCCGAAGAAGTCGAAAACGACATCAGCCGTCCCGTCGAGGAAGCCCTCGGAGTGATCGGTGGACTCCAGCAGATCAGTAGTATCAGTCGAGCAGGCGCGAGCGACGTCGTTCTCGAGTTCAGTTGGGATACCGACGTTTCCGATGCGACCCAGAGCGTACTCGAACGCCTGGACATGGTCTTTCTGCCCTCAGAAGCGAAACGCCCTCTCATCCTTCACTTTGATCCGTCCCTCGATCCGGTCATGGAATTGTCGATGGTGGGAGCGGGGGACGAGTTCGAAGGAGAGGAAGGACTCAGACGCCTGCGTCGTCTCGCTGACCGCCAGGTGAAGCGCGTGCTCGAGCCAATCCGTGGCGTCGCTGCGGTTCGGATCAAAGGCGGTCTCGAGGAAGAGATTCACGTCCTCCTCGATGAAGGCGAACTCCGCCGAACCGGGACCTCGATTCAGCGTGTGATCTCACGTCTCGGCCAAGAGAACATCAACGTAGCCGGCGGAACGATTCAGGAGGGCCGGACAGAATACCTCGTCCGTACCATCAACGAGTACGAGTCTCTGCGCGACATCGAGGAGACCATCGTTGCTTCGTTCGAGGGACGGGATGTTCGGATCGGTGATCTGGGGGAGGTTCGTTCCGCCCACAAAGAGCGGCAGATCATCACCCGGACGGACGGTCGAGAAAGTGTTCAGATCGAGATCTTCAAGGAAGCCGATGCGAACATCGTTTCTCTGGCCCATCGGATCAAGTCGCTCGTCGGCCCCGTTCCGAATCAGAAGGATGACGATCTGATCGCGGATGCGGAGCCGGCGGAGCCGAAAGACGACGGGGGCGAGCCGGGCGACGAGAATAAGGGCGACGACGATCAGAGCGATCAAGGAGTCAACGGTAAAGGCGACGAGAAGGATAGCGGGAGAGGGAAGGGGCGAGGTGGGGAAGTGGACGCGGCTGCCGGTCTCGCTGAGACTCTGTACGATTCAGAAGGAGCCGTTCTTCAAGTCCTGGCCGATCGTTCTCTCTTTATTGAGAGCAGCATTAAGGAAGTACGCAACACGGCCATCATTGGAGGGCTTCTCGCCGTCGTCGTGCTGTTCCTCTTCCTCCGAAACTTCGTATCGACCTCGATCATTGCCGTGAGCATCCCCGTCTCCCTGCTGATTACATTTGCGCCGCTTCATCTGCTCGGCGTTTCTCTCAACGTCATGTCGCTGGGTGGGCTGGCTCTGGGGATTGGAATGCTGGTCGACTCTTCGATCGTCGTCCTCGAGTCGATTCAGAGATGCCGGGACGAAGGGGACGGGATCATTGCAGCTACGCTCCGCGGGACCAATGAAGTCCGAACTGCCGTTTTTGCATCGATTCTGACTTCGATCGCCGTCTTCTTCCCGATGGTTTTTGTCGAGGGAGTCGCCGGCCAGGCTTTCGGGGATCTCGGACTGGCTGTGGTTGTTTCCCTCCTCGCGTCCCTCGTGGTCGCACTCTTCCTGATCCCGATGCTGGCGAGCCGAACGGGTGGAGTGCCGTCTGCTTCGGAAGCTGGAGGTCCGGACGTTTCGAACACCCGTCGCCTGGGTGGCTGGGGGGCATGGAGCGGTTTTCGTTCCGCTTGGCGCGGGCTTGGTCGTGTGCAGAAATTCGTCATCCTCCCGGTCCTCTACATAGCGATTCGCTTTCTGATCGGGAGTATTCTCGAGGCGGTCGGAAAGCTCATCCTCGCCGTGTTCCTTCTCGCCACCTGGCTTTTCTCGCGCTACCTTGGTCCTGTCATCCGCCGAGTTTTCAAGATCATCACGGCGGGTCCGACCTGGCTAACTGACAAACTCCTCGGATCTATTCAGGCCACCTATCCACGGGCCTTGCGCTGGACACTTCGTCATCCCGGTGTCGTAGGCGTGCTCGTGCTTGGGGTGCTCTTCGTTACCTTGCAGACCGCACGATCTCTCTCCAGTGAGTTGCTTCCCGAGGTGCGGCAGGGCGAGTTTACGTTCGAAGTCGCTTTACCCGTGGGCATGCCCCTGGCCGAGACAGAAGCGGTTCTGACCCCAGTTGAGCGGGTCATCCTTTCCGAGGGAGACGAGATCGCGGCGGTCATTCTCACGGTCGGATTCGATCCGACTCAGTCGCAGCGATCAGATGAAGGAGAGCATACCGCTCGCTTCAAAATTCTCCTCGAGAAAGGGACCGACAATGCTGGTCGCGAGGATAGGACGATTCGGAGATTGCGTGAGAAGCTCGATCGGATACCTGACCTCGACGCAACGGTGACACGCCCCGTTCTCTTTTCCAGCAAGACCCCGATCGAGGTTGAAATCTACGGGGACGATCTTCGGGAGTTAAAAAAATTCAGTGACCAGGCCCGGGAAGTTCTGGCCAATCTGACCAGCCTCGCCGATGTCCAATCGAGCCTGAAGCGCGGTGCTCCTGAAGTACAGATGATCTACGATCGGGAGCGGCTCTCCCGCTACGGGTTGAACATCGGAGACGTTGCCCGACTCGTTCGCGACAAGGTGAAGGGTTTCGAGGCGACACGCTTCAATATGACGAACCGACGCGTGCCCATTCTCGTTCAGCTTGGGGAAGAGGATCGCCGTTCGGTCGAGGATGTGTCCGACATCGTTGTCAATCCGGGAGGAGAGCGGCCGATTTCCCTCGCTGCCGTGGCCGAGGTCTCGCTTGGGGAGGGACCCAGCGAAGTTCGGCGAGTCGATGGCCGCCGGGTCGCGCTCATCGAGGCGAACATCGCGGAGGGCTCTCTCAGCTCTGCCTCCGCGGATATCCGAGAGGCCCTGCAAACTCAGATCGATTGGCCGGACGATGTTACCTTTCTCCTGGGCGGACAGAATCAAGAGTGGGACCGGAGCCGCTCCTCTCTCTGGATGGCCCTCGCTCTGAGTGTCTTCCTGGTCTACGTCATCATGGCGGCACAGTTCGAGTCGCTCGTTCATCCCCTCGTCATCATGTTTACGATTCCGCTCGCTTTCGTCGGGACGATGATCGTCCTCAAGCTCCTGAGCATTCCCCTTTCCGTGGTCGTCTTTCTCGGGATGATCATGTTGGCCGGTATCGTCGTGAACAACGCGATCGTGTTGGTGGACTACATCAATACTCTGCGACGCCGTGGTCTCGATACGCGCGAGGCCATCGTCGAGGCTGGCGCGGTCCGGCTCCGGCCTATCCTCATGACGACCGCGACGACCGTTCTCGGTCTTCTCCCGATGGCATTAGGTTTGGGTGATGGATCGGAGATCCGAACGCCCATGGCAATCGCGGTCATATCTGGATTGATTACCTCGACCGTTCTCACCCTCTTTGTTATTCCGGTTATCTACAGTTCAGCCGAATCGACGATCGATCTTCTCCGAGGCCGGCGGGGCCGAGGGGAGAGTTCGCCGACCGTTGGTCTGGCCGAGGGCCCAGCGGAGGTGACGCCATGAAATCAAGATCGGTCGGAAGTCGCCTCCCGGAGTTTTCACTCAGACGGCGCATCACTGTCTTTGTTCTCTTTCTGACCGCCCTCGTTGTTGGCGGGGTGGCGACCCGCTCGATCCCGCTCGAGCTCTTTCCCCGCGGGTTCACCAATCCGTCGCTTCGTGTCATGGTGCCCTGGCCGCAGGCACCGCCCGAAGAGGTGGTCGAGAAGATATCCGAGCCGCTCGAAGAAGAGTTGCGCACGGTCCGAGGTCTTGATCGCGTAACTTCTGTTTCCTTGTCCAACGCCAGTCAGGTGTTTCTGCGTTTCAAGCAGGGCACGGATATGGATGTCGCCTACCGTGAAGTGCGGGACCGAGTCGAACGGGCTCGTCGCCTGTTTCCTGAGGACGTCGACCAGGTTCTTATCTTCAAAGACGATTTGAGCGGGATTCCGGTCTATGTCATCGGTGTCGCGGTTCCGCCGGCGCTACTCGATTCGTATACACTCATTCAGAAGCAGATCATCCAGCCGCTCGAGAGAATCGACGGAGTGGCTTCAGTCGTCGTCAATGGTCTCGAAGAGAAAGAAATCATCATCGAGATCGATCGGGATCGTTCCGACGCAGCGGGTCTCAATATATTTGGCCTGGCCAATGAACTCGGCGCGGACAACTTCACGATGGCCAGCGGAACGGTCCGGGATGGTGCCCAAAAACTCCTCCTGCGGTCGATTGCTCGATACGAAAACCTTGAAGATCTGGAGAACCGTCCGGTTGCTCCGAATGTTCGACTGAAGGACATCGCCGAGATCCGGTACGAGGAGCCGGAGAAGGAATACCGCGTTCGGGCGATGAGCAAGCCAGCCTACGCCGTCATCATCTTCAAAGAAGGGGATGCCAACACCCGGGAGGTCGCCGCGAGAATCACGGAGACCTTTGGTGAGATCGAAGAGAGCCCGAGGCTGGCTGGCGTCGAAATGATTACGCTCTTTGATCAGGGCGCGACGATGGATGATTCTCTCAAGACCCTTTTCAAAAGCGGCCTTATCGGAGCAGGGATTGCGTTTGTCGTCCTCTTTCTCTTCCTTCGCCGACTCAGGCTGACTCTTGTCGTCAATCTCTCTGTTCCGCTCAGCCTCCTCATCGCTCTGACCGTGATGTATTTCGCCGGAGAAACTCTCAACCTGCTCACTTTGCTCGCGCTCATGGTTTGTGTTGGATTGCTCGTCGATAACTCGATCGTCGTATCGGAGAACATCGATCGGCTGTACAAGGCCGGATTGTCGCGCCACGACGCCTGTGTTCACGGTGCGGGGGAGATCGGTCTCGCGATCACGATGTCGACTCTGACCACGGTCGTAGTCTTTCTTCCCGTGGCTCTCGTCGAGGGACCGGGACAGTTCTTTTTGCTGCGCATGGCCATCCCGATCTCGGTCGCACTGATCGCTTCGCTGTTCGTTGCGATGGTCTTTGTGCCGTTGACGGTCTACCTCACACTCCCATCCACACGCGAGGTGGGAGAGCCAGGAGCTGTCCGCGTGTTCTACGACCGGGTCCTCGACTCGATCCGGCGAATCTATGACTTCACCTTCGATCGTATCGCGTCGTTCTACAATGGACTCCTCGCGGCCTTCCTCTCTCGGCGACTCGACCTCATCCTTGTCCTGGCCCTCGTCTTTGCCGGCACGGTAGCCGTGATGAAGGACCGGATCACATTCGTCGAAGTTCAGGACAATGAGCAGGGGGGATTCACGATCAATGTGGAGACCTCGCCAGTCAATACCCTCGAGGAGACCGAAGCTTGGTTCCTCGAGGCGGAAGCTGTGGTCGAGAACCTGGCCGAAGATCTTGATCTCGAAGGGTGGTTTGCTTTTCACGAGCGCAACGACGGAGTTTTGCAGGGCTGGTTCAAGACTTCTCGGACAAACAGTCTCTCGGTTCTCGAGGTGACCGAACGGATTCTCGAAGAGCTCCCGGTGAGCCCGGGCTTTACCCTAACGACGGGAGATGAGAGCCAGCTTGCGGACGAAGGGGCCGAAGAGTTTCGGATGACCCTCTATGGAGAGGACTCCCAGCAACTCGGAGTTCTGATCAAGGATCTCGAAGGTGTGTTCGGTGGCGTTCCTGGTGTCCTCGGTGTCAAACGAGGTTTTGCTCGGGAACCGAACGAGCTCGGCCTGGTCGTCGATCGGCAACGTGCGCAACAGCTCGGGGTCAATCCGCAGGCAATCGCGGGAGTGGTGGGATCTGCACTACGGGGTCAATCGCTTCCGAAGTATCGTGACGGCGGAAAGGAGATTCCGGTCCGCGTCCGTTTTGAAGAAGAGGATCGCGAGAGTTTGACCGATCTTTCCAGCTTCTTCGTGCCAACGATGGAAGGTGCGGTTTTGCCGCTCTCGTCCCTCACCGAAGTTGAGATGCTCCAGGCGCCGGAAGCGATCGTGCGGCGGGACAAACGGATTGCCCGAACTTTGACCCTGGAGCTGTCTCCGGGAGAAGAGAAGGAGGCGAGGGCTCGACTTATTCGCATGATGGCGGGCATCGACCTCCCGGAAGGAGTTACTTTCCAGACTCAGGTCGGCAGCCAGGGTTTCGATGAGGACCTAAAGGGGCTCCTTCTTGCTCTGCTTCTCTCGATCGTCTTCATCTATCTGCTGATGGGGCTTCTCTTCGAGAGTTTCATCCTGCCGCTCTCCATCATCCTGACCATTCCCCTCGCCAGCCTCGGCGTGATCTGGATTCACCTGGCCACGGGGCGGGATATCGACTTCCTCGGTGTCGTCGGCGGCGTCCTTCTCGTCGGGGTGGTCGTGAACAATGGGATTGTCCTCATCGACTACGTCAATCGGCTCCGGGCCGATGGCCTGGAGCGGAAGGCGGCCATTCTCCGGGCAACTCAGCTGCGCTTTCGTCCCATCATGATGACAGCGATCACGACGATTGGTGGAATGATACCCCTCGCCCTCTCTGGACGTCAGGAGACGGGACTCAGCTATACGAGCTTCAGCCTTACGTTGATCGGTGGGATGACGACAGCAACCCTGCTCACGCTCCTCGTCGTACCGATCTTCTACACTTTCTTCGATGACATCCGAGGTGCCTTTGGCTGGGCGTTGCAGAAGGGTTGGAGGCGCCGGACGACGCGAGAGGCCGAGCCGACCGGCGGGGCGACTTCGTCGGGCTAGGAGTCGAGCCCGAGCCCGATCGAGCAGGACACTCCGGTCCCACCCAAACCGCAGTAGCCGTCTGGGTTCTTGGCCAGATACTGCTGATGGTAGTCCTCGGCGTAGTAGTAGGTACCGGCTTGAGCAATCTCAGTCGTAATTTCTCCGTGACCGGCTTCGGTCAAAGCCGCCTGAAAGCCTCGGGCAGATGCCTCGATGGCCGCTTTTTCTTCCGGAGTGTTCCAGAAAACGGCCGACCGATACTGAGTCCCGACATCGTTACCCTGCTGCATGCCCTGGGTCGGGTCGTGGCTTTCCCAGAAGATCTTCAACATCTCTTCCAGTTTCGTCACCTTCGGATCGAAAACGATCTGCACTGACTCGGTGTGTCCCGTTCGCCCGGAACAAACTTCCTCATAGCTGGGGTTCTTCGTATATCCGCCGGTGTATCCGACCGAGGTCGAATGGACTCCCGGGGCTGACCAGAACTTTCGTTCTGCACCCCAAAAGCAACCCATGGCAACGGTTAGGACCGCCATCCCAGGAAAAGGAGGTCGGAGAGTTGTGCCGAGAACGGAATGAGTGTCGGCAATGACAACCTCTGTATCTCGTCCCCGTAGAGCATCGCCCGGTGTGATCTTCTCCCGCTTGTTTCTTCCGAACACGGTCAGCCTCCTTCGGCGATCGCCTCTTTCACCGTCACTTTCTTCTAATAGAAGATGCTCTAACCTGGCCGTTCGTTTCAAGTCCGGGCAAGTTTTGCCGATGGGGGATGGCCGTCATGGATAAGCAATTTGCCCGCTCTCTCTTACGAGAGACCATCGGAATCGTAGATTTGGCTCAAACCCGACACTAAATCCGTCGAATACGGAAGAGGACCCAGATGAAAACACGTCAGCCGACGGTACCGAACCGTCGCGGGGAGCAGCCATGGATTCCGCGGAACAGATTCTACAGATCAAAGTCTCCTTGAAGGGACGCCTTCTCAAGACACTTAGATTCTCTGGAAGTGAGATCAACATAGGTCGTGACCCGGAGTCAGACATCTGTCTCGACAACCCGGGAGTTTCGCGGCAGCACTGCCGGTTGGTTCGAAGCAATAACGGGTTTCTCCTGCAGGACCTCGATAGTGCGAACGGATCCTACCTCAACGACTCTCCCGTTCGTCGTTGCGAGATCCGGGACCAGGATGTCGTGCGGGTGGGAAAGTTCTCACTTTGGTTGGAAGTGGTTGATGACCGTCGCGATCTCGATCAGCCAGGAAATGCAGCGATGCCGGTCGTGGAAGGAACAACGGTTCTCAAAACAGATCAGCTCGAGAGAATGCTCGAAAGTGTGCAGAAGGCCGAGGCCGGCGGAGTTCCTGTCGCGCAGATCGCTGCGGCGCCGAACCCACAGCATCCGACTCCGGTTTCCAACAGCGCCGTTCCGGTCGCAATCGTCAGTTTCGTCGTCGGCGCCGCTGTTGGTGCTGTCGTGACATGGATGATTCTGGGCGGAGTGATCGAAAAAATCATGGGGCTGGGCTGGTGATCTTCGCGTGGGTGGGACCCGGCCGTTGAGACGCGTCAGTTTTCTAGCCACCGGCTGGGGAAGGCCAAGGCCAGAGCAGGCAAAGTAAGACCGTGCGCGAATAGTTTAGAGGAGAAAAGTCCGCAGGATGTCCATCGTCACACGATTCGCGGTCCGCAAGCACCTGCGTAACCTCGAGAACGCGACAGCACTCGATGATGCGACTCTCGAAGAGTCAAAGCAGCGACTGGTGGATGCGGGCGCGGGGATTCTGCCGACGCTGTTTGACCTGGCCGGCGAACCGGGGCCGAGAGCCGCGGTGCAGGACGTCCTGTCCCGTCTTTTGACCAACGACACTCTGCCGCGATTTTTCGAAGTACTACCCGAGGCGAGGCGATCGATCGTCGCCGCGGTCGGCGAGGTTCTACAACGGAGCAAGGCTTACGACGTGGAGCTACTGTTCGACGGCATGTCCCTCTCCAGCGCCGTTCGGGCTGCCATCGAACCCGTCATTCTTCATCGGGCCGACGACTTCAACACAAACTTCCTCGTCAAGAAACTGATCGAAACCGATCCGGGTGACCGAAAGGTCCTCTATCGCCTCATCGAACAAAAGACCGACCGCACAGCTCAGGACCTCGTTCCTCTCCTCCGACAGAGCGATTGGTGGATGCGAGTCCACGGTCTCAAGCTGATTGCAGAGGCTCGCGACTGCGAAGACGTCGTGGAGAAGATTCGAGAGTTCAGCGGCGATGAGAATCGGTACGTACGACTCGAGTCGGTCGAGGCTCTCGGCAAGATGAAAGACAAGGGCTCGGTCCCCGCGCTTTGCAAGGCTCTCAAAGACAACGATCTCAAGGTCCACACCGCGGCAATCGATGCCCTCGTTTCGATCGGGGATCCAGCTGCCGTCCCTCACCTCATCCACGTGCTCGCCGATGAGTCGGAGTACACCCGACGTGGAGCGGTCGAGGTCCTCAACGAAGTGGCCACGCCCGAAGCGATCGCCGACCTCGTTCGCGCACTTCACGACGAAGATTGGTGGGTGCGAGTGCGGGCGGCCGATGCGCTGGGTTCGCTGGGAGGTGACCGTGTCGTCGATGCGGTCCTCGACCTGACGAAGAGCGAAGATGTCTTCATTCGGCGCTACGCGGTCGAGATCCTCAACTCGATTCCGACCCTCAAGTCCGTCGATCATTTGATCGAAACGCTCAATGATCCAGATTGGTGGGTCCGTGAACGCTCGATCGATGCCCTCGGATCAACCGGCGACGAACGTGCTGTGGAGCCGCTCCTCCGACTCCTGCAGACCGATTTGCAGGCCGCCCCGCTCTGCGCCCGCGCACTTGGCAAGCTCAACGACGAACGGGTCGTCCAGCCCCTTATGACGTTGACTAAGAATGGCGACGAGTCCCTTCGCAACAGCGCGGTGGCCGCTCTCGAGGAGTTGATCCAAAGCGATCTGGCCCTGGATGTTCGCACTGCGATCCGTGAGTACCTGACCAACCCGAATTCCGCTTCCGTCCGGCCCGGAGTTCAGACCGGTGGAGCGGCCGCGACTTACAATAGCGCGCCGACGCCTCCGCCGATGGTCGACCCGAACGCTCCGGCGAACCTGGAAGGTGCGCGTCTTACCTGGCAGGGTAAACCTCTCGACGACGTGCCGCGTCACCCGAATTCTGGGGAGCATTCGGTTGTCATGCAGAATCCTCTCGCCCCGGATGGATCCGGACCTCCCAGTGGCGTCATCCCTCCAGATGCGACCGGGCAGTTTCGACAATCACAGGTCATGCCGCAGCCTGGCCCAGAGAATCCGCAGCAGTCCGGTGTCTATCCGATGCCCTCGGGAGATCACACGCTGCAGACTGGACCCGATACGATGCACGGCGGTAACCAGACTCCTCACGATCCGTCGCAGTTCCAGAACGGACAACAGACACAGATGGGTGGCTACCCCTCTCAGGGTGGCTATCCCTCCCAGGGCGGTTACCCTTCCCAGGGAGGCGCTCCTCCCGGACCGTCGGCCAACGCCTATTCGAATCTGGATCCCGGATCAAACCTGATGGGGCGGTATCGCGTTATCCGCCGGATCGGTGCCGGTGGGTTCGGCTCGGTCTACCTGGTCGAGGACGGCTCTGTCGGCGAAGAAGTGATTCTCAAGATTCTCTACCCGCACATCTCGATGGATCAGACAATGATCCAGAGGTTTGTCCAAGAGTTGAAGTACAACCGGAGGATCGTCCACCCGAACGTCATCCGGCTGTATGACTTCGTGGAATTGGAGCATGGACACGCTATCTCGATGGAGTACTTCCCGGGTGGCGATCTCGGAGATCTTCTCGCATCGGGGAGGGTCCTCTCGGTTACGGAAGTTCTCGATATCGTCCGGCAAATCTGCCTGGGACTGGGCGCTGCCCACGACAAGAACATTGTCCATCGAGACATCAAGCCGGCGAACATTCTTGTCGGGACGGACCTGGGAGTCAAAATCTGTGACTTCGGCCTCGCTTCGATGGCGGACTCCGGGACGTCTCGACTCACGAAGAGTGGCGTCCTCATCGGTACTCCGCACTACATGGCCCCGGAACAGATCAATGGCGACGACATCGACATTCGTGCGGACCTCTATGCGGTCGGCATCATGTTGTTCGAAATGCTGGCCGGCCATCCGCCGTATCAGGGCGAGAACCCCGTCAACATCCTGTTTCAGCACCTGCAAGGTGACATACCCACCTTGGCCGAGTCCCGGTCCGATCTGGCCGTCGGTATCTCCGAATTCGTTCGTCAGGTCATGGACCGTGACCCGACAGTACGTCCGCAGAACGTTGGCGAATTCATCTCGATGATATCGGACCTGGCGGCGTGAAAGCGCCGGAAGCCTAGACGATGGCTCGCATCGACGCGTTTCTGGAGCTTGGTCGCGAGCAGGGGTGTTCGGACATTCATTTTACGGTGGGCCTACCACCTCTGCTGCGGATTGATGGTGAGCTCACCCCGGTCAAGTACCGTGAACTGAGTGGTGACGAGATGAAGTCAATGGTCACGGAGATCATGGACGACAGTCATCGCACGAAGTTCAAGCTGCGCGGCGCTGTCGATATCTCCTACGCAATCGGAGAGATCGGTCGGTTTCGGATCAACATTTGCAGCCAGGCCAATGGTATGGCGGCGGTCTGCCGGGTCATCCCGGATCATGTCATCCCACTCGAGAAGCTCGGTCTGCCTCCGGTCGTCGAGTCTGTTGCCGACCTCAATGCTGGACTCGTCCTCGTCACGGGCGCGTCCGGAACCGGAAAGTCGTCCACGCTGGCAGCAATCATAGAAGAGATCAATCAGCGTCGAAAGTCGACGATACTTGCTCTCGAAGACCCGATCGAGTTTCTGCACGAGAGTAAAGAGTCCCTCATCATTCAACGAGAAGTGGGAAGCTCCGTGACCAGTTATTCGGCTGGCCTCCGCTCCGCCCTCCGGCAGGATCCCGACGTTATCATGGTTGGCGAGCTGGCCGACGCGGAGACGACAGCCCTGGCTTTGGAAGCCTCGGAAACTGGCCATCTCGTTCTGGCGACGATGCATACTCGCGGGGCCGCTCAGGCGATCGATCGTATTCTCGATTCGTTTCCCAAGGACTCGCACTCCCAGGTTCGCAACACTCTGGCGGAGAATCTTCGTTGCGTCTTCTGTCAGGAGTTGGTCCGAGCGTCTGATGGACGAGGGCAGCGCGCAGCGGTCGAGGTTCTCGTCAACAACCCTGCTATCGGCCAACATATCCGCGAGGGGCGTACGTTTCAGATCGCCAGTGTCATGTCGACGGGCCGGCGGCTGGGGATGCAGTTGATGGATCAATCGTTGCTCGCACTGGTGCGGACCGGTGAAGCCGATCCTGACGAGGCGTTCCTCATCGCCCGCTCGAAGCGAGAGTTCCTCCCCTTCGTTACTGATAAAGAGGCGTTTGCCCCGCTCGTGGAGATGAGTGCATGAACAGAATCCACGCGTTTCTCGAACTGGTTGTCCAGCAAGGTGGTTCCGATCTCCACCTCGTGGCGGGTGAGCCACCGCGCATCCGGATACATGGAGAGATCCAAGGAGTTCGCTTTCGCAACCTCACTGCGGACGATATGGACATCATGCTTCGCGAGATCATGAACGAACGTCAGACTCGCCAACTCGAAACGGAAAGAGCGGTGGATTTTGCCTACGAAGTTCCCGATCTCGGCCGTTTCCGCGCCAACGCCTATCGACATCACCACGGCGCGGCCATCGTCCTACGCGTAGTTCCTACGACGGTTCGGAGTATCGACGACCTCGATCTTCCCGATGCTGTCCGTGCGCTGCTCCGGCAGCCGAGCGGGATGACCCTGGTTACTGGGCCGACCGGATCTGGAAAGTCGACCACTCTTGCCGCCATGCTCGATTTCGTCAATCAGACCCGGAAGGGTCACATTATCACGATCGAGGATCCGATCGAGTTTCGGCACACCTACAAGAAATCTGTCGTGACCCAGCGAGAGGTTGGTCTTCACGCGCCAAGTTTTGGTGAGTGCCTCCGCAACGCGATGCATGCGGATCCCGATGTGATTCTCGTAGGAGAGATGAGGGATCTGGAGACGATGTCGCTCGCCCTGACCGCGGCCGAGACCGGCGTTCAGGTCATGGGCAGTCTTCACACCAACGGAGCCGTCCGAACAATCGACCGAATCATCAATGTCTTTCCTTCCGATCGACAGGACCTGGTTCGTGCGACGCTGGCCGAGAGCCTTCGTCTCGTCGTCTCACAGCAACTCGTGCAGAACGTCGAGGGTAACGGTCGTATCGCAGTCACCGAAGTACTTGCCAACAACTCCGCGGCCTCCTCCATGATTCGCGTTGGGAAGACGTCGCAGCTGCAGTCGGTTATTCAATCCGGAAGCAAGTACGGGATGAGAGGAATGGACGCGCAGCTCCGACTCTTGGTCAAAGCTGGGAAGATCACCGAGGACACAGCCTACCGTCACGCTATCGACAAGACCTCGTTCCAGAAGCCAGCCTCTTCGTCCGCTGCCGCCTAGGCCCGCGGCCACCTGGAACACTGTCGGAGTCAGTTACGCTGCAGCGTCGTCTTCGTTCTGCTGATGGAACGCGCGCGCGAGGCAATGGACGTGGGAGGCGAGCTGACCATCGAGCTTGTCCAGGATTCGTCTCTCGTCTTCAGCGGAAATGCATTCGTCGTCGTTTGTGAGGGGTCGAATCGCGAGTTGATCGATCACCTCCGCGACTTTCATGATGTCGATCGCCACCTGGTGGTTCTCCGGGTTCTCGATCTCCGGCTCCCGGGCTCGGAGGATCTCCGGCAGAACAGACAGGGACGGCGGATAGCTCAGCGTCTCGACGACCCGGGGATCGAAGGCCGCCAGAAGTGCCGCATAGCGGATGATTCGGGTCTCGGAATCATGGAGGCGGAGTCGCCGACCGAGGATCTTGATCCAATGGGCCCGTCGTTTCGTCGAAAAAACTCGTTCTGGTTCGTGCGTCTCCAGAGCGACGAGTAGGGCGTCGAGCGCTGTGCGGAAGCGTCGACGTTCTTCGCCCGAGACCCTCCGTCCCTCGAAGGCCATCCCAACGAAATCGGCGACCAGGGCCAGTAGCTCGAGGTCGTTGATCGTGAAGCTGTCCCGGGAAAAGCCCCGGATATCGACTTGGAGTACTCCGTAGGTACCCGTCGCTCCACGCAGAGGCGCGCAGAGGGCACTCTCGATGCCGATGTTCGCCATGCTCTGAATGCCAAGGTCGGCCTGGCCGCGCCCGCAGAGGAGCGCTGACTCTTCTTCGATCACGCGGTGAACAAGCGTCCGGCTGACCGTTGAGTCCGAGTGAAGATTGCGCTTTGAGGTCCGCAGGACTGGCTGCATATTGCCGTACTGTGGATCTCGGATGAGAAGGAACAGGTGGGTCGATTGCGGAAAGACGCGAAAGACGAAGTCACGGAAAACGCGCAGTTGCCTCTCCCGGTCATCCATCGTTGCCCGGACTTCCTGGACGAATTCGATGAATTGCTCCGAGATCCGCGGGGAAGGTAGGTAACTTCTGCCGCCCTGGTCCGGGAGCATGCGGATCGATTCTTCGATTTCATACTCACCGCTGTTGGGATCGGAGAAAATGCCGCTTTCGTTCTCGAGTCGGACTCGGAAAGGGCCAATCCGTAAGACGGCACCAGGCTCGATACTCTGACCTCGGACCTGTTTGCCCGTCACGGCAAGTGCCTGGCCGCTCTGTAAGACGATCGTTCCGTTGGAACTACCAAGATCCACGTAGAGGTGGTGACCTAAGTGGTAGGTAATCCGACCATGATTCTTCGAGACGCTTGGGTTGTCCAGAACGAGCTGGTTTTCGGGGCCCCGGCCGATCGTGACGGTTTGACCGAGAAATTCCTCTTCTCGAACACTGCCGTCAGACTCCTCGATTCGAAGTCGAATCACTCTACACTCTCCCAGTTGGTGCTTCCCTATGAGTAGTCTCTTCATCGGCAGATCCCGCACGCTTGCTTGAGGTTTCGCGCTTCAGATCTAACCGCTCGCGAACGATAAATGGTCAAGAGTGGGCAGCGTCCCCGAGTCGTACGGATCAGGAGAAGGAGAACGGGTTGGCTCACGAGACACTATCTACTGGGATCATGCGATTACTTCGTACGGTGACCAGCGCCATGGATGCGGGCGATCCATTTACTCATGGACGGCCCTATCGCTGCTCCAAGTATGCGGCTCGCCTTGGGCGGCACTTCGAGATGAGCGAGTGGCAGATCGTGCAACTCGAGTGCGCAGCGCTTTTGCAGGATCTTGGCAAGAAGGTGATTCTCTCCGGACTTCTGCAAAAGTCAGGCCGGCTCGACGAAGCTGAGAAGAAACAGATCCAGACTCATACTCACGCCTGTCACGACATTCTTCATGACGTCTCCTTCCTCCGAGTCTCCGCCGAACTCATCCTTGCCCAGCACGAACGACCGGACGGCAAGGGCTATCCCAACGGGACAGCGGCGGAAAGAATACCTCTCGGCAGTCGGATTCTTTCGGTGGTCTCTGCCTTTGACGCGATGACCTGTGACCGGCCCTATCGCAAGGGCCTCGAGCCCGAAGAAGCCTACGCCGAAATGCGGAGCTGCTCGGGAACGATGTTCTTTGACGACGTCGTCGAGGCGCTGATCCAGCTTCACGAATCCGAGGCACTTTTCGAGGAATTCGATCGTGACGAGTTGAGCGTGTACCTGGGCGACGATGCGACGTCCTGTCGAGCTCTCGGATCCTGGTTGGAAAAACTCGGATTTCCGGGACCGAAAGAGGCTCCCGCTTCGATCGATGCCGATGTCGCGGCTCCTGGTACAGCTACACCCGGATCCTCCTCGAATGACTCCGACCCCATCGTCATGGACCGCGATCCTTTTCGGGATCACGCCGCCTAGGACGATTCCGCAGGTGACTCGGCTCTGGGCAGTCCGCTAGTCTCGCTGGACGCGGGCACAGACTGCAGGATTCCGGTCGACTCCGCTATTTTTAATCCAAGTAAATGGTTGGTGCGTCGCTGTTTCGGGAGAGTTCGTTCCCATCATGCCAAAATTCTATCGGAGTCATCTCGGCGCCCGGTTCGGGCTTGCCCTTCTTTCCATTGTGCTGTTCGCGGGAACAGGTTGTGGCACGGAACCAGCCTCGGATTCGAATGCCACCGTCGCGACCAATTCCAGTCCTGATGGCCATGCCCATCAGGAGTACACTGGGCGTCCTGCTCTTCCCTCGAACTCTGAACTCGGGAAGCTTCCCCGGGACGGTGGCACGAAGTGGAACCGACTCGTTTTCGAGAAGAGCCCCTACCTGCGCCAGCACTCGGCCAATCCGGTTGATTGGTATCCGTGGGGAGACGAGGCATTTGCCAGAGCAGAGGCGGAGGATAAGCCGATATTTCTCTCCATCGGCTACTCGACGTGTCACTGGTGCCACGTCATGGAGCACGAGTCGTTTGAGGACGAAGAGGTTGCGGCCTATCTCAACGAACACTTCATATCGATCAAGGTAGACCGGGAAGAACGGCCAGATATCGATAACGTCTACATGGGTGCGGTTCAGGCGATCGCCGGCCGTGGTGGCTGGCCTCTGACCGCCTTTCTCTTTCCGGATCGCCGACCCTTCTTCGGCGGAACCTATTTTCCGAAAGAAGACCGGCAGGGTCGCCCGGGTTTTCTCAGCCTGCTTTTTCGGATCGATGAGGTTTGGAAAACAGAACGAGAAAAGCTGGGAGAAAGCGCGGACCAGGTTGTCAATCAGGTTCGCAGTCAGAAGGTCAGCCGGTCCGGGGATGCGTTGTCGGCTCAGACGCTGACGGCCGGCACCGCCGCCCTCATCGGCGCCTACGATCCCGTCTATGGTGGGTTCGGCCAGGCTCCCAAATTCCCGCGATCCCACACGCTCTCGTACCTTCTGCGCTCGCACGTACGGACACAGAATCCGAGATCACTCGAAGTCGTCGAGGGAACGCTCGACCATATGGCACGCGGCGGGCTGCAGGATCACGTCGGCGGCGGTTTTCACCGCTATTCCGTCGACGAGAAGTGGCTCGTCTCTCATTTTGAAAAGATGCTCTACGACCAGGGACTTCTCGCGCGGTCCTACCTCGAGGCCTATCAGTTGACCCGGAAAGAGGCTTACGCAGAAGTCGCCCGCGGAATTTTCGAGTACGTAAATCGAGATCTCCTCGACGGGGGCGGCGCGTTCTATTCGGCGGAGGACGCGGATAGCGAGGGCGAGGAAGGCAAGTTCTACGTCTGGCGTCCGGAGGAGACGGTCGAAGTTCTCGGCGAGGAAGACGGAGCCTGGTTCAACTCGATCTACGGAGTGACCGAGTCAGGAAACTTCGAACACAGTAAGAGCATCCTTTGGCTCGAGCGTCCATTGGCAGATCTTGCAGCCGAGCAGGGTTTGGACCTGGAGAAGATGGAGTCGCGGTTGGCCGGGATGCGATCCCAACTCCTGGACGTACGAAGTGGTCGGATTCGGCCCGGTCTGGATGACAAGGTGCTGACGGCCTGGAACGGACTGATGATTTCCGCCCTGGCCTACGGCTCCGCCGTGCTGGCCGAGCCCGAGTACGAGGTGCGAGCTCGACGAGCGGCGGACTTCATTCTCGACGAAATGCGCGACAAAGACGGACGTCTGTTCCGTCGTTACCGGGATGGTGATGCTTCGATCCATGGCTTCATCGATGATTACGCATTTTTCATCAATGGCCTTATCGACCTCTACGAAGCCAACTTCGAGCCGAAGTATCTTGCTGCGGCGGTCACCCTGGCCAAGCTCATGGACGAACAGTTCCACGATCCCATTTCGGGAGCCTATTTTTTCCAGCCTTCCGATGGCGAGGAACTTGTCCTGCGGGGTAAAGAGATCTACGACGGCGCGTTGCCTTCGGGGAACTCTGTGGCCGCATGGGCGCTGCTCCGACTCGCCGATCTGACCGCTGACCCCAAACTGACCGCGCGAGCAGATGAGATTCTTGATTCGTTTTCAGCCTACGTGGCGCAGCGTCCGCGTGGATATACTCAGATGTTGATCGCTCTGGACTACGCGATCGGGCCTTCGGCTCAGATTGTTCTGGCCGGAAACCCAGGGGATGCCGCGACCCGAGCCATGGTCGACGCAGTGGCAGAGCGCTTTCTTCCGAACAAGGTGGTCCTGGTGCGTCAGAGTGGAAAAAAAGGTGAAGAGCTCGTCCGTCTCGCCCCTTTTCTAGAGACACAAACGGCCCTCGACGGGCAGACTACAGCCTACGTATGTCAAAACCACGCCTGCTCACTTCCGACCACGGACGTTTCGAAAATGATGACACTGCTGGCCGAAGGAATGGAGGCCCGGTGACCGCGATCAACCCACCGACGCCGGTTCCCGAAACGAGTTTGCTCGAGCGGCTGAGGCGACAGGAGCCGGAGGCCTATGAGACATTCGTTCGTGAGAACATCGGTCGCATGCTGACTGTGGCACGCCGGTTTCTCAAGAATGACGAAGATGCCCAGGACGCTGTTCAGGAAGCGTTCCTGAGTGCATTCAAGTCGATTGATCGATTCGAGGGCGATTCGAAACTCTCGACCTGGCTTCATAGAATCGTTGTCAACGCCGCCCTGATGAAGCTACGGACGAAGAAGCGCAAACCCGAGGAATCGATCGAAGATCTGCTCCCCAACTTCCTTGAGAATGGGCATCTCAACGCACCGAATACGCCGTGGAAGTCCCTGCCCGTCGATGTGATGATCCGCGAGGAGAACCGGCGGCACGTCCGGGAGGCGATCGACCAGCTTCCAGAATCGTATCGTAACGTCCTTCTCATGCGTGACATCGAAGGGCTGAATACGACGGAGACGGCAGAACTACTCGGGATCAGCGAAAATGCCACCAAAGTCCGCCTCCACCGAGCGCGCCAGGCGCTTACAACTCTTCTTGAGCCGATTTTTCATGAGGACGCCGAGTCGTGATCACCTGTAGAGATATGATTAGCTTTCTCGACCGCTACTTGGCTGGAGAGTTGAGTGG
>Ga0315338_1001401_pt1 | contig 30597 bp, 21 predicted proteins | sample ASW8metaG_FD_204518 | JGI IMG/M metagenome (GOLD analysis project Ga0315338, IMG submission 204518) | Ammonia-oxidizing marine archaeal communities from Monterey Bay, California, United States - ASW #8 | ecosystem: Environmental > Aquatic > Marine > Coastal | place: USA: California | collected... | reverse complement strand
AACATCGGATGGCAGCATCGCGGCGTTTCGTACTGGGAGGATGATACGAGCGACGACGCCCGTATCGTCATCGCCACGCACGACCTGCGACTCATCGCGCTGAACGCGCGCACCGGTGCGTTGTATCCGACCTTCGGTGAGAACGGCATCGTCGATCTCAGCCAGAGCCTCGGGCGAGAGATTGACCGGTCTCGTATCACGCATTCGACCCCGGTCGCCGTGGTGCGCGACACCCTCGTCGTGGGGAGTACCTTGACCGACCAGACCACGACCCGCGAGGCGCCGCCCGGTCACGTGCGCGGCTTTGACGCGCGTACGGGCGCCATGAAATGGATATTCCACACCATCCCCCAAGGTGACGACTTCGGCGTCGACTCGTGGCAGAACGGCTCGTGGCGATATAGCGGCCATACGAATGTCTGGGGCAACATGCCGGTCGACGAAGAGCTGGGCTACGTCTACTTGCCGGTCAGCACTCCGACGAACGACTGGTATGGCGGCATGCGCCACGGCGACAATCTCTTTGCCGAGAGCATCGTGGCCGTCGACGCCGAGACCGGCCAGCGGGTGTGGCACTTCCAGGCGGTGCACCATGGACTCTGGGACTATGACTTCCCGACCGGTGGGAACCTGATCGACATCACCGTCGATGGACGTGACATCAAGGCGATCGCGCAGACGAGCAAGCAGGCCTTCACCTACGTGTTCGACCGCGTGACCGGCCAGCCGGTCTGGCCGATCGAAGAGCGACCGGTACCCGCGGGTGACGCGCCCGGCGAGTGGTACTCACCGACCCAGCCATTTCCGACCCGGCCGGCGGCGTTCGACCTGCAGGGCATCACGGTCGATGATCTGATCGATTTCACGCCCGAACTGCGGGCAGAGGCGATTCGAATCGCCGAACGCGGCCAGTTGAGCCCGATGTTTACACCGCCCAACGTGCGCGGCCAGGGACGGCCGATGATTCAGGCCCCCGGCACTGGGGGCGGCGTGAACTGGCCCGGGTCAGCGGTGGACCCGGAGTCGGGGCGTCTGTTCGTGCCGTCGCAAACACGACTCAGGGCGGTCGAACTGATCGAGTATGCTCCGCCCGCCACGGTCGGCTACTTCACCGAGACCTGGGCGGTGCCGGTACCCGGGCCGCAGGGCTTGCCACTGGTCAAGCCGCCGTACAAGCGGGTCACGGCGATCGATCTCAACACCGGAGACCACGCGTGGATGAGCCCGCATGGCGATGGCCCACGGACCCACCCAGCCCTGAAGGATCTGCATCTGCCGGCGCTCGGGGGGCATAGTGGTGGCAATGCGGGTGGCCCGCTCGTGACGAAAACCCTGCTCATTGTCAATTCCGGCGGGCGCTACGTCGCCGACCAGGCCGAAGGCGCGCGTACCCTGGCGGCGTACCACAAGGGCAACGGGGATTACCTTGGATCCGTGGCCCTCCCGGCCGTGCCCACCGGCAATCCGATGACCTACCTGCACGATGGCCGGCAATACATCGTGGTGGCCGTTGGCGGAGGAGGCGGAGCGGCCGCTCCGGAACTGATCGCGTTGGCGTTGCCCTGACCGCGCGGGGCGGAGTGGGCGCGAAATCCTCGAATTTCAGAGTCGTTCAGGTTAGGACCCTGATCAGAATAGGCCCGCCATGTGGGCACGCTTATTTTGGTCACTGTCCTCAAGCCCGTATTACACTTCGCCCGTAGCGGCGGTAGGCCGGTTGACCTGTCGTTGTGCGGATGCCACCGAAAAGGGGATGCCATGAGCATGAAACAGCTATTGATCTTGGTCACGATCACGACCTGTGTCCTGGTGGGCGCCACGGCACGGGATACGGCGGCGCAGGACTTCAGCGCGGATGAGTTTGACTATGGTTCACGGTTCGCCCTCCCCGATGGGCAGACGTCCGAGATATGGAATCCGGCCAAGCGCAAGCTGATCGAGGGCGGCCCGATGATTGGGGGCACCGTGCGGGCCACCGACCCACGCACGTACTGCGCGATGGCGGCCGCGGGGTACGACTTTATCTGGGTCGAGATGCAGCACGAAGCGATCTCGTGGGAGCAGGTGGCGCGGTTCTGGCGCACGTGTCCGGGTCCGGCCGCGCCGGGCGTGCGGGTCGCGTATGCCAACGAGCGTGAAATTCAGCATGCGACCGATATGGGGGCCGCGGTGATCGTGGTACCGACCATCGATTCCGTCGAGGAGGCGCAAGCGGCCGTCGACTGGACCTACTTTCCGCCCATCGGGCGACGGAGCTCAGGTGGTGGCCAGGGTCCCAGTGAGCTGTGGAACGATGTCCCCGGTGGGTATCGCCAGACCTGGAACGACAATGTCGTCCTGTTTCTGATGATCGAGACGCTGGAGGGCGTGGAGGCCGCCCGCGAGATTGCCAAGCTGCCGGGCGTGACCGGATTGTTCGCAGCGAGCGGCGACCTCGGAAATTTCTCTGGCTTTGGTGAGGGCGATGCCGAATACGAGGGGCTGATTACGGAGGTGCTGGAGGCCGCTCAGGACGCTGGTATTCATGCCTGTGCGCCGCTCCGTTGGGCAAACCGCCCGGGTTTCACCTGCTTCCAGGCGGCTACCGAGGGCGCGAACATCCGTCGCGGCGCCGCGGCCGAAATTCAGCAGGCACAGGAGCGTTTCGGGAGCACCGGTGCCGGTGGCTCGCCAGTCACGGGTTCGGGCGCCGCGCCGCTCCTGGCGAACTTGACCGCGGAATGCGGCTCAATCACCTACGAGGCCGATTGCAATGCCGCGGTGCAAGCGGCCGCTGCCGCCGCCAGTTCGATGGGCGCCGCCGAGCAGGCGCAGATTGTCCGTCGTCTGCGGGAGGTTATGGGGACCAATCCCACGCATGCCACACGCATCCGCGAGATTGCGTCGCAAGCCGGGTTAACGATCCGGTAGCGGATGCCCGACGGGCGGGTCGTCGGATGAAGGCCATTTCGACCATGGCGCAGAAACCGTCGCGTCCAACCGTGCTTAACCTCTCCAAGAGCGAACTGGCAGAGCTGGTGGCTGGGACGGGTGACGCGCCTTCCAAGGCGGGGCAGCTGTGGCGTGCGCTGTATCACGAGCGGAGAGAATCCTTCGACGACATGACGTTTCTTTCGCTTCGGTGCCGGGAGGCATTGAAGCGACGTTACGTCATGAGTCCGCTCGACCCGGTCCAGTGCCTGGCTTCGAAGGACGGGTCCACTGACAAGGCGTTGTTCCGACTCCCCGACGGTGAACTGATTGAAACCGTGCTGATGCGGTACGAACCGGACGGGCATCGGAAGGTCCGTCGAACTGTGTGCGTCTCTACCCAAGCTGGCTGCGCCCTGGGGTGCACCTTCTGCGCTACCGGGCAGCAGGGTTTCAGGCGCCAGCTCTCGGTCGGCGAGATCGTGTCGCAGGTCATGTTCATGGAGCGACTCGCCAGGACCGACGAGGAGGCGCAGATGGCGGACGGGACGCAGACCAGGTCCGCACGTCAGAGCATTACGAACGTCGTATTCATGGGCATGGGCGAGCCGTTGGCCAACTACGACAACACGCTGAACTCCATTCGCACCCTGACCGACGAACAGGGACTCCACCTCAGTGCACGGCACATCACCGTCTCGACCGTTGGGCTTGTGCCGCCGATACTGAAACTCGCGGATGAGGACCAGCCGATCAACCTCGCCGTGTCACTGCATGCGCCCGACAACGTCACGCGTTCCGAGACGATGCCCGTGAACCGCCAGTACCCGATTGAGCGACTGATCGAGGCGTGCAAAACCTATGTCGAGAAGACACGCCGGCGGATCTTCTTCGAATACGTGCTGCTCCACGGACAGAATGACCACGTTCACCAGGCGGAGGCTCTGGGCAGGTTGCTCACCGGCACGCTGTGCCATGTCAACCTGATCCCAGTCAATCCAACCGTCGACGGGCCGTTCCGCCGACCGGCTCGTGAATGCAGCTCCGCGTTCCAGGAGAAGCTGCGTGCATACCGCGTCCCCTCCACGGTTCGGATGGCGAAAGGGCTCGATATCAATGCGGGTTGCGGGCAATTGAGGGCGCGTGCCATGGGCGTAGAAGCCGTGGCCCTCTGACATCCACCAACGTCACAACGGGGCTGTCCCATGTTCTGGTCTCAGGCAATGCCATTCGACCGACTATGACGGAGCCGCGTCGACCGGTCGTGCAGGGTCACGGGCGGCCGCCGCCGGGGGCGGTGGCCGTGCTGGTGGCCTGCATCGCCGCGAGTCTGGCGTTACCCCATGTTCCGGGTGGTCGCTTGGCGTGGTGGCCTCTCATGCTGTTGTCGACGCTCGCACACGAGCTTGGCCACGGACTTGCCGCCGTGCTCGTGGGAGGGGATTTCGTCTCGCTTCAGGTGTTCGCGGACGGGTCTGGTGTTGCCGCTACCGCCCATGCCGGCGGCCGCGTGGCTCGTGCCGTGATCTCGGCCGGGGGCCTCGTCGGACCCGCGTTAGTGGCTTGCGGGCTTTTCTTCTTCGCGCGAACGGCGGGGCGCGCCCGCGCGGCGCTGGGGAGCCTGGCCGCGGTCCTTCTGCTGGTGGTCGTCTTGGTGGTTCGCAATCCGTTCGGTGTCGGCTACGTGCTCGTCTTGAGTGCGCTGCTGGCGACGCTCGTGCGCTTCGGATCCAGTCGGATCGTGCGGTTTGGCCTGGTGTTTCTCGCCATCCAACTCTCGGTCAGCGTTTTTTCACGAAGCGACTACTTGTTTACACGGGTGGCTCGTACCGGCGCCGGGAACATGCCCAGCGATGCGGCCCAGATCGCAGAGGCGCTCCTGCTGCCGTACTGGGTGTGGGGTGGACTTTGTGGACTCTTGTCCGTGCTGGTGCTCGGGTTCGGGATGTGGCTCTATCTACGGCCGATGCCGGTCTACGAGCGTCAGTAAGTCCATGGCGCCAGGTTGTTCCGGCGCGTGAGACAGGACACTAGTCGCGCGGTGCGAGGGCTCGTTTTCGCGACAGCCCGATCTGGCGGCGACGCGCATCGACTGAGAGCACCTCTACCTGCAATCGATCACCGACCTTGACGACGCGGGTGGGATCCTTCACGAACCGGTTGTCGAGTTCGGAGACGTGTACGAGGCCGTCCTGATGGACGCCGATGTCGACGAAGGCGCCAAAGTGCGTCACGTTCGTGACCACGCTTTCCAGCCGCATCCCTGGCACGACATGTTGAGAGCGTTGGCCCAGAACGGCGGTCTGTTGGGGGCGGCGTACTACGCCGGTATGCTCGACGATGACTTCCGCGGGCGGATGTCGCAGGAGTTGTGGAAGATCGAGACAGCCGGCGTCGAGTTGATCGGGCAGGTTCCGATGAGCCGTTTGGTCGACCACATCGAGCATGCCGCGACCGTGGCCGGTATCGACCACGTCGGGCTCGGGTGTGACTATGACAGCGTCGGTCTGAAGGTCCCCGAGGGACTCGAGCACATCGGGAAGACTCCGAATCTGATCGCCGCATTGAAAGACCGCGGGTTCTCAGACGCCGACGTGGCCAACATCATGGGTGGCAACGCCCTCCGCGTGATGCAGCAGGCCGAGGCCATTTCCGGTTAGCGCCCCACCGCTTTTCAATTCAGAAGATCGAACAACGCGCTGTATTTGAGCGTCAGAGTACGCCCGGCGCCCGTCGGGATATTGCTTCCCAGTCCCTGGATGTCGTTGTAGACGATGAAGAGGCCGGTATTGGCGTCCGACAGCAGACCGAAACGGAGGTTGGACGACCACAGGTCGGCCCGGTCGTTGTACTGGACCAGCGCCTGCAAGAACATGCGTGTCGTGAAGGAGTACGATGTCCTGAGGCGTAAGAGATTGGTCGTGAAATCTCCGCCCGGCAACTGCAGGTCGTTGTAGCTCCATTCGAAAATCGCGTTGAACGTTTCGCCGGCGCGGGCGGCGATGGACGGGGTGATCGTGACCCGGTCGCCGCCAAACAGACCGCCCATAATGACGCGGATGTTGCCGTTGACCGGGGCGCCGAGATTGGTGTTGCCGACGAGCTGCATCTCCTTGTGGTCATACGTGCCCGGCGGAACAAAGACATCCGGGAATATCTCGAATTGCTCCAACACGCCCTCACGGGTGAGATTCATGCCGGTGTGGACCTCGTATCCGTTCCGCCACTCGAGGTGGTTGTCGATGTGCGTGTACTGGGTTTCGTGATCACCGCTCACGAAGTCGAACACCGTGTTGTGGAACACGTGTGGCCGCACCTCGTGGAGGCCCCAGAAGTTCTCGGGGCGGAACGTGGTAAACACGCTGCCGTTCACCCGCCGGTAGCTCTCGCGAGCGAGGAACCCGGCCTGCGGATTGAAGTTCGGTGCGACCTCCGTGTACCCGAGCGAGAGCCGAGCCTGTTCCGACTCGTGTTGGGCATTGATCGCGTAGGCGTGCGAGTTGGCCGTCGGGTCGTCGGCTTCGCCGGAGGTATCGGTGCCCGCCGCGAAGCCGGAGATCGTGCCGCCCTCCCCGATACCCCAGCGTCCGTCGACCGCGAACGTACGGTTGTAGTCGTCGCCGGCCAGATCTGTGCCGGCCAGCTCACCGTTGGCCTGCCGGTTCACGAACATGACCCCGATGTTTGAGCGATTCGCGAGGTCCTGTCGAACGCGCCCGACGGTGAAGTTCTGCCGTGGGGTCCCGGTGGCGCCGACGGAAGCGGTCTGCATGTTCAGGAAGCCGACGTTCGTATTCGACCCCACTTTGCCCGAGAGCCGGCCGCCACCCAGGATCGGAATCGGGGCCCCCTCCTCACTCAATCCAATTCGACGGCTGAAGAAGATGTCCACCGCCCCGGGTTGTCCCACCGAGAAGATGCCCGCATTCTCCAGGAAGAACGGTCGCTTCTCCGGGAAGAACAGATCGAAGCGGTCGAGATTCACCTGCTGGTCGTCTACCTCGACCTGGGCGAAGTCGGTGTTGTAGGTCAGGTCGAGCGTCATGCTCGGCGTCACGCTGTATTTGATGTCGGCGCCGAAATCGCCGGTCCTGACGGTACGCGAGTCTTCGGTCCGGGTCAGCGACTGACCCAGCAGGTAGGGTGTGAGCTGCAGATTGCGCTGCGGCGGCACCTCGATGCCCTGGAGCTCCCCGGCCAGGGAGATCCGATTGATGTTGTATTGCCGCGGCAGTGGTGACCAGTAGGCCTGCTCATTGCGGGCGCGGATGTTCCGCTGGAAGTTCATGCCCCAGTTCTGAACCTCGCTCAGCGGGTATCGGAGCGTCCTGAACGGGATCGCGATCTCCGCCGTCCACCCGATGTCCGTCACCGCGGTGGCCACCTGCCAGGCCCCGTCCCAGTTGAGATTGAAGCCGCCGCTGCCCGATCCCTCGCTATTTACCTGGCCGTCGTACTCGACCCCGGCCGGGTTCGTGCCGAAGACGAAGCCGTTCTGTCGGTCGAGATAGGTGTCGAGCACGATCTGGAAACTGTCGGTCTCTGTGAGGTCGGAATCACGGCGGCTGTCGGCCGCGATGATGGTGCCGGCGTCCTCGGTGAAGCAGATGACGCCAAAATAGAGGGTGTCGGCCGTGTAGACGATACGCACTTCCGTCCGCTCGGAAGCGGGCGCTCCCTCGAACGGTCGGCTTTGCACGAAACCGGTCGCCGGCACCGCGTCGGCATAGGCTGGGTCGTTCAGCACGTCGCCATCAACGATGGGGCCCTCGTCGACACGAAGCGATTGCGCCAATGGCACGTTGCCAGCCGGTATCGGCACTGGCTGCGCGTGCGCGATGGGCTGAAGGCACCACCCGGCTAGGAACACCGGCACAAGCTGAACGTAGCGGAGAAGTCGTGCCATAGAAGTCGATGTCCCGGGTGCGGACGCACCGCGTATTCTCCCAGGCTACCCCTTGGTCGTGCGTGTCTGGGGTCTGGTTGATTTTCTGCGGCCGCCGGCTTTGCCTCCGGTCTTCTTCTGGTCCCACCATTTCGGTTCGCTGGGGGCTTTCATCGGCTTGTGCCGCGCTTTGGCCTGGCCTGCGGCGTTTGCAAACCTGTGGGTCGCCTTGATTCGGTTGCTTCTCGGTGGTCCCGGCCGGCCGTCCGCCGGACCCGCCGCGTCGATCTGAATCGCGAGTGCCTGCTGGAGGACCCGGACCCTTCGTAACCGCAGCAGCACTTCTTCCGGCAGGTTCGCCGGCAGCTCGACCGTACTGTCTGTCTCGTTCAGTCGGACCCGACCGATCGACTTGCCCGTGAACCCCGCCTCGTTGGCGAGGGCCCCGACGATGTGGCGTGCGGTGGCACCGTGCGCGCGGCCCACCTGGATTCTGTAGCGCTCGACCCGGGTGTCGTCCCGATGCGAGGACGACGGCCCCTTCGGGCCCGGATGTCGACTCTTTCGGCGCGACGGCGACGGCCCCTTGTCCGGTGGCGGTTGTAGCGGCCGCTCACGTTGCAGTTGGAACGCCAGCACCGCCGCCGCGTCCTCAGTCGAGCACGCATTTTCGGCTGCGAAGTCTCGGATCAGCTGTCGGAAGAATTCCAGTTCCTCATCGCTCGCCAGAATGGCCTGCATCTTTTCTTTGAACGCGCCGACCCGGCGTTCCGCGAGCTGCTTGCGGCCGGGCACCTCGAGCCATGCAATGGGCGACCGTGTGGCCCGTTCGATGGCGCGCAGCAAGCGGCGCTCGCGTGAGGTGACGAACGTGATGGCGGTGCCGCCGCGACCGGCCCGGCCAGTACGTCCAATGCGATGGATGTAGGCTTCGGCGTCGTAGGGGATGTCGTAGTTGATGACATGGCTGATGCGTGGCACGTCGATGCCGCGGGCGGCAACATCGGTCGCAATCAGAATGTCGAGCGTGCCGGCCCGGAACCGGCCGATGGTTCGCTCACGCGCCGGCTGGTTCATGTCACCGTTGAGCGCGTCACAGGCGAATCCCCGCGCTTCGATCCGCTCCACGAGTTCGACGGTGGCGGTCTTCGTGCGCACGAAGACCAGCATCCCGTCGAAGTCCACGGTTTCCAGCAGTCGGGTGAGGGCGTCGAGCTTGTCTGGTCCGTGCACCAGGCAGGCCTGCTGCTCGGTATCGGTCACGGTCGCGGTTTCCGAGACGATGCGGACCTCGGCGGGCTTCCGCAGATACGTCTCGGCGACCGTGCGAATTCGCGTCGGGATGGTGGCTGAGAACAGCGCGGTCTGACGCGTGTCCGGTGTGTGACGCAGGATCCACTCAACGTCGTCAAGAAATCCCATGCGCAGCATCTCGTCGGCCTCATCGAGTACCAGGGTTCGCAGTCCGTCGAGCACCAGGCTGCCTCGGTTGAGGTGGTCCATCACCCGGCCCGGGGTGCCGACCACCGCGTGCACGCCACGACGGAGTTGACGGAGCTGTCCCGAGTACTCCTGTCCGCCATATAGCGGCACGACGTGGAAGCCTTTCATCTGGCTGGCGTAGCGTTGGAACGCTTCCGACACCTGTATGGCGAGTTCGCGGGTCGGGGCCAGCACCAAGATTTGGGGCTTCGCGAGGCTCAGGTCGACACACGACAGCAACGGCAGCGCGAACGCCGCGGTCTTCCCGGTGCCCGTCTGGGCCATACCGATCAGATCGCGTCCGGCCAGCAGGGGCGGAATGCTCTCCGCCTGGATCGGCGTCGGCTGTTCGTAGCCTATCCGCTCGATGGCGCTCAACACGGCTGGCGCCAGATCAAGGGCGGCGAATCCGATTTGAGATGTCGTGTCTTCTTCGTGCACTGGGGTCTCGCGAGAACTGACGGTGTGCGGGTGTAAAGGGATCGAAGGCAGGAGTGACTCTCTAGTTTAGCACTGCAGGCGTTACCGGCGTGAACGGGTCGTCCGTTCCGGGTGCGCCGGCTTGAGCCCCACGAAGATGGTGTGCTTGGAGCCGCCCTTCTCGCGGCGGGCCCGCACGCGGTCGGACTGTGCGTTGAACCCGTGGAAGCGTAGACGCTGCTCGAACTTCCTGTCATCCCAGGCCGACCAGACGGCCAGTGTCCCGCCACGCTTGAGCGCCTGGTAGGCGGCGGCGACGCCGGCATTGTCATAGAGCCCGCAATTGTTGAGCGACGTAAACGCCGAGGGACCGTTGTCGACATCCAGCAGGATCGCATCGAATCGTCCGGGGTTCGCACGGAGCGTGAATCCGACATCGGTTACGTCGATACGCACACGTCTATCACTAAGCGGGTGGTCCGCCAGCGACGCGAGCGGGCCACGGTTCCACTGGACCACCGCGGGCACGAGCTCCGCCACCGTCACGACCGCGTCCGGCGGGAGCAGATCCAGGGTTGCTCTCAAGGTGAACCCCATGCCGAGGCCGCCCACGAGCACGCGGGGCCGCTCCACAGTCGCCAGCTGGCCGCAGGCGCGGGTCGCCAGCGATTCTTCGGACCCATGGGCGCGGCTCGACATCAAGGTCTGCCCGTTCACCAGGATCACGTACTCTCCGTCACGTTCCGTCAGGCGCATGTCATTGCCGTCCGGCGTGTCAGTCTGCCCGAGCTCTTTCCACGGTTTCATGGTCGCTCGCCGATCTTTTTCGCTACACCGATGACGATGGGCGTATGAACAGTGGAATGGTGCGGCCCAACGCCGAGTCGTCGGTCAGGCGCTGGAGGCGTTGGTCTCTGGTCTCCTCGCGTTTGGCGGTGACGATCCACGACGTCGCCCCACGGCGATACGAGGGTGGCCGTGCCTGGAAGTCTGGCCAGGCCGCCTTGTTTGCTTTCAGCCGTTTCAGAAACTCGGAGGGAAGCTCGCGTGGCGGTGTCTCATACGAGTACGGCTCGCACTTTGCCGGATTGCGCGCGGCGAACGCGGCGAGGCCGGCCGGACGTATCCGCCGAGTTTCAATCAATACCGGCATGCGACCCAGATTGAGGGCGCTCCAGTGGCTGTTGGGACGCCGCGGGGTAAATCGAATGGTGTATCTGGCTCCGTCCGTTCGCTTACGCTTGCCGTCGATCCAACCGTAGCACAGCCCTTCGTCGACCGACTCCGGTCAGGTGCGACTGGGGGTCCCGGTCGCCTTCTTGTGGAAGCCGACCCAAAGCTTCTCTGACGTGTCGTGGTAGGTGTCGAGCCATTGTCGGAACGCATCGGGGGATTCGAAGTAGGTCGGTTCTTCGAGCATGCCCTAAGACTACGCTCGCGGGGTAGAATCCAGACGACCACCGGCCAAGCCCGGTTTGCTCTGGAGTCTCGCGATGGATCTACACCGTTCCGTGTTCCAATTCGTCCCCGTGTCGCTCGCCGGCGTCGTGTTCCTGGCACTGAGCGGCGGTCACGCCGTGGCGCAGGAAGATCGGTTCGTTCCTGTCACGGACGCCATGTTGCAGAACCCGTCGCCTGACGACTGGCTCATGTGGCGACGGACACTCAACGGTTGGGGGTACAGCCCGCTGGATCAGATCGACCGCGAGAATGTGGGCGATCTGCAGATGGTCTGGACGCGAGCGCTCGCGCCTGGCGCCCAGGAGGGCACCCCGCTGGCATACGGCGGCACGCTGTATATGCCGAATCCGAACGAAGTGGTGCAGGCGATCGACGCGGTCACCGGAGACCTGAAGTGGGAGTACCGGCGCGACATTCCGGACGATGTCCCCGAGGTGATGGGTGGGCTGACCGAGAACAATCGGAACATCTCGATCTACGGCAACCTGATCATCGACACCGCCAACGACGATTACATTTACGCCCTCGACGTGGGTAGCGGCGAACTGGCGTGGGAACACCAGATTTTTGACTATCGGGTCCATCCGGCCCGGCACTCCTCGGGCCCGATCGTCGCCAATGGGAAGGTGATCTCGGGGCGGAGCTGTCGGCCTCGAGCCGGGCCGGTGTCCTGCGTCATTCTTGCGCACGATGCCGTTACGGGCGAGGAACTCTGGAGGACGCGTCTGATCCCCCGCCCGGGTGAGCCAGGGGACGAAACCTGGGGCGGCGTGCCCTACGAGGAGCGGATGCACGTTGGGTCGTGGATGGTGCCGAGCTACGACCCGGAGCTGAATCTTGTCTACGTCGGCACCTCCGTCACCTCGCCGGCGCCGAAGTTCATGCTGGGTGGACACGAGAACCGGCACCTCTACCACAATTCGACGCTTGCCATTGACGGCGATACCGGCGAGATCCGGTGGTACTACCAGCACCTGAACGACCACTGGGATCTCGACCATCCCTACGAGCGGCTGCTGGTCGATACTGCGGTGACACCGGACGCGAGTGAGGTGTCCTGGATAAACCCGGGTCTCCGACCGGGGGAGACCCGAAAGGTGGTCACCGGCATTCCCGGTAAGACCGGCGTGGTCTATACGCTCGATCGGGAGACCGGGGAGTTTCTGTGGGCGACACCCACCGTTCCGCAGAACGTCATCAGCAGTATCGACGGGGCTACCGGTGCGGTGACCGAGAACTCCGAGGTGGTCTTTACCGGATTGGGACAAGAGATGGTGTCCTGTCCCTCGTGGGCCGGCGGCAAGAACTGGCCGGCCGGCGCCTACAGCCCATTGACCAACACGATGTATTTCCCGCTCAAGCAGACCTGCGCGCGGGTGCTGTCGACGATGGACGGGGGGCTCGCGATCTATCGTCTGGCCGCCAGATTCGAGCTGCCGCCGGGCGTTGAAGAGCTTGGCACCGTGCGAGCGATATCGGTCGAGACGGGGAAGACGAGTTGGTTGCATGAGCAACGGGCCGCCACCCACTCGTTGGTCACAACCGGCGGGGGACTGGTGTTCGGGGGCGATGGCAACGGCCGGTTCCGTGCCTTTGACCAGGAGACGGGCGAGGTGCTGTGGGAGATCAATCTGGGCTCGCCCGTCACTGGCTTCCCGATCACCTATGCCGTCGATGGGCGGCAGTACGTGGTGGCGAGTACCGGGACTCGCACCGAAGGGCTTACGCCGGAATTGCGACCGAGCGCCGGCAACAACCTGTTCGTCTTCGCCCTTCCGGACTAGTAATTAGACTGAGACGGGGTTGCCGCAATTAGGGTGACAGTGCCGGCAGGTCAACGCGTCGACGCGTTGACCTGATTACCGGCGGCCTCGACTCGTCGCAGGAGGTCGATGGCCGTCGTTGCCGACGCGCGCTCCCCGGCTCGAAGTTCGCGAGCCAGCATGCCGGTGACGTTCGCCACCGCCAGGCTGAGACCACTCAGCTCGTTCTCTGACGACGCCTCCGGCATCGGTCTTGGGTAGCCGGATGCGCGACACGTTGGCGGCCCGTCGTCACGATCCTCGACGGTGACGTCCAGCCGCCGACATCCAGAGTCCAGTTCGACCGGGACGACGCCCGGAAGGCTCCCTGGCAGATAGGCGACGCCGTCATGCGCTCGAGCGGCGACGAGGAGCACGCCTGCGCGGGACGCGTCGTCGACCGCCTGTCGCAACAGGCGTGCATGGCCCGGCAACGTGGTCCCGAGACTGAGATTGATCAGGTCGGCCTGTTGGCGAGCGGCCCAGTCGATGGCCGAGACCAGAGTCTCCACCGACGCGGTGGGGGTCCAATCGAACACCTTCACCACGAGCAAATCGGCCCCCGGCGCGCGTTCGCGTATGGCGGCCGAGACCGCCGTTCCGTGCCCGAGTCGATCAAAGTAGTCAGGAGAGAACGAGCCGTCCGGCCTGATGGTCACGCCATCGGCGACCGGGCCGATATGTGGGTGAGTGACGTTCACACCGCTGTCGATAACCGCTACGCGAACTGGTTCGTCTGGCATCACGGTCCGACGATGCCGGCTCGGGCACCGGCGAGAGGCGTACGATCTCGCGTATCGGTGGGTTACGCGCCGACGAGCACGCTCACGCTCGCGGCCCGGCGCTCGAGAAACTCCGTGTAGCTGTACTGGTGGTCGAGGAGGCCCCCCTCGGTGATCTCGATGACCCGGTCGCTCAACGACTCGATCAGCTGGACGTCATGCGACCCGAAAATGAGGGTGCCGGTCCGTTTCTCCAGCGCGGTGTTCAACGACGTGATCGACTCCAGGTCGAGATGGTTGGTGGGGCCGTCCAGGATCAGGCACTGCGGGTCTTCGAGCATCAGGCGGGCAATCATGCACCGGACTCGTTCACCGCCAGATAGCACGGTCACAGATTTTCGTGACTCTTCGCCCGTGAACAGCATGCGGCCCAGAAACTGTCGAATGAACCCCTCGTCTTTCTCTTCGCTGAACTGACGCAACCAGTCGATGATACTGAGGTCCTTCTCGAACAGGTGTTCGTAGTCCTTCGGGAGAAATGAATGTCGGATCGACTCGCCCCAGAGCACGGCGCCGGTGTCAGGCTCTTCCGCTCCGGCGATGATATCCAGGAAGGCCGAGACGGCCACGGAGTTGCGCGATACCACGACCACCCGTTCGCTTCTGCCGATTGTGAGATTGACGCCCTCGAACAGCTGTTGCCCACTCGCAGACTTCGACAGGTTCTTCACGCTCAGCATCGCCTTCCCGTGGACCTTGGACGTGTCGAATACGATGTGCGGGTATTTTCTCGATGAGGGCGCAATGGCCTCCACGTCGAGCTGGTTCAGCATCTTCTTGCGTGAGGTCGCCTGCCGCGACTTGGACGCGTTGGCGCTGAACCGAGCGATGAACTCTTTGAGTTCGCGCGCCCGGTCATCGTTCTTGTCTTTTTTTGCCTGCCGGTGCCGCAAGGCCATTGCGCTTGCTTCTCGCCAGAAATCGTAGTTGCCGGTGTACATCCGCACTTTCTGGAAATCGATGTCCGCCGTGTGGGTGCACACCTTGTTCAGAAAGTGACGGTCGTGCGAGACGACGATGACCGTGTTCTGAAATGAGATCAGAAACTCCTCGAGCCAAAGAATCGAGTCGACGTCCAGGTGGTTGGTCGGCTCATCCAGCAGGAGGATGTCCGGGTCCCCGAACACCGCCTGGGCCAGCAGCACCCTGACCTTGTCACCGTCGTCGAGATCGCGCACCAGGGTCTCGTGGCGAGACACCGGAATACCCAGTCCACCCAGGAGTTCGCCGGCCTGGGCTTCGGCCTCCCATCCATTCAATTCTCCGAACTCCGCTTCCAGCTCGGCCGTTTGCATGCCGTCGTCTTCATCGAAATCGGGCTTCGCATAGAGCGCATCCTTTTCCTGCATGACGGCATACAGGCGCTCGTGCCCCATCAGCACCGTCGTCAGGGCTTCGACGTCATTGAAGGCGAAATGATCCTGCTTGAGGACGGCCAGACGCAGGCCCGGCGGGACGATGACCTGCCCGGCGTACGGGTCGACGTCGCCGGACAAAATCTTCAGTAGCGTGGACTTGCCGGCACCGTTTGGCCCGATCAGCCCATAGCAGTTGCCCTCGGTGAATTTGAGTGACACATCCTCAAAGAGGACGCGTTCCCCATACTGGAGACATAGCCCTTGCGTACTAATCATGATTCTCTGCCAGCCGATCGAATGACACCCGATGTCTGTAATGCCCAGCGGCCGCGGGGCGTGACCCTACGCCTCGCCGAAAGAGCGCTCGAATAGGTCCTCGATCGCCTGTCGGCCAGCATCGGTCAGAAATCGGGTTCCCGTGCCGGTAAAGCGGGTCCGGCGGATCCGCAGGGCCTCCACCTCGGTCCAGCGGTCGCCGGTCCAGGTAAACCACTGAAGCTTGGTCTGATCATAGACATACAACCGCTTCCGCAGGTGTTTGGCCAGCTCCGCTCCCCAGCCGGTCCCACCCTTGACCGTGTCGTCGTCGAGAATTTCTCCGATGACAAACACTTCGCCGGCGGTCGACACTTGATGCCAGATCGACTTCAGCAGCCGCTGAAACGTTGGCGTGTCCGGGAACGACCGATGGAGCTGCGCTGTGATGTAGGCCTCGCTGACGCTGCCTCGCTCGAGCTCCGCATCAGAGAGTTCGACGACCCCTTGGAGCCGGGCTGGATCCCGTCCGGCGAATGAGAAATTGATCTCACTCAGCCCTCGGCGCTCCGCCGCGGCGCCAAACGTGGCCTCGGCCCCGTTGGCGCCGCCAGAGAGGAGCGTGAATGCCCGCGGCGGTAGGGCCATCTCTGGCTCCGCCGCGCCATCTTCGACGAGCCGCATCGTATCGGTGTGCAATTGCAGTGACGTATCCGCTGGTGGAACCGTCTCGTGATCCTTGACGAGCCGCACACTGACGTGAGTGCCCTCCGGCTCCAGAAAGACCCCGATGTCGATCACCTCGGTGTAGGCGGCGCAGGGTGGTGTGAGTGACGTGGGGTGCGCCGGCGTGACGTCCCGATGGGTCTGGGCCGATAGCCACAACACCGCGCCCAACCGCTTGGCCACGAGCTTCAGCGCGCCGAGTTCGGCGGCTCGTTCGACTACGGCTCCGGACTCCCAGTCCAAGCCATCGATGATGATCACGACCGGCTTGAACCGTGCCCGATCGTACAGCGTGACGATGTCGTCAAGACGCTCGTGGCCAAAGGTCGTGTCGGTTGATGCCTGGATCACCCGGTGCTCGTTGGTCATGGCTCGCACCTGCTCACGGTCTTCGAGCCGGGTGGTATGAGCCAGGTCGTCGAACAGCGTGTCGTACCAGGATCGGACGTGTTCTAGGTCCTGTCCCAGGGCCACGTGGAGCACGGGCTGCTTACGCATCGCGGCGTCGAGTCCGACCTGCACCAGGAAGGCGGTCTTGCCGACGCCGGCGCGCGCCATGACGACGCCCAGTTCACCGGGCGCCAGCCCCCCACGGCAGCAGCGCTCGAGGATGCGGAGAGGGCTGTTGTTGCTGACTTGTTCTGCGTACATCGGATTCTGTCCTCAGCTGGCCTTCTTGCTCGCTACGGCGGCGACGAGCTCGGTCTGCACCGCCGCCGGCACCGGCCTGTAGCGCGAGAATTCCATGGTGAACTCGGCCTTGCCCTGCGTGGACGAACGCAAGGTCGTGGCGTAGCCAAACATCTCGGCTAGCGGCACTTCCGCTTCCGAGATCGTCATGCCACCAACTTCTTGCTGTCCGATGACCGTGCCGCGTCGCTGCAGGATGGTGGTCAGGACGCTGCCCGCGAACTCGGTCGGCGCTTCGACCCCTACCCGCATGATCGGCTCGAGCACTTTCGGTGCGCCCCTGTCATAGGCTTCTCGCCAGGCGGCTTTCGCTGCTTCTTGGAACGCGACGTCCGAGGAGTCGACCGAGTGACTGGCGCCGTCGTTGAGCACGACCCGCACGTTGACCACGGGCGCCCCAATCTTGCGCCCCTCGACAAGCATCGACTTCATCCCTTTTTGCACCGCCGGAATGAATTGGCGCGGAATTACCCCGCCCCTGATTTCATCCATGAACTCGAAGTCGCTATCTGGATTGGGCTCGATATATCCCGCGACCCGGCCGTATTGTCCGGAGCCACCGGTCTGCTTCTTGTGCGTGTAGTTGTACTCGACCCGCCGGCTGATCGTCTCGCGATAGGCGACCTGCGGTGGCGAGACTTCCACGTCCACCTGATACTCACGCTTCATGCGCTCGATATAGACCTCGAGCTGCAGCTCGCCCATCCCGTGGATGACCGTTTCGCCTGACTCGTTGTCGGACCCGGCGCGAAACGTCGGGTCTTCCTTGGTGAAGCGCTGCAACGCTTTCGTCAGGTTGACCTGCGACTTGTTGTCCACCGGTTTCACCGAGAGTGAGATGACCGGTACCGGCACGTGCATCGAGGTCATGCTGACGTTGACCTTCCCATCGGTGAACGTGTCGCCGGAATGACAGTCCAGTCCGAAGATGGCGACGATATCGCCAGGGCCGCACGACTCGATGTCTTCCATTTCCTCCGAGTGCATGCGGACCAGACGTCCGACTTTTGACTGCCGGCCAGTCCGAGTATTCGTGATCACGGTGTTCTTGTTGAGTTGCCCCTGGTAGACGCGCATGTAGGTCACCTGTCCATAGCGGCCGTCTTCCAGCTTGAAGGCCAGCGCGACCGCCGGTCGCTCGGCGTCCGCGTCGAGGACGATGGCCGCCTCGTCGTCGGTATCGAGGTCGAGTGCCTCGTTGGTGACGTCCCGAGGATGGGGCAGGTAGTCACAGATGGCGTCCAGGGCGGTCTGCACGCCCTTGTTCTTGTAGGCGGAACCGACCAGCACCGGCGTGAGCTGCAGTGAGAGCGTGCCTTTGCGGACGGCGGCGCGGATCAAGGCTTCGGTGACATGCTCTTCCAAGATGGCTTCCATCAGCTCGTCCGAGAACATGGACACGGCGTCCAACATCTGCTCACGGTAGTGATCCGCGTCCGCCCGCAACTCGTCTGGGATCTCCCGTTCCACGACCTCCTCCCCGAATGCGCCCTCGAAATAGATGGCCTTCATTCGAACGAGGTCGACGACGCCCTGGAACTTGTCTTCCAGACCGATCGGGAGCTGGAGCAGCACCGCGTTGTGGTCCAGTTTCTCGCGGAGCTGGTCGCGAACCCGGACCGGATCGGCGCCCACGCGATCGCACTTGTTGACGAATGCGATGCGAGGCACCTTGTACCGGTTCATCTGTCGGTCTACCGTGAAGGATTGGCTTTGGACGCCGGCCACGGAGCACAACACCAGCACGGCACCGTCGAGGACCCTGAGGCTTCGCTCAACTTCGATGGTGAAATCGACGTGCCCCGGCGTATCAATAAGGTTGATGTGGTTATCGCGCCACGTGGTGTGGGTGGCGGCGCTCGCGATGGTGATGCCGCGCTCTCGTTCGAGCTCCATCGAGTCCATCTTAGCCCCAACGCCGTCCTTGCCGCGTACGTCATGGATGGCGTGCACGCGGTCGGTGTAGTACAGAATCCGCTCGGACAGGGTCGTCTTGCCGCTATCGATATGGGCGGAGATCCCGATGTTGCGGATGGTTTCAAGGTTCTTGATCACGCTCTTTTGCCTTTCGACGCACAACGGTCGCATTCGCGAGTGTGATGAGCCACGTCACGCTGGCCGACCTGACGGCCGCCAGCCCTGAGGACACTTGCACGGGCTAATGTTCTCAGCACATCAGCGTCCGCCCGCCGAGTGGGCAACGCCGGGGCGATTTCCGATGGATGCGGGGCCGCTCAAGTTCAACCGGCGCGGGACGCGCGGCACGATTCACGGGCGAGGGCCCAAAGCTCACATGCGGGGATGCGGTTCACCGTCGCACTGTTTCAGAGTGTACCTCAACCGGAGCCGGAGAGGTAGACAAGTGTTCAGCGCATTACTCGGGCAATGCGAACGCCCAGAACCCCATGCCAGACGCGATCGCGACATACTGTCGCCCGCCGACCATGTAGGTCATCGGCGACGCCTTCCAGTCTTGATTGGCCTGGAAGTGCCACAACGGTTCGCCGGTGCGGGCGTCAAGCGCGGCAAACGCGCCGCTGTCTTCCCCGAAGAACACCAGGTCACCAGCGGTTGACAGCACGCCGGAATACGTCTGCGCCTTCCCGGTTTGCGCGTAGCTCCAGGCGACATCACCGGTTTGGATGTCGATGGCTCGGATGAATTTCTGATTGGGCGAGCCCTCCGCGAGGCGCACCGATCCACCCAGCCAGCTTCGGCCGCGTTGCCAGTCCTGGTCGTTCTTGGTGTAGGTCATGCACGACTCGTGGGCGAGCAGGTAGAACAGCTTCGTGCCCGGGTGATAACTGGTTGCCCACCAGTTCGTGGCGCCGCGAATGGCGGGACAGACGTCCGACCCGGTGTCCGTCGGGTCGGTCCCCGGCAACACGATGGGGCGGCCGCTGTCGTCCATTCCCTCGGCCCAGGTCTGATTGACGAACGGTTCACCCAGCAGGAATTGCCCGGTGGTACGGTCGAGTACGTAGAAGAACCCGTTTCGGTTGCCTTGCACCAGCAGCTTGCGCGGTCGGCCCTGGAACTCTTCGTCAATCAGCAGCAGCGGTTCCTGGGCGTCCCAGTCGTGGGTGTCGTGGGGGGTGAACTGGAAATACCAGTCGAGCGTACCAGTGGCGGGCTCCAAGGCGAGCACCGAGTTCGTATAGAGGTTGTCCCCCGGGCGTCGCTCGCCGTTGAGATCCGGACACGGGTTGCCGGTCGACCAGTAGAGCCGGTCGAGCTCGGCGTCGTAGCTCCCGGTGAGCCAGGTCGCGCCGCAGCCGCGCGCCATCACCGCCGGGTCACCCCACGTTTCAGACCCGGGTTCGCCGGGACCGGGGATGGTCCAGAACCGCCAGGCCCGCTCGCCCGTGTCGGCATGATACGCGTCGAGGAAGCCTCGGAGGCCGGTGTCGCCGGCGCTGACCCCCGCGATGACGAGGTCCTTCACCACCAGTGGGGCAGCCACTGCGCCATAGTGGTCGTAGTAGTCGGCCATCTCGGCGTCCCAGACTAGCGCCCCGGTGAACCGGTTGAGGGCGATGACGTGGGCGTGGTCCGTGACCGTAAACAGCAGGTCCCCACGCACCGCGACACCGCGATTGAGCCCGATGGCAGGATCACCGACTAGGCCCTCGGTGCGGGGCTGTGAATAGCGCCAGAACTCGCGGCCCGTCGTGGCATCGAGGGCGTAGACCTGGTTCGGGGCGGTCACATACATGACGCCGGCGATCACCACCGGGGTGCCCTCGATCATCGGCATGTCCGGAATCGGAAAGAACCACTGGACGGCCAGTTGGTCCACGGTGTTGCGGTCGATCTGATTGAGGAGACTGTGTCGATTCGACGTGTCGCTCCCGTTGTAGGAGGCCCAATCGACGGACGGGTGAATGTCCTCCTCCCGGTACGCCTCGCCGGCTCGCCGAAGAAAGTGCAGGCGGCCATCGTCCGTTCGGATCTGCGCGTCGAAGCCGCTTTCGTTCAAGATCGTGCCGCTGAGGGCGGTGCCGGCGATCAGGCTGAGGGTCCCGCTCCGTGGTCGTGGGGCACGTGGGTCGAGAGCGCCGGGGGAGGCTGCGGCGGCCAGCGTCTTTAAATAGGTGACGAGCGGGCCCAATTCCTCGACCGGGACCTCGATCGCCGGCATCCCTTTCGAGGCGACACCGTCCGTGATGATGGTGGCCAATCGGTCGGTCGCGCTGGTCTGCAGCGTCGGGATGATCGAGGGGGCTCGGTCTGTGCCATCGGCGTCACTGCCGTGGCAGAGTGCGCAGCGCGTCTGATACGACTCAGCACCTTGAGCCGGGGCCAGACCTGGTGTCGACAGGGATAGCAGCGATGCAACCATTAGCGCGGAGAGTGAGGATTTCATCTGCCGCTATCATCCCTCGAATGGTGGAGCCTGAATCAATATGTCTGCCGAATCCCGTGCCTTCGAGTACAATGAAGGCGGATCTATTTGCGCCGGAGACTACTCCGGCTTTGGGGGACGACTACATGGCACGGACAGGCAGAGTTCTTTGCCGCTTGGCGCTCGGCGCGCTCGGCGTGACCCTGATCTTACCCGAACTAGCGCTCGCGCAGGTTGACGCGACGCCGACCTATTCGAAGGACGTGGCGCCGATCTTCCGCGAGAAATGCGAGGCCTGCCACCGGCCGGGTTACATCGCGCCGATGTCGCTGCAGAACTATGCGGAGTCGCGCCCCTGGGCCCGGTCGATCAAGAACCGGGTCGAGACGCGCCAGATGCCGCCCTGGCACATCGACGCGGCGGTCGGGATCCAGGACTTTCAGAACGACCGGTCGCTGAGCCAGGTCGAGATCGACACGATCGTCCGCTGGGCGGACGGCGGGGCACCCCAAGGCAATCCCGCCGACCTGCCGCCGGCCGCGGTGTTCGCCGACGACGACGTCTGGAACTACGCCGACCGGTTTGGCGGACCGCCCGACTTGATCGTCACGTCGACGCCTCACACCATGCCGGCGCTCTCGCAGGACCACTGGTGGAAGCCGCTCGTCCCGACCGGGCTGACCGAGGACCGTTGGGTGCGCGGCATTGAGATGCGTCCGTCGACCACGGAGGGGCGCAAGATCACACACCACGCTTTGGCCAGGTTGCAGCAGGAAGAGGACGACGTCGACAAGGAGTCGCTCGTGGCCGCCGGCGGCGCCGGACTGCTCATGGAATGGGCGGTTGGCAAAGAAGGCGAGATCATGCGGGAGAACAGCGGCAAGCTGATCAAAGCCGGATCCGAGATTCTCTGGGACATTCACTATTCATCCGCGGGCGAAGAGGTCACCGACTCGGTCGAACTGGGGCTCTACTTCTATCCGAAGGACGCGCCGCCGAAGCATCGCCAGGTGCTGAACATCTGGATGGGCATCGAGGGTGGCCCCAACAACCTGCTGCTCCCGCCAAACACCGTGACGACTACATCGCAGCACCATGTGATGCGGGAGAATGGTCGGATCGAGAACTTTCAGCCGCATCAGCATCTTCGGGGCAAGGGGATGCAGATGACCGCGATCACGCCGGACGGTCGGAGCCGGGTGCTCAGCCGGGTGAGCGACTTTAACTTCAACTGGCACAACAACTACGTCTACGCTGACAACGCCGCGCCGTTGCTGCCCAAGGGGACGGTGGTCGAGATCACGTCGTGGTGGGACAACACCTCGGCCAATCGTGCGAATCCTGATCCCAACCAATGGGTCGGCTGGGGCGACCGCACGGTGGACGAGATGGCTCACGCCTGGGTCAACGTCACCTACCTGGACGATGAGGACTTCGAGGCGGCAAAGGCGGAGCGTGAGGCCACGCTGGCCGAGACGACTGACGGCGGCGAACAGTAACTAGCCGCGATCGGCGTTGGAGATTCACTATTGGCACTATCTGGAGCCGCTCCGTACTTCGGGGCGGCTCCGTTACGTACGAGGAGGTTGGGCATGCGGTTGTTGCGGGCTGGCGCGGTCTGCGCGCTGATGGCCGTCGCGGTCGGAACGGCGTCGGCGCAGCCGCCGGGAAGCCTGCGCGCGTTCGGATCCCCGGTGGCCCCGATGTTCGAGGGCTGGTACCAAAATGGCGATGGGACTGCCACCGTGCTGGTTGGGTTCTTTAACGCGAATTCTGAGGAGACTGTTGAAATTCCGGTAGGCGAGCTGAATCGGTTCGAACCCGGTCCTGAAGATCGGGGCCAGCCCACACACTTCCCGCCGGGACGCAGCTGGGGAGTCTTGAGTATCAATGTCCCGGGTGATTTCGACGGCGACCTTCGCTGGGTGCTGAGTGCCAACGGCCAGCCGACCTCCATTCCGGTGCATCTGCAGCCGCCGTACTTCATCGAGCCACTCAGGGATGCCGCGGATGGCAACGAGCCGCCGACGATTCGCTTTGCCGCCGATGGGGCCGGGGTCACCGGTCCGCCGATCGGTATTGCGTACACAGTGACAGTCAGTGTTGGCACTCCCCTCGATTTGAGCGTCTGGACTTCGGATGTCACGCCGGAAGGCGGCGGTGAGGGTGGTCCTGGGGGCTCTCGACGGTCAGCATTGACCCTGCGCTGGCACCAGCATCGCGGGCCGGCTGCCGTCGAGTTTGGCGAGGCCTCGCAACGATTCACGGACACCGCCGATCAGAACCCGACGACGACTGCGATCTTCAGCGCGCCCGGCGACTATGTGCTGCGCGCCGAGGCGCTCGACGAGACCGGCGTCGGCGGCGGCGGGTTTCAGTGCTGCTGGACCTCTGCTCTGGTCCAGGTCACGGTCTCGCCCTAGCCGCACCACCGCGGTCGGATCGGCGGCGACATCATCACAGTTCTGAAGCCGGCCGGTCGCTTTGCGGTGGTCGACTTTGAGCCGCGAGCCGCGTCGTAGAGACGCGTGAGCAGGGAGAGTGCAGATGAGTGACCAGAAGGAGCGTGATTCGCACATTGGGGTCGGGACCGTCGTAGCCGTCATGGTCGCGTCTGCCGTATTCATCCTCGCGGGTGTCCAGCCGGCGGCGGCTCAAGCTCCTGCGCCGCGCACCGCGTGGGGACAACCTGACCTGCAAGGCGTGTGGGATTTTCGCACCATCACCCCGATGCAACGCCCAGAGCGATATGGAGACCAGGAATTTCTGACCGCCGAAGAGGCCGCGGCATTGGACCAGGCTGCGGTCGACCGTGAGGCTCGCCTGTGGAACAAACCGTCCGAGCGGACCACGAGCGGTGAGAACGTGGACCGGAGGGGCGCTGGCGAGGCCCCGGGATCCTACAACCAGTTCTGGATAGACTCGGGTACGAAAAGCATCGACACGCGACGGACAGCGCTCATCATCTATCCGCCCAATGGTCGCTACCCCTCGTTGACAGCAGCCGGGCAGCGACGCGCGGATGAACGACGCGCCTACGCCGCCGAGCATCCGGCCGACACGTGGGAGAACTTCAGCTCGGGCGTGCGGTGCATCCTGGGCTTTAATGCTGGCCCGCCGTTCACGCCGAGTGCGTATAACAACAACATGCAGCTGTTCCAGACTCCGGACACGGTCGTGGTGATGACCGAGATGGTCAATACATCGCGAGTCATTCCGCTGGACGGGACGCCCCATCTGGACCCCGACGTGTTGCAGTGGTCAGGCGACTCGCGTGGTCACTGGGAAGGGGACACGCTCGTGGTGGAGACCCGGAACTTCGACGCCAAGCGGAAGTGGAGAGGCACCACCTCCAGTGCTCGACTCGTCGAGCGATTTTCCCGCGTTGACGCTGACACGCTGGAGTACACGTTCACGGTGACCGACCCGGAAAACTGGACCAGCCCCTGGACCGCGTCGGTGCCATTGCGTTTGAATCCCGAGCCGATGTTTGAGTTCGCCTGCCACGAGGGCAACTACTCGATGCCGGTCATGCTGGGCGGGGCGCGGGTGGAGGAGGCGGCGGACGGACCATGACACGGATATGTCGCGCCACTGTCACCGTGCTGGTCATTCTGCTCGGGCTGAGCGCGCCGGCCTCGGCCCAACTCTCACCACCCAATGAAGCGGGCGTGGCCATGGGACACCTGCACTACTACGTGCGGGACGTCGAAGCGAACCAACGGTTCTGGGAGTCGCTGGGCGGCGAGGCTGCGTCCTTCGGTCAATCGGTGGTGATGAAGTTTCCAGACGTGTTGGTGTTTCTCAGCGAAGGCGAACCGGAGGGTGGCACCGACGGATCGATCGTGAACCACATGGCATTCCGAGTGCAGTCGCTCGGCACCATTGTCGCGGCCGGGTTCGAGTTCGAACCGCCGCCGTCCGGGGTCACGAACGTGTTTTCGCCGGAAGGGGAGCGGATCGAGCTGTTTGACGACACCGCTACCAACCTGACATTCACCCTAGATGATGATGAAGATGCCGGCGTGGCAGCCCAGGTCGCGTCGCGACACAACCGCCGGCTCGACGTACCGGTCATTGCACATCATCTGCATCTGTACCTGACTGAGGGCGCCGACGCGGTCGACATGGCGCAGGAGTGGTACGCGACGATGTTTGGCGGCACGCCCGGTACGCGCTGGCGCTACGACGCCGTCGACTTACCCGGCATTAATCTCAACTTTTCATACAACGCCGACGCCGGGGGCGCGCCGACCAGGGGCCGGATGCTCGACCACATCGGATTCGAGATTACGAATCTGGAGGCGTTCTGCCAGCGACTCGAAGCGCAAGACGTGACCTTCGACGTGCCCTATACCCTCCACTCCTCTGGCATCGGCTACGCCTTTCTGACCGACCCGTGGGGTGTCTACATCGAGCTGACCGAAGGCCTGCGCGGACTGTAGGAGTTGCTTCGGTCTCAGTTGCGTTCGATGATGGCCTGGTAGGCCATGAGCCGGAACTTGTCCTGGATATCTGACGTGCCCGGGAACACCTGGGTCATGAGGATCCCGATCAGCTGCTCCTGCGGGTCAATCCAGAAGACGGTGTTAAAGAAACCGCTCCAGTAGTAAGCGCCAGCCGAGCCGAGCTCGCCGTCGACGCTGGGGCCGCCACGGATCGCGACCCCAAGTCCGAATCCGGCGCTGCCGGGTTGCACGATCGAACCGGCTGGAGCGGTACCGATCTGGTTGCTCGTCATCAGGTCGACGGTCATCGGGCTGAGAATCCTGGCGCCGTCCAGCTCGCCGCCGTTCAGCAGCATCTGGAGCAATCGCACGTAGTCCTGGGCGGTCGACGAGAGACCGGCCCCTCCGGAGAAGTTACGGCGCGGCTCGCCGGTCGAGTACGTGGAGGAGTAGACGAGGTGGGCGCCCTCGACCGTCCCCTCGACTTCCGCGAGACCGCTACTGGTCGGCGTATAGACCGCGGCCATCCGACTGGCTTTCGAGGCAGGCACATAGAATGATGTGTCGTCCATCCCCAGCGGTTCAAACAGGCGGTTGCGAAGGAATTCGTCGAACGACACGCCGGACACGACTTCAACCAGCCGGCCGAGGACGTCGTCCGACAGCCCGTAGCTGAAGGCCGCGCCCGGTTCGTGCAGCAGGGGAAGCGTGCCGAGGGCGGTGACGAGTTCCTCGATCGTGCCGTCATGCTCGGCCAGACCGTCTCCGATGCCCGCCTGCCCGTAGAGTTCGGCCAGTCGCCGCAATTTCGCGCCGCCCCCAAGGTCGCCCAGAAATCGGTAGCCAATACCGGAGGTGTGGGTCAGCAGATGACGGATGGTCATCGGTTGCTGCGACGCGGTCAGGGTAAAGGAGGTGTCGTCGGCGGTGGCGGTCAGCACGTCGAGGGACGCGAGTTCCGGAAGGAATTGGCCGACGGGGTCGTTGAGCTTGAAGTGCCCCTCTTCATACAGCATCAGCACGGCCACGCTGGTGATCGGCTTCGTCATCGACGCGATACGAAAGATCGTATCGGCGGTCATCGGCCTCCCGTCGTTGCGGTCGGCCATGCCGTACGCTTGAAGATGCGCCCGCCGGCCCCGGCGAGCAATCAGGGTGATGGCGCCAGCAATGGCCTGCTCGTCGACGTAACGCTGCACCACAGCCTCGAGACGGTCGAGGCGCTCTTCTGAGAGGCCCACCGCGGAAGGGACGGTGGTCGGCAGTCCCTGCGCCCACCCGGTCGTGCTGACCAGTCCGGTAAGCAGGCAAGCGAGGAATGTACGTGTGCGCATCGATACGTCCTCTTCGTTCGTGTATGCCGATTGTCCCTCAAATTGGCTCCAAGCGCTCAGCGTGGGTGAGCTACTCGGGAGGACGGCCGGTCGAGACCGGTGTATAACTGCGTGGAACCGGGCTGTCGTGAGATATTCCGGTTGGGGGGATAGATGAGTATGTCACGGTGGTTCACAGCCTGTGTCCTGGTCGCGATACCGACGGCTGCGCTCGGGCAGGCCAGCTTCGAGCTTGGTCCAGAATCGCAACGGCAGACCGAGGTCCCGCGCGGAGAAGTCACGCCGCTTCGCTGGGAGAACAGCCGCGTGTATCGGAACACCGAGCGCGACTGGTGGGTCTATGTCCCGGCGCAATACGACGGCGAGACGCCGGCGGCGCTGATGGTGTTCCAGGACGGCGGGAACTATGTCAGAGAGGACGGACAGATTCGGGTGCCGGTGGTGTTCGACAATCTCATCAACGCCGGAGACATGCCGGTCACGATCGGAGTGTTCGTCAATCCAGGTCGTTTTGTGGGTGACAACCCCGAGGGGCCGGCGCGCAATCGGAGCACCGAGTACGACTCGATGACCGATCAGTATGCGCGGTTTCTTCTGGAAGAGATCATTCCAGAGGTCCGGAAGACGTATCGGATTACCGACGACCGTGACGGGTGGGCCATTGGGGGTATCAGCTCGGGTGGCATCTGCGCCTTTACCGTGGCCTGGCAGCGTCCAGACCAGTTCAGCAAGGTCGTGAGCCACGTCGGCAGTTTCACCAACATTCGGGGCGGGCATGTGTATCCGGATCTGGTCAGACAGAGCGCGGCGAAACCGATCCGCGTGTTTCTGCAGGACGGGTCGAATGATCTCAATATCCGACCGGGGAACTGGTGGCTCGCCAATCAGCAGATGGCCGATTCACTCGATTTCGCCGGATACGACTATCGGAAGGTGTGGGGCGACGGCGGTCATAGCCTGGAACACGGCGGAGCGATTTTTCCCGACACCATGCGCTGGTTGTGGCGCGACTATGTGTCGGGATCGTGAGCCCGCAGGAGACGACATGACCAGCAAGAATGTCCAGCGCGCATTGCTCGTCCTTCTGATTGCCGGCGTCGGTGTCGGCCCACGTGCGGCTGTAGGCCAGGACACGGCAGCAGGGCGGGCGGCGTATCAGCAGTCGTGTGCCGAGTGCCACGGGAGCCGGTTGCAGGGAGGCGCCCATGGTCCGGCGCTGACCGGGGTCGGATTCAGCAGCGTGTGGGGCGAGCGCAGCGCCGAGGCGTTGCTCGAATTCGTGAGCCGAGAGATGCCGCCGGGACAGCGACCGCTCCAGGACGCGGTGTATCTGAACATCGTGGCGTTCGTGCTGGAGACCGGCGGTCTGGCGTCGGGCGAGGTGTTCGAGCCGGCGGCCGATGTCGAGACGCCGGAGCCCGGGTGGAGCACGACCCGATACGGAGACCGAGAGGCGACCGGTCTGAGCCCCGTGACCGACGGGATGCTCCGCCAGCCGCCCGCCGCCGACTGGCTCACGTGGCGGCGCACCCTGGACAACCATGGCTACAGCCCCCTCGACCAAATTTCGCGCGACAACGTGGGCGAGCTCCGGCTGGCCTGGGTGATGTCGATGCGGAACGGTGTCAACCAGACCACCCCGGTGGTGCACGACGGCGTGATGTTTCTGGCGAATCCCGGCAATGTCGTGCAGGCGATCGATGCTGCCGACGGCGATGTCATCTGGGAGTACCGCTATGAAGTCCCGCCGGACGCGCTGACCGGCGTCGGAGCCACGCGTGGTCTGGCGCTCTACGACGACAAGGTGTTTCTGTCGACCTACGACGCGGCGATTGTGGCGCTGGATACCCGCACCGGCGAGCAGGTCTGGCGCACCGTCAAGGCTGACTACACGCAGGGATTCACGCAGACCAGCGCCCCCGTCATCGCGAACGGCGTGGTCGTCAGCGGCATCAATGGATGCGAGCGGTTCACCGACGACGGTTGTTTCATTACCGGGCATGATCCGGCGACTGGCGAGGAGTTGTGGCGCACCTCCACCATTGCCATGCCGGGAGACCCGAACAGCGGATCCTGGGGCGACATGCCGCCACACTTGCGTGGTGGGGGCGATACGTGGATTCCTGGCAGCTACGATCCTGACCTCGACCTGTTCTATATCGGCACCGCCCAGGCGAAGCCCTGGGTGGCGGACAGTCGTGGCCTGTCGACAGGCAATGACGCCCTCTATACCAACTCGACCCTGGCGTTGAAGCCGTCTACCGGACAGGTCGAATGGTATTTCCAGCACGTGCCGGCTGAAACGCTGGACCTGGACAGTGTCTACGAGCGGGTGCTGATCGACGTTGACGACCAGCCGCTGCTGTTCACCACCGCCAAAGACGGTCTGCTCTGGAAGCTCAACCGGCGCACCGGACAGTTTCTTGACGTCAGGGAGACGGTCTTCCAGGACATCTTCGAGTCGATCGACAAGCAAACCGGCCGCGTGACGTACCGGCAGGACATCCGGGACGCCAAGGTTGGCGATACCGTGCCGGCGTGTCCGGGACTCTTCGGAGGGCACAATTGGCAGGCGTCGGCATACAGTCCCGAGACGGGCGCGCTGATCATCCCACTCCAGCAGATGTGCATGACGATGACCGGTCGACCGGTCGATTTGGTGGAGGGCAGCGGCGGCGTGGCCGGCATTCCCCAGATTCTTCACATGCCGGGGACGGACGACAACGTCGGCAAGCTCGCGGCCTACGACGTGCGCACGTTGGAGGAATTGTGGAGTCGCGAGCAGCGAGCGGCCTTCCTGACCTCGGCCACGACCACCGCCGGCGGCGTGGTCTTCATTGGCGACGTGGACCGGTACTTCCGAGCCCTTGACGTCCGCACGGGTGACGTGTTGTGGGAAACGCGCCTGGGCCACGCGGCGCACGGGTATCCGATCACCTACGAGTCCGGCGGTACTCAATATGTGGCGGTGCCGACCGGGCTCGGACTCTTTCGGGGGATTTCGGCGACGCTGAGCCCTGAGATCTTCACGGCCGAGAGTGGCAATGCGCTCTATGTGTTCGCGCTGCCGGACTAGTCCCGGCCTGCCTGGACGATGGGGGCAACCGCCCCTGAAGCCTGGTACTCGGGAATGACGCGGGCCAGGGTTTCGAAGATCCCACGGCGGCGCGCGTCGTCACATTCGAGCAATGTGACCCGGAACCCGTGTCGCTCGCAGCAGAACGAGGACAGCGGTACTACGACGATGCCGGTCGCGGCCATGAGGTAGTAGACGAGTCGGAAATCGGGTGCCGCCGGTGCGTCGGTGAACTCCTCGACCACGCGCCGGACGCGCCCATCGGGGATGGGCAGAGACATCGACTGGGTCAGGGCCCCGCGGTCGAACAGTACCGTCAAGTAAAAGGCGCCCTGCGGCTCGTTCACCGTGATGCCTCGCACGCCGGACAAAACGGCGCAGGCTTCGGTGGCACGACGTTGGAACTCCGCCGCCCGCCTGGCCAGATGCGCGGCGTAGCGCGCGTCTCCCATAATGCGAGGAATCGCGCGCTGGGGCAGCGTGGTCGAGCAAACCTCCAACATCTTGGCGTCTACGAGACTCTTGGCGAAGCGAGCGAAGATCGGATCGACGTCTTGATTGTAGAACTCGACCCATCCGCATCGAGACCCGGGCCAGGGGATTTCCTTGGAAATGCCCTTCAG
>Ga0315338_1001400_pt1 | contig 30692 bp, 30 predicted proteins | sample ASW8metaG_FD_204518 | JGI IMG/M metagenome (GOLD analysis project Ga0315338, IMG submission 204518) | Ammonia-oxidizing marine archaeal communities from Monterey Bay, California, United States - ASW #8 | ecosystem: Environmental > Aquatic > Marine > Coastal | place: USA: California | collected... | reverse complement strand
ATTATCTAAGGAATTAAAAATAGCTTGATTAAATCAATTGTTAAATCTCCTCCAAATGCAATTCTTTTTGATTGGGATAATACTTTAGTTAATAATTGGGATCCAATATTTATTTCATATAATGAGACGTTAAAAAAACTGGGATTAAAAAAAAAAAGCAAAGAAGAGACGTTAAAAAACGCAAAATATTCCTTAAGAGAAACATTCCCTAATCTTTTTAAAGATGACTGGAGAAAAGCTAGAAAAATTTTTTATAAAACTTTTAAAAAGATACACTTACAAAAGATTAAACCGTTACCTAAAGTTGAAAAAATATTAAAAATAATTAATAAAAAAAAAATTCTATGTGGTGTTATTAGCAACAAAGATAGTAATTTATTACGTAAAGAAATTAATAAACTTGGATGGAAAAAATATTTTCATGTCTTAGTTGGGGCAAATGAAGCAAAAAAAGATAAACCTTCCAAATTTCCACTTTTATTAGCATTAAAAAAAATTTCTTTAAAACCTAATAAAAATATATGGTATGTTGGTGATAACGATGTTGATGTTGAATTTGCAAAAAAAAACAAATGTTTATCTGTTTTTATAGAAAATAAAATTTTTAAAATAAAAGATTTAAAACAAAAACCTGATTTAATATTAAAAAAAATAGAAACTTTGGAATTATATATATAGAATCTTTTTTTTATTATTTATGAACAAAATTCCTCATCTAGATAAGATAAATAAGGATAATGTTTTAAATCAAAATTGTATCATAATTAATCCGATACAAGTCTTTGAAAGAAAAAAAAATACTAAATACGATGAAGAAGAAATATTAAGCTTAGCTCAAAATATAAATTTAATCGTTAAATATCAAAAAAATATAATAATAAGAAAGATTACTCCTTCACTTTTTTTTGGTAAAGGACAAGTCCAGAATTTCAACATTTACTTAAAGAAATATTCGTCAAACTTATTATTAATAAATTCTCAAATATCACCCATACAACAAAGAAATCTCGAATTATCTCTTCATTGTAAAGTTTTAGATAGAACTGGTTTAATTTTAGAAATTTTTGGTGAAAGAGCTGTAACTAAACATGGAAAATTACAAGTTGATCTTGCAACATTATCTTATCAAAAATCAAGATTAGTAAGATCATGGACGCACTTAGAAAGGCAAAGAGGAGGGTACGGTTTCATGGGAGGTCCTGGTGAAAGACAAATTGAAAGTGATAAAAGGCAAATAAATAAACGTATAAGTAAAATAAAAAATGAACTTAAAAAAATTGAATCTAATAAATTAATACAAAGAAGAAATAGAAATAAAAGTTCAAAACCATTTATTTCATTCGTTGGTTATACTAATGCAGGCAAATCTTCACTTTTCAATTATTTAACAAAAGAAAATGTTTATGCAAAAAATCAATTATTTGCAACGCTTGATACAACAATGAGAAAATGTTTTTTATCAAATAACAACCATGTTATTTTATCTGATACAGTAGGATTTATTACAAATCTTCCTACTGAGCTAGTTATTTCGTTTAAAACTACTTTAGATGAGATTCATTTTTCTGATTACTTATTACATGTAATTGATATTTCTAATCCTGAATGGGAAGCGCAAAAAAAAACAGTTGAAAAAATATTAGAAACAATTCTTGGTGATAAATTTGGTCGAAGTAAAATAATAGAGATATGGAATAAATCCGACTTACTAAATAAAGAAGATTTAATTTATTTTACTAACGTTTCTAAAAGATGTAAGGACACAATCTTATTTTCATCAAAATTAAAACAGGGGAAAGAGGAATTGTTAAATCTAATTAGTAAAAAATTAAAAAAAAATAAAAAGTTTATATTATTTAATTTTACCACTCCTACTTACAGCAAAAAAATTAAAACCTTGTTGTAGGGGCATTAACTCAATTCTATTTATATTAACGTGAGATGGTCTATTAATAGCCCAGAATATTGTTTCAGCGATATCAGCTCCAGTTAAAGGAGTCATATTTTTATAAACATCTTTAGCTTTTTTTTTATTACCAGAAAATCTAACAAGAGAAAATTCTGTATCCGCCATACCAGGTTCAATGTTTGTTATCTTAACTCTAGTACCTAGTAAATCTGATTTTAACCCTAGAGAAAATTGTTTAACAAAAGCTTTTGTTCCACCATAAACATTACCGCCGCCATATGGATAACTGCCAGCAACTGATCCTATATTTACGATATGCCCTTTATTTCTTTTTATTAAACCAGGTAATACTGCTTTTGTCATATAAACTAAACCTTTGCAATTAGTATCAATCATTGTTTCCCATTTTTCTATATCTACATCTTGTGCTGTTTCGAAACCCCAAGCAAGTCCCGCGTTATTAATGAGAACAGATATTTTTTTAAAATCTTTTGGTAAATTATCTACTTCTTTATAAACTTTAACTTTATCTCTGACATCAAGTTGAATAGGGAGGTTTTTTTTTTCACCTAGTTTTTTTGAAAGTTTAGCCAGCCTATCTTTTCTTCTTCCAATTAATATCGTTTTGTAACCTTTTTTAGCAAATAGCTCTGCGCAAGACATACCAAATCCTGATGTAGCGCCAGTAATTAAAACAATCATTTATTAGCCTCCGTATCTATAATATTATCATTTAATAATTTATTATAAATTTTTTCAGACATAAATTTATTTCCTTCAACATTCATATGATTATCATTTTTCCAAATTAAAACATCTCTTAACTTTTCACCTTCATCAGTAAGAGATTTATATCCAACAAGATCCCATGCTAGTTTAGATAAATTCAAATAATTTATATTGTTTTCTTCTAAAAATTTAAATAATAATTTATCGTTATTCAAAGTAATAATTTGTTCTTCTTTTTTAAATTTCTTATTCAAATTTAAAGCTTGTTTAAAATGTTTGCGACTGTGATCCGGAAGATCTCCCCAAAATACAAATAAAAGTTCAGCTCCAACATCATCTGATATTTTTTTAAACTCTAAAATATTTTCTAAATGTGCTTTCCATGCTTTTTTTGCCCAAGGGAATTTTTTAAAATTTAAATAAGATAAATCGAAAGAAGTTAAAATAAAACGAGGAGGTGTGTTAATATCAGATGAACTTTCTTTTTTGTTGCTAGAATGTTTTATTTTTTTTTTTAGAAAAGAATGACTTCTATGTAAAACTCTAAAAAGATAAAATTTTTCATTTAAATCATACTCCAATTTATCCCAGAACTTATTTTCTTCCTTATACCTTAAGGTTCCTTTGTAAATATTATCTAAATATTTGTTGGTTGTAAGAATATTGTTTTGAACCTTATATTGTGGAAAGAGATAGTCTCCTAAAAAATCATTATTAAAAGTATATTGCAAGATTATCAACCTAGGTTTGTGTAAATTTTTTTTTTCATAACCTTCTCCAAGTATTTTTTTTGTTTTATAAAGTTCTTGAATTGTTGAATATGCAGGAACACCGCAGTTTAGAATCTTTATTTTTATTTTTTTTTCAAGCAAATAAGACCAATTTTTTTCATATGGTACGTACCCCCAGGAATTACTATCACCAGCTACTAATATATAATTGTCATCTATGTTTGCTATGCTTTCATCAAAACAACCAATTTCATTGCCCCAAACTTTATGTGGCTTTGAATCATTAAATATAAAGTCAGTTTCTTTAATATTTTCTTTAATATCAAAATTATCATAATCTCCCTTTTTTGTTAAATAGTAGGGAGGGTACCCTTTAAACTCGTATTTATTAAACCCTATTATTCTTAAAGAAAGCTCAATTAATAATATTGAAATAATTATTGATATAATGACTAAGAAACGGTTTTTATTGTACATATAGTTACATAAAGATAATGGATTATTTAATCATATTAATAAGCATAGTTCTTGTATCAATTCTTATATGAATGTCGCATAACGTATATTATGGGAAACGATTTACATATAAAACTTAATCTCATAGATTAAATAGCTTATTAAAGTTTTCAGTAGTTTTTTCTGCTATAGTATCTAATTCAACATTCTTTAAATCAGCAAGAATTTTTGCAGTATGTATAACGTAACTAGGCTCGTTACATTTACCTCTAAAAGGCTCTGGTGCTAAATAAGGAGCATCTGTTTCAATCAATAATCTATCCAAAGGTAGATCTTTAATAATGTTTCGCAATTCGTTTGATTTATTAAATGTAATTATTCCTGATAATGAAATATAAAAACCCAAATCTATCGCTTTTTCAGCTAATTCTTTACTTGTACTAAAACAATGTATTAAACCTCTGAAAGTACCCCTTTTCATCTCATCTTTAAGTATTTGAATTGTCTCAGTATCTGCATTTCTTGTGTGTACAATTAATGGTAAATTAGTTTCTCTAGCTGCTTCAATATGAAGTCTAAATAACTTAGTTTGAAGTTCTTTAGGACTATTTTCATAATAAAAATCAAGTCCAGATTCACCAATACCAATACACTTAGTATTTTTTGTATGTTTTGTTAAATTATCTAAAGATAAGTTTTCATAATTCTTACATTCATGAGGATGAACCCCGACAGAGTTATATACTTCAGAATATGATTTAGAAATAGATTCTAATTCATTGATTTCATTCAATTTTATTGATATTGTAAGCATTCTATAAATACCATTATCTAAAGCTCTCTTTACAATTTCATCAAGTTTTCCTTTAAATTGTGGAAAATTTAAATGACAGTGGCTATCAACAATTTTATTCATCATTCAATTTTTTGAAAAATTATTTCAGGTTTTTTTATTTTATAACTCATATTTAAAAAATTATCGTTAGATATATCTTTCATAGACAATTTTTTAATACTCAATCCTATTTTATTTAAAATATTTTCAGATATATTCGGCATAATGGGTGCTAAAAAAATAGCTATTTTTGCAATTATAAGAACTAGAATATTTAAAACATCCCCTGCTCTTTCTTTATCATCCTTTAGTAATTGCCATGGTGCATTTTTATCAACATATTTATTAGCTTCAGAAATTAGTTTCCAAATACTTTCAATTACTTTATGTAACTCTTGTTTTTCATAATTTATCTCAATTTTTTTTAAAATTTCTTTAGGATATTCGTAAAGTTTTTTATCATTCTCCTTAATTTGTTTAATTTTATTTAATTTGCCATCGAGATTTTTATTTATGATTGTTAAAACTCTTTGAACAAGGTTTCCTAAATCATTAGCTAAATCATTATTTATTCTTCTTTGTAAAGATTTTTTTGAAAAATCTCCATCATTACCGAAGGGTACTTCTCTTAATAAAAAAAAACGCAATGTATCTAGTCCGTATTCTTTAATAATTTCATTTGGATCTATAATATTACCTAAAGATTTTGAAATTTTTTTTCCTTCATTTGTCCACCATCCATGAGCAAATATTCTTTTTGGTGGTTCAATTTCTGCTGCTAACAAAAATGCAGGCCAATATATTGCATGAAATCTGATAATATCTTTACCAACGATGTGCACATCTGCAGGCCAAAATTTCTTATATTTTTTATCCGGATATCCAATTGCAGACAAATAATTGATTAAAGCATCTAACCAAACATACATAACGTGTTTTTTATCATCAGGAACTTCTATTCCCCATGAAAAAGTTGTTCTAGAAATTGATAAATCATTCAAACCATTTTTTACAAAACTTATAACTTCATTTTTTCTTGAATCTGGGCCAATAAAATTCGGATTTTTTTTATAAAAATCTAATAATTTATCTTGCCATTTTGATAATTTAAAAAAATAACTTTCTTCCTCAACCCATTGAACTTCATTTCCTGAGGGAGCTAATTTTTTTTTTGTTTTTTCATCAGTAGTAATTTCATCTTCATTAAAATATGCTTCGTCGCTGATCGAATACCAGCCTTTATATTTATCTAAATATATTTGATTATTTTTTTTTAATATTTTCCAAATATATTGCGAAGCTTTTTTATGAAAGTTTTCAGTAGTTCTTACAAAAAAATCATTACTAAGATTTAATAATTTTGTTAATTTTTTAAAATCCAAACTCATTTTATCAACAAATTCTTTTGTATTCATATTCTTTTTTTTTGATGCTTGCTCTATTTTTAAACCATGTTCATCAGTTCCTGTTAAAAACATTGTTTTTTTATCATTCAAACGATTAAATCTAGCAATTACATCGCAAGCAATACTAGTGTAGGCATGACCTATATGGGGTGAATCATTAACATAATATATAGGTGTGGTGACAAAGAATGAATTATTATTCATTTTTATAATTTACTTAGATTTTCTGAGTGTTTAATAAAAATGTATTTAATACTATTTAAAGTTTGTGAGTTATCTAAATTGAATGAACTTAAATTTCTTATTCTTTTATTTATTTCAAAAAATATAGAAATATAAACATTAATTAATAATTTACTTATATCTTTTTTTAATATTAATTTTTTAATATTTTGAATTATATTTATTTGTATTATTAATAAAAAGTCTTCTAATAAAAGATTATTATTAAATAATGAAAAAAAATCATCTATTTCCTTCTTAGATATTTCTTTAAAATTGGTAATAATATTTTTTGCTTTTGAATAAATATCAAAATATTCATTATTATTTATTAATTCTATTGCCTTCCCTAAACTTCCATTTGATAAATCGATTAAAATATCTAAGTTTTTATCATTTATTAACTTAGATTTATCAAACCATTTTCTCAATGTAGAATCTGGTATTGGATTAAAATAAATTTTTTGACATCTAGATTTAATTGTCGCTGGGACATTGTATATAGAATGTGAAATTAAAAAAAAAACACAATTAATAGGGCAATCTTCAAGTAATTTTAATAAAGAGCTAAAAGATTTTTTTGAATTAAAATCATCAAGGGAATCTATAATTATTATTTTATAATTTGATTCTAAGCTTGTTGAAAATGTTTTTTTATTAATTGGTTTAAGCTTTTCTATATTTATTTTTTTATTTTCTATATCGGATTCAACGACATTTAAATCAGGATGGGTTAAATTTATGATTTTTTTAAAAATATTTTCTTCTTTTGGAATATATAGAGATTTTATATTTTCAAGATCATTTTTACCTAAAATACACCTTGTTAACCTATATGCAAAAGTAGATTTTCCAATTCCTTTAATTCCATGAAACAAATAAGCATTGGATATTCTTTTTTTTCTTAATATTTCTAGAAAATATTCTTCTATTTTCTTAAAACCCAAAAATTCATCATTAAATCGAGGATGTTCAACTTCAATTTTAGATTCTTTAATCATAATTAAAAATTTTTTTTAAATTTTTTATTTATTACCTTCAAAAGGTTGTTATTAAGTTCTAGTTCATTTTGATCTGCGTTTATAACGAAACATCTTTTTTTATTTTTTTTTGCAATTGTTAAAAAACCTTTTCGTATTTTTTTATGAAAATTAATATTCATTTTTTCATACTTTTGTATTCCGGATTTTCTTTTTTTTACTCTACTTAAACACTTTTTTACATCCATATCTAAAACTATTGTTAAGTCAGCGTGAAACTTATTAAAAATTGAATCTTGCATTATCTCAAGAATATTTAATTTTAAATCATTACCATATCCTTGATATGCAGTTGTTGAATCTCGAAATCTATCGCAAATAATCCATACACCTTTTTTTAAATTTGGTTTAATTATTTTCTCTAAATGATCGTTCCTAGCACTTATATGTAATAAAGCTTCCGTTAGTGGAGACCAATCTTCTTTTTTCTTAAAAATTAATTTTCTAATTTGTTCGCCACCGAAAGAACCCCCCGGTTCTCTTGTAGATTTAATTTTAATTTTTTTTTTTAAATATTTTTCTAAAAGTTTAATTTGTGTTGACTTACCAGTGCCTTCACATCCTTCTATAGTAATAAACTTTCCTTTAAACATTACTTAGTTTTTGTTACTAACTCCAAATAATAAATAATTTACTATGGAAAAACTCCTATAAAATCTACTTATTTTGTCAATATTTTTACCAGCATATATATCTTTAGTTTTGGTGTTATCACCTTCTATTAGATGTAATTTTGCTATTTTATCGCCTTTTTTAATTGGTGATATTATAGGTGTTTCATATACTAATTTAATTTTATATTTATCTATATTTTTTTTTTTTATAGTTATAACTAAATCGTCATTTAAAACTAAAGGAACAAATGGTTCTTTTCCAAGCCAAACTTTTGCTGATTGAATAGTATCACCTGCTTTATACAAATCTAAAGTTATAAATTCTCTAAAAGCCCAATTTACAAGTTTTTTAGTTTCATTAATTCGTTCTTTATCCGTATTAAGACCATTAACAACAGAAATAATTCTTCTATTATTTCTTTTTGATGATGCTGCAATACCAAATCCAGATTGTGTTGTTCTGCCAGTTTTTAATCCATCATAACCATCTATTGATATCAAACTATTCCTATTAAATTGTTTTATATCGTTATATGTAAATTCATTTACTGAAAATAAATAATAATATTCAGGAAATTTATCTATGATTAATTTTGATAAATGCGCAATATCTCTTAATGTCATGTAATGATCTTGATGGGGCCAACCAGTAACATTTGTAAAATTACTTCCTGTTAATCCTATTTCTATAGATTTATCATTCATTTCTTCAACCATATTCTCCTCTGAACCAGATAAACCTTCTGCTAAAACAATGCATGCATCATTACCTGATTGTATTATTATTCCCTTTAATAAGTCATTTACTGACACCATATCACCGACATTTACAAACATTTTAGAACCACCATATTTCCAAGCCTTTTTACTTACTAAAAATTCCTGATCTAAACTTAAGGTATTATTTTGAAGTCTTTCAAAAACAATATACGTTAACATCAATTTACTCATTGATGCTGGACCTTGTTTTACATCTGAGTTTTTTTCAAAAAGTATTATATTTGAATTACTATCTAAAATAACAGCGGAGTATGCCCTTGTTTCAATCGCATGTATTTTTATAATTAATAAAAAATAGATAAAAATAAACAAAAAAAACCTTTTAAGAAGAAAAATCATCTTTTTTTCCTTTCTATAAATAATTTTGCATTATTAAAACCTTTTTTCTGAATAATATTGAGAATTTTTTCAGCTTCATCTAAAGTTTTAATTGGCACAGTTGTTACTTTATAATACTTTTGCCCATTTAGTAAACCTAAACTAATAAGAATTTTATCATAAATTGGTTTCAATTTTTTTTTTACATCTGCAGCATCTTTAAAATTTTTAAACTTTGTTATATTAACTCTAAGATAATATGGAGAAACTTTTGTTTTTTTTAAATTTATCTTTAATTTTTTTTTTGTTTTCGAATCTTTAGAAACATAATTTTTCTTTATAGATTCTAATTCTTTATTATCCAAAAGATTTTCTGTTTCTACAACCTCTTTACCTAAAGCAATATCTTTTTCTAAATTTACATCATTATATTTATTATTTAATAAATTTTGTTCCTGCAACGTCAAATTTTCTATAACTTTTACCTCAACCAATCCTTTGCCTTTAATTTTTAAATATTTTGCTGCTCTCTTAGACAATTCTAAAATTCTAAAATTATTTCTAGGACCTCTATCATTAATTCTTACATTTATGGAGTAACCATTATCTAAATTTGTTACACGTACAATAGTAGGAAGAGCTAAAGTCTTATGTTTAGCAAGTATTTTTTTATTTGAGAAAATTTCCCCATTTTTTGTTTTTCTATCCTTTTTTTGCAAATTAATAGACGCAATCCCAATTTCATTATAGTTAAAATTGTTGCTTGGATAATACCATTTCCCTTTTATTTTATAAGACTTTCCTATTTCATACTTAATAATTGGTTCTGTATCTTTCGCTATAGTTGGGTAACTAAATAAAACAAAGTAAATAGCTATAAAATATAAAAAAAAATTTAGCATTTAATTAATGTTGATTGAGTCAGATAAAATCCCGACCGCAATTGCGAAATAATTAGATGTATTCCATTTTAATATCTTTTTGAAATTCTGATAAACTAGAAAATATCTTTCTTTATTTGTATCTTTTATCTTAATTAAATAACCTTCTATATTTTTCTTTGGTAAATCACTGCCATCCATCCTTCTTACACCAAAACTTTGCCAGTCGGAAATTTTTTTTTTATTTTGCAATGTTAATTCATCTTCACTTAAAATAAAATTATCATTAACAATAACTTCCCTACCCCATGTTTCATTGTTATTCCATTTTAATTTAGATAAATAATTTGCTGCTGATGCAAGCGCGTCCTCTTTTGTTCCCCAAATATCTTTCCTGCCATCTTTATTATAATCTTGCGCATAACTTAAAAAACTTGAGGGCATAAATTGAGTCTGACCCATTGCTCCTGCCCAAGATCCTATCATTTGATCATATGATATATGGCCTTGATCAATTATTTTTAATGCATTTATAAGTTCTTTAGAGAAATATTTACCTCTTCGTCCATCATATGAAAGTGTTACAAGCGCATCAATTACTGGAAATCCACCTGTAACTCTTCCAAAATCTGTTTCGATTCCCCATAATGCCACAATGAATCTTGATTGAACATTGTATTCATTAGATATTATCTCTAACAATTCCCAATTTTCTCTTATTTTACTAATACCTTTTTTTATTCTTTTTTTAGAAACAACGTTTCTTAAATATTGATTTAATGTAAGTGTAAACTCCGGCTGGTTTCTATCAAGTTCAATAATTCTTGGTATAACTTCTACTCTATTTAAAGTTTCATCAATTGTAGTTCTTGAAATACCACTTTTTTCAGCTCTAATCTTAAAATTATCTAGCCAAATAGAAAATTCTTCTGTATCAGCTAATAAATTATTAGTTATTATTACGAATAATAAAATTGTAAAATAAAATTTTAGTCCCATATTTTGTTTTTTTTATTTAATTTAATAATAGTATAATTTTCCATTTATTTTATTCTATAAGTAAATTAAGGATGGGTGCCTGAGCGGTTGAAAGGACTGGTCTTGAAAACCAGCAAGGGTTTTGCCCTTCGTGGGTTCGAATCCCACCCCATCCGCCATTAAATTGTAAATGATAAATAAATTATTAAAATTCATATATTTTTTAATTCCTTATATCTGCGTATTAATAGGTTTAGAAATTATTTTAAGATTTACAAATTTAAATCCCTATCAAGTTCCAGTTTATCCTTATGATTATTTTGAAAAAAATGATATTTATGGATATGACATAAAAAAGGATAAAAAAAGAAAAAAATTTTCTTCAAATGAATATAGTTTTGATGTTTGGGGTAACGATATTGGGTGTTTTGACTATCCTATTAATAATTTAAAAGATGGTTATATTTTATTAGTTGGTGCAAGTGTTACTTGGGGATTTGTACCCTTGAAATATAATTATGGAACGGTATTAGAAAATAAACTAAATAATACAAGAATTTTGAAATGTGGAGTGCCAGGTTTTTCATTGAAACAAAAATTTCTTAAAACAACTAATATAATTAAAAAACTAGAAAAAAAACCCAAGCTTATAATTTTTGTATATTCATTTCCTACTGATTTAAGAGGTGATTATTTGTTCCCACAATATAAAGTTGAAAATAATATTCTTACAACAAATAAGGTAATTTCATCCTTTGAAACAGGTGAAATTCAATTAAGAAAAGATAATAAAAAAACACTTTCTAAAAAAATTAAATATTTGTTAAGTCAAAAAAGTTATTTATTCCGTTTTTCACATTTAATACATAAAAATTTAAGAAAAAAATTAAAAAATAAAGAAAAAAATGAAAATAATAAAAATAATAAAAATAATAAAAATTTATTAGATAGCTTTGGAGCAGGATATCTATCCTATTTTGATGAAAATAAAATGATATGGGTAAAAAATATATGGAAAGAACATTTGCAAACTTTAAAAGATTTTAAAGAACTTGCAGAAAAAAATGATGCTGGACTTTTAGCTATTTACTGGGATGATTTACCAGATTATTCAGCGTCCACATTAGAATCTCTTATTAATAATGATTTTCCAATTACTTTAAATAATAATAAAAAAGTTTTTAGCTTTTTTGAGGAAGAAAATATTAATTATTTAAATATGACTGAAAAAATGTTTGAACATGTTGGTTATACATCTATTTTAGACAAAAGAAAATTATTAAAAGGGACTTTAATATATAAAACCAATAATCACCCTAGTATTGAGGGAAATAATTTTATGGGTAATAGCATTTATTTTAAAATATGTGATAATATCAAATTAAAATCTAAACCTCTTGAAGGATGTGTGTTGCTAAAATAATTTACTAAAATAACTAAGTAATAAAAAAATAAATTAAATGTAGTAAAATGAACTTAAAAGAAAAATTATTAAAAAAAACTACAGTTTCAAACTATTCATCAAGAAACTCATCAGTATATGATGATCCAATGAACAAGAATTTTGTTTATGGCAAAATAACAATTGATTTTGTTAACAGAATTAAACTACAAAAAACAGATGAAATTATAGCTGACATAGGATGCGGAACTGGCTTTGCATTAGATATTATGCATGATCGGATTAAAAAAAATAATTCCAAATGTTTTGGTATTGAACCTGCAAAAGGAATGTTGAAATTAGCAAAAGAAAAATTTAAATCAGATAAAAACTTTTCTTTTTCCGAAGGTACATTTGCAAAAACACCACTTAAAGATAAATATGCAGATAAAATTATTTCGACTTTAGCATTGCATTGGGTCCCCTCTCTAGATGATGCTGTATTAGAACTAAAAAGAATTCTTAAACCTAAGGGGAGTATTGATATACTTATGATTGCTAAAGATGATGGCGAAGGTTTTAAGCAACCAATTATAAGAGCTATGAAAAATCACTTATCATTCAAACAAATCATGAAAGCAGCCATGCTTGCTCAAAGAGTTTCATCAAAACAAATATTTAAATATTTTGAAAAAAAATTTAATTTAAAAGACGAATATAATTTAGTAGTTCAAAATATTAACAAAACTATATATGGAAGTTTTGATGAACATATGAAATGGTGGAAGGCTAGATCTGAGCAAATAATTTCCGAAGTAAAAAATAAAGAATTATTTATGAAAGATTTGGAAAAAGAATTAGAGAAAATTAGAGAAGAAAAAGGTATTCCATTTGATCTCAGCGTCCTATATATTAATTTAAAAGCAAAAAAATAAATGAAAAAAGAACAAATAATAACTCAATTAAAGGAATTAATCGAAGAACAAACTGAAAAAAAAATAAATAACAATGATGAAGATATTAACATTGATTCTTTTACAATGATGTTAGTCATTACGTTTGCAGATCAAAAATTAAATATAAAACTTGATATGGACACACTGGATTTTGACAAATTCAAATCTCTTAATGACTTGACAAATTTAATCTTAATCAACAAAAAAAAATAATTTTAAAGTAAAAACAGTCTATATATAAATGCTTTTTCATACCTTAACATTTGCAATATTTTTTGCTTCTGTTTTCTTTTTGTACATTAATTTATCTCATCGATTACAAAATAGAATGTTGTTAATTGCTAGCTATATTTTTTATGGAGCGTGGGAATGGCGCTACCTTTCTTTATTATTTATATCTACTTTAACAGATTATTTCTGTGGATTAGGAATTGAAAAAAATAAAGAAAATTCACAAAAAAAAAAGTTTGTGTATTTAAGTGTTTTCATAAATTTAACATTGTTAGGAGTATTTAAATATTATGATTTCTTTGCGGAAAATTTTAAAGATTTAATGGGTCATTTTGGTTTTGAAACACACCCATATTTTTTAAATATTGCTCTTCCAGTTGGAATTTCTTTTTATACCTTTCAGTCAATCAGTTATACTGTAGATGTATACAGAGGTAAAATAAAAGCCTGTAAAAATTTTCTTGATTTTTCTTTGTACGTTTCTTTTTTTCCTCAATTAGTTGCTGGGCCTATTGAAAGAGGTTCTAGGTTATTACCACAAATATTAAATAGCCGTTTAATTTCAAAAAAAAACATAATCAACGGTTTGTATTGTATTTTTTGGGGACTTTTTTTGAAGGTAGTAATTGCTGATAATATGGCTGATCTGGTAAACCCGATTTATAATATCGACAATCCTATTAATGGAATCTTGATTCTTTTAGCAACATACTCTTTTGCTATTCAAATATATTGTGATTTTTCAGGATATTCACTCATTGCAATTGGTTTGGCACAGTTAATGGGAATAAATCTTATGGAAAATTTTAGAAGACCCTATTTTTCTTTAAACATATCGGATTTTTGGAGAAGATGGCATATATCATTATCAAGTTGGTTTCGTGATTATATGTTTTCACCATTATATATCTATTTTCAAAATTCATCTTTTTTTAAAAAAAAATCCATGCAATCAAGACATTTAATCTTTTTTCTTTTAGTCTTGTTTGCCACTGAATTCCTTTTAGGTTTATGGCACGGCGCTGGTTGGAATTATGCTTTTTTTGGAATTTATCATGCTTTTTTAATAAGTTGTTATTATTTATCAAAAAAATATTGGGACCGTTTAAATAAATATCTGCAAATATTTTTAACTTTTAATTTAGTAAGTGTTGGTTGGCTAATTTTTCGATCAGATACACTGTATCAATCCTTAATTTTTTTTAGAAGTATTTTTACCGATTGGTCATTATCAAATGAATTAATTTTAGTATACTTAAAACAATTTATAGTATTAAGCATCTTATTATTTGCACACGAGATAGTAGAAGAAATAAAAAATAATAGATACGCAATATTGAACGCATCAAAATATGTCCAGTATTGTATTTACACTTTCATGATTATAGTAATGATGTTGTATGGTCAATTTGGTGAAAAAAAGTTTATATATTTTCAATTTTAAGATAAAAATAACTAACAAATAAAATACTTAAAATGATGGTCAATGAATAATTTTTTTAAATTTTTATTTTTATCTCTCTACATAGTTTTCGTTGGTGAAATAGGAATAAGAACAATTTCTCATTTTACCAATATTTATGAAATAGAAATGCTAAAATATGCGAAAAAATTAAAAAAAAGTAGTGAGAATTCAAATTTATCGCACGAACACATACCAAATTCACAATCTCAATTAATGGGTGTCAATATTGTTTTAAACTCACTTGGACATAGAAATAATGAATTACAGAATGAGAAAGCAAATGATGAATATAGAATCCATATTATTGGAAGTTCGATAACATTGGGCTGGGGTATAGAGACAGAAAAAACATTTGCCTCTATTTTAGAAAAGAAATTAAATACAAATGAGAAGATCAAAAAAGAAAAAAAAAGTTATGTTGTTGTTAATGGTGGAATTGGAAATACAAATACAACACACCATGTTGAATTATTTAAAGCACAATATAATTTAATAAATCCTGACACAGTTATATTGCAGTATTTTATTAATGATGCTGAAATAATAAAAAAAAAAAAAAATAATTATATTTTAAAATACTCATATTTTATAGCTTTTATATATCAACATATAAAGTCCTATTCATTTCATGGAACTTTATATGAATATTATAGTGATTTGTATAATGAAAATAATTTAGGATGGGTATCAGCGAAGAATTCTATTTTAAAACTTAAAGATTTGTGCAATGAAAATGGTATCAGTCTAATAATACTCTTCGTTCCAGATTTCCATGATTTATCAGAAAAAAATCCATTAACTAATTTATATTTAAAAATAACTGAACAATTCAATAAAATGGGAATTCCTATAATTAATTCCTACGAGTCCTTGTCTAGTGAATTTAAATTTAATTCATTTGAATCATGGGTCGGTAAGGATGATGCGCACCCAAATTCGAAGGCTCATTCAATTATAGCCAACGATATATATAATTTTTTTAATACATACTAACTTGCGTTTCTAAAATAAAGAAATTTATTTATTAGAGTCGAGAGAATATCCTAAGGATCTTACAGTCCTAATCAAGTCCTTAGAATTATTAATATTTATGTTTTTTCTTAATCTTCTAATATGAACATCGACAGTTCTTAGTTCAACATTTACATTGCCCCATATTTTATCTAATAATTGATCTCTTGAAAAAACTTTTTCTGGATTCTCTAAAAACAACCTTAATAAATCAAATTCCTTTGGATTTAATTTTACTGGAGAGCCTTCCCTTTTAACTCTAAAGGTTTTTAAGTTCAACGTAATTGTATTCTTATAATTGAGTTCCTCATCTAAATTTGATGGATTGCTTCTTCTTAGCAATGCATTAATTCTAGCTAGTAACTCTATTTGTGAGAATGGTTTGGTTACATAATCATCTGCTCCAGTGTCAAGTCCTCTAAGTTTATCTTCCTCTTGACCTTTAGCTGTTAGAAAAATAACAGGTGTTTTCTTTAAATCTTTTGATGTTCTTATTTGTCTACATATTTCCAAACCTGACATATTTGGTAACATCCAATCTAATAAAATTATGTCAGGATTTAAGTTTTCTGCTTGAAAAATAGCATCTTCTCCATCTTTAACAACTTCAACAATAAAGTTTTTTTTTTCAAAAAATACTTTTAAAACAAAACCAAGACGCTCTTCGTCTTCTACTAACAACAGTTTCTTTTTCATATATTATTTTTTTGCTATAAGTTTGGCTTTTTTAAAAATATTAGAAATGTTAGTTTTGTATTTTTTTTGAGTTCTATATTGTTTCAATTCATTTGCAGAAAACTTTTTTGCTATATGATTGCCTGTAACGTAATAATAAATCATTTCTGCTACGTTTTGGGTATGATCGCCAATTCTTTCTAAATTTTTTGCAATAGCAATTATTTGACTACAGCTAGCTATATTTCTAGGATCTTCAAGCATATATGTTAATGTTTCTCTAAATAAAATATCATATTGTTTATTTATTTCTGCATCATTAAGCCAAATTTTTTTAGCTTTAGCCGAGTCTTCATCATTAAATGAGTTTCCAACTTTTCTAAAATTGGAATTAATAAGGTTGAACAAATTATCTATAGATAATACTGTTTGATTTTGCGGTAATTTAGAAAGCCATCTTGATGCTTTTGCTATATTTTTTGTTTGATCTCCAATTCTTTCTAAATCAGATGCAATTTTTAATGATGAAATTAGATATCTTAAATCATTAGCAAATGGTTGGCGTAATGCAAATAGACTAACAGTTAAATCGAGTAATTCCTGATACTTCTTATCGATTTGTTTATCTCTTTCGATAACTTTATCAGCTAAATCGCTATTTCTTTCTGTTAAAGCTTGGTAAGAATAAGATAATTGAGACTCAACAAGACCTGATATTGTATTAATATGATTTTTAATACTTTCAAGATCGCTATCAAATCCTTTAACTATATGTTTGTCAACCATAAATAATATATAATATTTTTTTTATCCGTATCTACCCGTAATATATCCTAAAGTTTGTTTTTTTTTTGGTTTGGTAAATATTGTTTCAGTATCAGAAAATTCTACTAACTTTCCAAGATGAAAAAAGGCAGTTTTTTCTGAAACTCTCGCAGCTTGTTGCATGTTATGAGTGACAATAATAATAGTTCTTTTTTTTTTTAATTCGTCAATTAATTCTTCTATAACAGCTGTTGCTACAGGGTCAAGGGAAGAGCACGGCTCGTCCATTAAAATTACAGAAGGATTTACAGCAATAGCACGTGCTATACACAATCTTTGTTGCTGACCACCTGATAAACTTGTCCCAGATTCTTGTAATCTATCTTTCACTTCATCAAAAAGCCCTGCTTCTTTTAAACTTTTTTCAACTAACTCCTTTTCTTCTGTCTTGGAATTTACTAAACCATGAAGTTTGGGAGCATAAACTATATTATCATAAATACTTTTCGGAAAAGGATTTGGTTTTTGAAAAACCATACCTATGCTGGATCTTAATTTAACAATATCTATAGTTGATTCATAAATATTTGTTTTGTCAAAAAATATACTTCCTTCAACTTTACAATTTTCAATAACATCATTCATTCTATTTATACATCTTATAAAAGTAGATTTACCACATCCTGATGGTCCTATTAGAGATGTTACTTCGTTTTGATTTATGTTCATAGATATATTATCTACTGCTTTTTTTTCATCATAATAAACTGTTATGTTTTGAATAACTAATTTAACTTTGGTGCTTGTACTTTTCTTAAGTCGGTTAAATTTTGAAATCGAAACTATTTGATCATCTGACATATGATTACCACTTCTTCTCAAATTTATATCTAATATATATTGCCGCAGCATTCATTACAATTAAAAATGAAAGTAGAATTAAAATAGCTGCAGAAGTTCTTTCAATAAACGCTCTTTCAGGCTGATCAGCCCACATAAAAATTTGCGCTGGCAAAGCAGTAGCTGGATCTGTTATTGAGGTTGGCACGTCAGGAATAAATGCAATCATACCTATCATTAATAATGGCGCGGTTTCACCAAGTGCTCTTGCTAATGAAATAATTACACCAGTACAAATACCTGGCGTAGCAAGTGGTAAAACTTGATTAAAAATAGCTTGCATTTTAGATGCTCCTAATGCCATTGCGCCGTCTCTAATTGTGTCAGGAACAGCTAATAAGGAAGCTCTTGTTACAATTACTATTGTAGGAAGAGACATTAGTGCTAAAACTAAACCTCCAACAATTGGTGAGGACCTAGGAAAATGAAAAAAATTAATAAACACTGACAAACCAAGTAATCCAAAAACAATGCTAGGTACAGCAGCTAAGTTGTTAATATTTATTTCAATAAAGTCAGTAAATTTATTTTTTTTTGCAAATTCTTGTAAATAAATGGCTGCAGATACACCCAAAGGAACCGAAATAAATAGCGCTACTAATAAACAATAAAAAGATCCTACTATTGCTCCTAATATTCCTGAAACTTCTGGCTCTCTACTATCGGATTTTATAAAAAAAGTTTTATTGAAAACTTTTAATATATTTCCATTTAATTTTAATTTTTCTATAGCTTCTATTTGAAAATCTGTGATCTTTCTATTTTCTTCAGGAACGTTTATATCTATGTTTCCCTTAAGCATCTGATCAACATCATCTGACGCAATTAAATCAAATTTTTTTGTTTTTCCAATAATATCAGGATTGTTTAAAACATGGTCTCTAACTGTTAGAAAACTATTATAAGAAATAAGTGAAGAAATATCTTTAGATTTGGGATGGTTTTTATCAATATTTAAAAATGTAAAAAGTGACTGAGATATTAATTTTGAATAATCTGCAGAATTTAGAGTTTTACTTTCTCTGGTGCTAGTGGGATCAATTAATTCTTCATTAAAATAAATATCTAATTTAATTCTTGTTTCTTGGAACGTTGAATATCCTTTATAGGAAATAGTAATTAAAAGAAATATTAACATTGACAACGCAAAAAATATTGCAGCGAGTCCATATAATTTAAATAATCCTTCTTTATTAACTCTTTTAGAGCTAATAGGAGATAAATGTTCATTTGTTATTACATTAGTCATATTTTTCCCTATATTTTTGAACAACCCTTAAAGCAATTAAATTTAAAAATAAAGTTATAAAAAATAATTCTAAACCTAAAGCAAAAGCAGCTAGGGTTTTTGGGCTATCAAATTCCTGGTCCCCAACTAACAATGTAACTATTTGAACTGTTACCGTTGTAACGGCTTCAAAAGGATTTGCCGTTAATTTTGCTGACATTCCAGCTGCCATAACCACGATCATTGTTTCTCCTATTGCTCTTGATACACCCAATAAAATAGATCCAATAATTCCAGGTAAGGCAGCGGGTAAAATAACTTTGACCATTGTTTCTGATTTAGTAGTTCCTAGGGCGTAAGAACCGTCTTTAAGACTTTGAGGCACTGCATTTATTACATCGTCAGACAAAGAAGATATAAATGGTATGATCATGATCCCCATAACAAGCCCAGCAGCAAGTGCACTTTCAGATACTATATCCAATCCTATTAAATCGCCAAATTTTCTTAAAATTGGCCCTATTGTTAAAGCAGCAAAAAAACCATATACAACAGTTGGGATGCCAGCTAAAATTTCTAACAATGGTTTTGTAATATTTCTAATTTTTTTTGGTGCATAATCTGATAGATAAATAGCAGAAAAAAGTCCGACCGGTACAGAAATTACCATTGCAATAAAAGTTATAAGCAAAGTTCCAGTAATAAGTGGCACAGAACCAAAAGTCCCTGAACTACCTACCTGACCTTCTCTAATTGCCATTTGTGGACTCCAATGAATACCAAAAATAAAATCAAAAAAAGGAATTGATTTGAAAAATCGCACACTCTCAAAAAGTAAAGATAATACTATCCCAATTGTTGTAAAAATTGCTATTACAGAACAAAACAATAATACATACGAAAAAAATTTTTCGACTTTTAACCTAGCAGGAAAATTTATTTGAATTTTTCTTTTTAAAAAAATAATAATAGCTGATAAAAAACACAAAATAATTACAAAAAACGAGATATTAGCTATATTTTTTAAAGAATTGTATTTATTTGCTGCTGTTATTAATTGTTCATCAGTGTTAAAAGCATCTGCGGTACCTGAAGCCATTAATTGAATTTGATCATACACAAACTTAAGATTTGTTTGTGACATTTCATTAATATTGGGGACTGAATTTAATACAATTGATTTTATTAAAATATTTCCAGATATAGAAAATGTAATGTAAATTATAATTGATGGAATTAAACACCAAAAAAAAATATAGTATCCGTGATAATTTGGTTTGGAATTTAGATTTTTAATATCTTCTTTCTTTATTAATGATAAAGATTTATTTCTACCAATATAAAATCCATATAACGAACAAAGTAATACAGCAAGTATTAAATACATAATTTATAAATACTAAGACAAAAATATTACAATTTTGTTACAATATTTCTTCTTCTGGACTTACAAGTTTTATTTTCTTAATTTTGATTAGCTTAGATAATTTTTTTAATGTTCTTTTTATTTTTGTGCTTGTTTTAATTATTTTTTTGTTTGATGTAATTAAAAAAATTTCATTATTAGAAACTCGTAAAGAATAATCGCTTAGATTTCTATATAATCCACCAGATACTAAGTATGCTAACTTAATGCCATTGCCTAAAATTCCTGCAGCATTTATTGCATCTTTCTTTAATAATTTTGAATATTTTATAAAATTAGGATTATTTGCTTTCCCACCGCAAGCAGTATAAATTGATAAACCTAAAAAAATTCTTTGCTCATGAGTTAATGAAAGAAAAGGATAATACAAAACTGTATTTAATGCATAATCTGACTCAATATCTTTAAAATTATGCCAATATGATAATTCTGCTAAGTAAGATGCTGCTAGACGTAATCTTTTAAAGTTATCATTTTCATTTTTAAAAATTGGATTAAGCCAATTAAAAATTAGTTTTCCATCAAAAAAGGAATTATTAAAATTCATTGACATTCTTTTTGTTGTAAAAGTTAATGGATCTTCTTCTTTCGTTTCATCATCTAGTAAAGAAAAAAGAAAACCTTCTCTTAATCCTTGAGAACAAAAAACCATTTTTTTAGGCAAAATTTTATTTGCAAGTTCTTTTAATATAAGACTTGCCACTGGTATAGTTTTAATTCTTTCATTTTCAATATCATCAATTTTTTTTATATTTTTTGATTTAATTTTTGAAGATACTTCGATTAAATTTTTTATTTCTCTATCGTTTATTGTATAACCCTGAATGATGGAAAGAGGATAATTTTTTGTCCAAATATCTACTTTTGCTAAACATCTAAAACTTCCTCCTATTGCATACAAATTATTTTGATTATTATTTTTAAGCCAATCTATAGAATTGATTGCTTCTCGAATCTTTTTTAAACAATCGTTTTTATTTTTTTGATAATATCTTAAGAACCTTACAACTCCAATTCTCAATGAAGTAAATTTTTTCAACCTACCTTTTTTTATCAAAGCTAATTCCAAGCTACCTCCACCCAAATCCGCCATTATCCCACCGGCCCCTGGAAAGGAAGATAGCAAACCTTGGGTTGACAGCTTTACCTCATCATCTTCTGAAAGAATTAACATATTTCCATTAGTAATTCTCTCAATTTCTTTTTTTAGTTTATTACCATTTTCCGCTTCTCTTACGGCAGCAGTTGCAAAAATAAATAATTCTGATGATTTAATATCAATTGATATTTTGTAGAATCTTTTAATTGTATTTAATGTCTTTTTGTAGTTCTTTTTTGGGATTTTATTATCAACTTCTAAATTTTTAGCTAAAGAACAAAAAACTTTTTCAGAATAAATTATTCTTGGAACTCGGCTCATTTTATCATATGCAACAAGTCTGATAGAATTAGATCCTATATCAATAATTGAAATTTTAGATTTTTTTCTTGGTATAAATTGAAAGTTTTTTTTTTTAATATTATTTGAGATACTTATTATACGATTAGAAGTATTTTTTAGCATATAAAATATATTAATAACAAATTATTATGAAAACAATTTTTTTGTTAAGACATGCGAAATCTAGCTGGGACGATGTAAGTTTAGATGATTTTGATCGTCCGTTGTCAACAAGAGGTATAAAATCCTGCAAAAAGATAGGAAAATACTTAAAAAAAAATAAATTAATCCCAGATATTGTCTATTGTTCCTCAGCTATAAGAGCCAAGCAAACTTGGGAGCTAGTTAACAGAATCGTAGAAAAAAAAAAAAATGTAGTATATAAAAGCAAACTATATATGGGAAATTCATCAGATTTTATAGACGTCATAAGAAAAACTGATAATAATTTTCATTCACTAATGTTAGTTAGCCACAATCCAGGTATGGAAATTTTTGCTCGTGAGATTTCTAAAAATAAAACAGATAAACACTACGAAAGCATTGATTTAAAATATCCAACAGGAGGATTGGTAATTATAAGGTTTAATTTAAATATTTGGTCTAAAATTAAATATGAAACGGGAGATATTTGTGAATTTATTAAACCAAGAGACTTGTAATTAATACTTATTTTATAGAAATGTAAGATTTTTTAAAAAAAAATTACAGTCATTTTTTAGTGTATCCTTATTATAAAATAAAATTATGAAATTATTTGGATCTATATTTGAAAAAAAAAAAAACCGAAATGGATATTTGATTAATAGGGATTTATCTTGGTTAAAATTTAACATAAGAGTTCTCGAAGAAGCTAATAATAAAAGCAACCCTACTTTAGAAAGAATTAAATTTTTATCAATATCTGGAAATAATCTAGATGAATTTTTAATGGTAAGACTTGCTGGATTAAATAGGATGATGATTGAAAAAATACCTATTAATTCTTTTTCAAACCTTTCAAATAATGATTTCCTTAATAAAATTATGATAGATTTAAAAAATATACATACTACACAACTGCAAATTTGGGTTGATTTAAAAAAAGAATTAAAAAAAAAAAGATATTTTATTTTAAAGATTAAAGAATTAAAAAAAAAAGATAAAGTATGGTTAAAAGATTATTTTCAAAATGAAATACAACCTCTTCTAACTCCCATAGAAATTTTTAAAAATCATTCCTTTCCATATATAGCAAATTCGGCTACGGTTGTATCGGTTGAGTTAGATAAAAAAAAATTATCTCTTATTCAAATTCCTAGTAGCCTTCCTAGATTTATAAAAATTGGAAATTTAAATAAATTTATTGCCATAGAAGAACTCATTATGCAATATGCTCAAAATTTATTTCCTGGAATAAAAATAACAAATATAGGGATATTTAGAATTATAAGAGATAGTGAGTTAGAATACTCAGATGAGGATGATTTATTAAGTCATTTACAAAAATCATTAAAAAAAAGAAAGCTAGGCGAAATAATTTCTTTTTCATATATCGGGCTAAATAAAAACATTGTTTTATATATGTCAGAACTATTGAATATAAAAAATGAGAATTTTATTGTTAAAAAGAATTTTTTAGGCTTTGTAGATTTAAAACAATTAGCAGATTTAATAAATGATAAAAATTTATTATATAATTCTTATTACCCAAGATTTCCTGAAAGAATTGAAGAATTTGATGGTAATTGTTTTGCTGCAATAAAAAAAAAGGAATTGGTAATCCATCACCCTTATGAAACTTTTGAAGTAGTTGTTAGATTTCTTAAGCAAGCTGCAACAGATCCAAAAGTTTTACTTATTAAACAAACATTTTACAGAATTGGTAATCAATCAGAAGTGGCAAATGCATTGATTGAGGCTGCTGAAAATGGCAAAAATGTAATTGCACTAATAGAATTAAAAGCAAGGTTTGATGAAGCTGAAAATATGGAATGGGCTCATAAAATGCAAGCAGCTGGGGTTAAAGTTTTTTATAGTAATGCAAGAACAAAAATACATGCTAAACTTGCTCAAGTTGTAAGAAAAGAACAAGGAAAATTAATTACATATTCTCATGTTGGAACTGGAAATTATCATTCAGTAACATCTAGGATTTATAGCGATTTATCTTATTTCACAGCAAATAAAAAACTTTCCCAAGAATTAGGTAAAGTTTTTAACTATATGAAAAGTTTAATAAAACCAGAAAATGTAAAAAATGTTACATATGCGCCGATAAACTTAAGAACTAATTTAGTAAATTTAATTGAAAAAGAAATAGAATTTGCAAAAAACAAAATGCCTGCTGAAATTTGGATGAAATTAAATAGCTTAGTAGATAAAAAAATAATCGATCTGCTGTGCAAAGCTTCAAAAAATAATGTAAAAATTAATTTAATTGTCAGAGGGATTTGTTGTTTAATTCCAGGGATAAAAGATATTTCTGAAAATATAAAAGTAAAATCAATTGTTGGAAGATTTTTAGAACATTCAAGAATTTATTGTTTTAGTAATGGAAAAAAAATGCCGTCAAGAAGTAGTAAAGTTTTTATATCATCTGCTGATTTGATGCCAAGAAACCTTGATAGAAGAATTGAAATACTTTTACCTATCAATAATCAAACGGTACATCAGCAAATCTTAGATCAAATTATGGTAGCTAACTTAAAAGACAACCAACAATCTTGGTTTTTAAATAACGAAGGAAACTATAAAAAAATTAAAAATAATAGTAAAGAAGAAAAATTTTCAGCCCACCAATATTTCATGAAGAATCCAAGTTTATCAGGTAGAGGAAAATCATTAGAAAAATTGCCGGTAAAAAAAATATAGTCTCTAGAGATCTAACCGTGTTGAGTTTAAATCTTTTTAAAAAAAATTTGTATATTAGTTCCCGCCCCTACTTTGCTGCTTATATCTAATTTAGCTTGATGTCTAAGTGCAATATGTTTAACAATTGCTAAGCCTAAACCTGTTCCCTCAATATTCTCTATTTTATTAGCTGGTACTCTGTAAAATCTTTCAGTAATTCTAGGTATTAAAGCATGTGGAATTCCTTTGCCTCTATCTTTAAAAGATAATACATATTTATTTTCAATATTTCTTAATTGAACGATAACAAGCGAATTTTTTTTAGAGTATTTTATTGAATTTTCTAAAATATTAACAAACATTTGATGTAACTGATTTTTATCGCCTTTTATATTAGCAAGCTGTGTTCCTTTAAATTTAATTTTTATTCCATTTATTTTTGCAGTTGTGCTAATGCTATTAATTGAATCTTTAACAATTTCATTAAGATTTACCGTTTTTACAATTTTTTTATTTGAGTCAGTTTCAATTTTTGTAAGTTGCAATAAATCTTCAATTATTAGTTTCATTTTCCCAGATTCTTTTTTTAAAATATCCAAAAACTTTTTTTCTTCGTTAGAGTTCATATTTTTTTGATCATGAAATAGTTCAATAATATTCATAATAGTTGATAGAGGTGTTTTTAATTCGTGACTTACATTTCCGATAAAATCTGATCTTATATTTTCTAATTTCTGTATACGAGTTATATCCATAAATGATAGAAGAATATTATTATTATGTAATTTAAACAATTTGACATCAAAAAACATAGTTAGAGGTACGTTAAACAGTTCTAGTAAAAATCCATAAGAATTTTTGTTCATTTTCCTGAATTTAAAAATATTATCCCTAAATTCAGGTCTTCTAAAATTATGAAAAATATTACTATCTTTAGTTAGCTTAAATTTTGTTTTTGCTGCATCATTGATAAAATATATAGAATTATCACTTTTTAAAACAATAAATGGTATGTCTATAGCATTAATTAGATCAGAGTCTGATGGTGGAATAGGATTATTCTTTCTTTTTGTTGGATTTTGATTAATTTCTGAAGAAATTTTGTCTTTATTCTTCAACATTTTTTTAAAAACATCTAAATTTATTAATTTTTTCAATTTATTCAACTAGATAAGTTTATTTCTTAATAATTTAATTTAAAACATAGTATATAATATGTAAAATAGTTAATTTTTTCAATACTTTAAATATAATTATTAAACTTTTGGTTAAACTTAATAATTTTTTTTACAAATAATTTGTTCATTTTTTTATCAATTTCTTTCTTATTAATCAATATTTTATATAAATCTATATCATTAAAACTCAATATAATCTCTAAATAATTTAATTCTTTAGATTTTAATAAATCAATATGCTTAGATACAAAATTACCTAATAAAATATCCAGTTCTTTAGTACCTCTGTGAGTACATTTAAATAAGATTTTTTTTCTTCTTAACGATAAATTATTAATCTTATTTTTTTTCAGCATGATAATATTTATTATCTAATATAAATCAATATAAGGAAGATTATATGTTAGACAAGATTTCAAAAAATAATTTATTTGACTCTATAGAAAATATAAAAGGGATAGGACCCAAAACACTAAAGTTATTTGAAAAATTATGTGGGAATAGAATAATTGACCTTTTACTCACGATTCCAAGAAATTTTAAAAGAAGAAAACATCTTCTAAAAATAACTAATGATCATTTAAAAGAAGAAGTTGCTATTGAGGTTATTGTAGAAAAACATCTACCACAATTTAATCCAAAAATGCCATACAAAATATTATGTAAAAATAATGATGTTGAAATTGAAATAATATTTTTTAGAGGATATGTAAAGTATTTAAAAAGAATATTACCAGCTGGTGAAAAAAAAATAATTTGTGGAAAACTGGAAAAATTAGGTAATAAATTTCAGATAATTCATCCTGAAAATATAGCACCATTAGAAGAGCTTCCCTATCTTCATGGTTTGCTTTCTTTATATTCATTAACAAGAGGATTAACTATGCCAGTTTATAGAAGATCTATATCTTATGCTTTGGAAAAATTAATTAATATACCTGAATGGATCAATGAAGATGTAATACAAAAAAATAATTGGAGAACTTGGAAGGAATCTGTTGAATTTTTACACAAACCAAATGAATTAAATGAAGAAAAAATAAAAAAATTAAGAGAAAGATTGGCGTTTGATGAAGCGCTGTCTCATTACATTAAATTATTAATTACAAAAGAAAAAATAGAAAAAAATATTTGTCATAAAATTATAGTTAATAAAGAAATTAAAAAAGAAATTATTTCAAAAATTCCATTTGATTTAACTGAATCGCAATTAAAAGTTATAAAAGAAATTGAGTTTGATTTAAATAAAGAAACACCCATGTTAAGATTGCTTCAAGGAGATGTAGGTTCAGGAAAAACTATAGTTGCGCTTATCACGTTAGCTAACGTCTTAAAAACAAAAATACAAGTAGCTTTAATGGTACCAACCGAAATTTTAGCTATACAACATTATAATTATTTTTCTGATTTATTTAAAAATATCGAAATAGAAACAGTACTTCTTACTTCAAAAATTAAAAAAAATAAGAAAGAAAAAATTTATAAACAGATAGAACATGGGACAGCTCAAATTATTATTGGAACTCATGCAATATTTCAGAAAAATATTAATTTTAAAAAACTTGGTTACATTATAATTGATGAACAACATAGATTCGGTGTGCATCAAAAATTTCAACTATCAGCAAAAGGTTGTAATCCTCATATTTTAGTAATGACAGCAACTCCAATTCCAAGGACATTAGCTTTAACAATGTACGGTAATATGAATATTTCAAAAATAAATGAATTACCAACAAATAGAAAAAAAATAGAAACTATAACAATGCCTTCTAATAAAATATCTAAAATAAATAACAGTTTGAAAAATATTATTAAAAAAAAACTGAATGCTTTCTGGATATGCCCTCTTATTGAAGATTCAGAAAAATTAAATTTAACTGCTGCTACAAATAGGTATGAAAAATTAAAAAAAAAATTTGGAAATAATGTGGGAATAATTCATGGAAAAATGGATATTGAAGAAAAAAAAAAAATTATAAAAAAGTTTAAATCTAAAGAAATTCTTATATTAGTTTCCACAACTATTATTGAAGTTGGTATAGACGTTCCAGATGCAACTATGATGATTATAGAGGAATCTAACAGATTTGGTTTATCTCAATTGCATCAATTAAGAGGCAGGGTTGGAAGATCAGATAAAAAATCAACATGTATTTTAGTATATAAAGAAAATAATTTAAATGAATTTTCAAGAAAAAGAATTGCAACGATTAAAAATAATCACGATGGTTTTAAAATCGCTGAAGAAGATTTAAAATTAAGAGGTTTTGGTGAAATATTAGGTACGAGACAGTCAGGTTATCAATTATTTAAAATAGTTGATCCTTTAATTGACACAAAAATAATGGAGGGTGCTTTAAAAGAAGCAAAAATTATTTTTAAAAATAGAAAAACTATGAAAAAATTAGATAAAGATGTGATAAATTTATTTTTAAGAATATATAATCAAAGTAGTTCATTAAAATATATATCCATAGCATAGACACATAAATTATTTCTTTAATTTTTTTAAAGATTTAATTTCTTTTTGTTTCTCTTCAGGTGTAAGCATACCGGCTGAAATTATCATTTTTATTCCCTCTTCTACAGTCATACTTAATCGTTGTATGTCTTTTTTAGGTAAAAATAATAAAAAACCAGATGTTGGATTTGGAGTTGTAGGTAAAAAAATATTTACCATTTGATTTTTTGTTTTTCTATTAACCTCACCTTTAGTATCACCTGTTAAGAAACCCATGGCCCAAACCCCTTTTCTTGGATATTCAATTAAGACAACTTCTCTAAAAGAATTGGATTTTTTTGAAAGTATTGTTTCAAATAATTGTTTTAACCCACTATAAATATTTCTAAGTACAGGAATTTTAGATAAAATTTTTTCTATAGATGATGAAAAAATTCTACCAAGAAGTCCTGTAGTTAAAAAACCTATAACTGAAAAGAAAATAAAAACAAGTATTAGTCCGAAACCTGGAACTTCATAAGGAAAAGTTCCTAATATTGGAGAGGCTTTGTTATCAAAAAATTTTATTAAACCCCATGCAATATAAAAAGTGATAATAACTGGAACACTGATTAAGATACCTTTAAAAAAATTATTACTTATTTTTCTAAAAATTTTTGAAATAAAATTCATATTATTAAAATGGTAAGTAAGATTTTTTCTTTGTATATTTACTATATCCTAAATTAATTCCAGCTCTTAATCCTAATCCAGATCGAACTGGCGTTATAATTATATCATCTTTCTTTTGATAATTAATAGCTAATCCTGCAGCTAAGTATAGTGTGCCTTCAACTTCAGGAAATCTTCCTAATAGTTTATTAAAATTATCTACTTCTAAATTATAAATAAGTGTGAAAACTCTTGAGGCATTAGCACCTAAATCAAATCCTAAAGATGGTCCATTCCAATAAATATCTTTTATTGTTCCATCTTTAAAATAAATCTTTCCTCCCCCGTATCTGAATCCACCAAAAAAAGCGCCGCTAAATTCCTCTCCTTCTATGTAAGCAGATGGTTGTCCAAAATCTTTAAATGATCTTTCTATAACAATTCCTACTCCTTCCGATAAATCTGCAAAGTAAATCTTTGCTTTTCCGACCATTTCATTTTTATCGAAAGTTTTTTCTTTTTTAATTTCTTCGGCATTAGATAAATTAAGATAAAAAAAGTTTAGAAAAAAAGAAAAAATTAAAACAGTAAGAATTTTTTTTATTTTCATCTAGTTTAGTTTACAGGTGTTGCTGTTATTTCAATATAAGTTTTTCCAAATTTTGCTTTTGAAATTTTGATAAATATTGCTTTTTTTTTATTTTCAAAAATTAACGTACTAACGTCTGATCTAATTGATGATTTTTCTTTATATTGAAACTTTTCCATTTCATTCAAAAAAAAACTGTAAATTTCTTCAATATTTTGTTTATTTATTAATGATATTCGTCCCATCCAATTATCACCTTTTCCAAGTATAAAAGTTTTTTCTAAGTCAATTATTGATTTACTAGGTATAGGAATATCTGAAATTTCACTTAAACGAGCATTACTCGTATCGGCATCATCAACCTCAACGTCAGGACTTTCATACTTTGGTGTTTTTATTGATGTTGAACAACTTGATATAAATAACAAACATATAAAAAAGGCACCTATGGATTTAATCTGTATTTTTTCCATTTTTTTTGATTAATTTTTTTATAAACTATTCTATCATGAAGTCTATTTTTTCTAGCTTGCCAAAATTCAAATAAAAAAGGGTTGATAAGATAACCTGACCAAAAAATCGGCCTTATAACATCTTTAT
>Ga0315338_1001398_pt1 | contig 30705 bp, 24 predicted proteins | sample ASW8metaG_FD_204518 | JGI IMG/M metagenome (GOLD analysis project Ga0315338, IMG submission 204518) | Ammonia-oxidizing marine archaeal communities from Monterey Bay, California, United States - ASW #8 | ecosystem: Environmental > Aquatic > Marine > Coastal | place: USA: California | collected... | reverse complement strand
GATTCGCGGCGGCGCCTGCTCGTCGCGTGATTCGCGTACGCCTCGAAGAATCAGGCCGACGATCAACAAAACAATGGGGATATTCATAAAAAAGATCCATCGCCAGCCGAGAGTCTCGGTAAACAGTCCGCCGATAAACGGCCCCGCCGCGGTACCGGTCGCAGAGACCATGTAGACGATACCAATCGCTCGCCGCAGTTGTTCTGCTGGATAGGCATTTGTGACAACTGCCAGGGCCAACGGGAACATGATGGCCGTCCCCAGTCCCTGTAGTAGTCGAAGCAGAATAAGAGGGGCGGGGGAAGGGGCAAAGCCACAGGCAAGCGATGATGCGCCAAAGAGAACAACACCCGCAAGCAGCACCCGGCGACGGCCCAAAATATCGCCCAGGCGACCGCCGGCGATCATGAAGGCACCCAGGACAATCTGGTAACCGGAAATCACCCATTGCAGCGACGTGGTGGAGGCGTGCAAATCGTCCGCCATCCTGGGAATCGCTAGATTCACGGCATAGTAGTCGAGCACACCGAGAAACTGGATCAGACAGGCTGCCAGCAGTGTAAGTCGCTGGTTCAATCGATTCGGCTCAGGCCGCAACATCCGCTTCACAGGCCTCCGTTTTACAACAGCAGTTGTCGATACTCCAGGGTCCGGCACCAACGCCCATGATAAAGGCCATCGCCCCAAGCATGGAAAGATTTTTCATAAACATAATCTGCTGAACGCGGGCATCTTCCTGGTCCATATTCCAGAAGTCGTGAAAGTAGAACGTTGCCGCTAGGAGAAAAACAAACAGAAGTAGCGCGCCAAGGCGGGCCTTGAATCCGACGATCACCAGGGCGCTCCCCACAAGAAGCATCGCGATCGTGAGCACTAATGAAAAGCTAGGCAACGGCACACCCTCCTTTGCCATATGTTCGGCAACATTGCTGAAATTTGGAATTTTGTTTAGTGACACACTCATGACAAAGATCGCGCAGATCAGGACGCGGCCGACTAGGGTAATAAAACCTGTGATTGGATTATTCATGACTGGCTCCTTAGCTTGCTTATTTTCAATTGCGTCGTTACTTTTGCCGGCCCACCGCCTGACGCCATCCGGATTGTCAGCGCAGAACTCGCCTGGTGCAAGATCAGAATCACTACTACGGAGTGCCTGTCGGTTGCTCAATCGCGCCACAAATTCCATCCCAGAGCATGTGACGTGCTTTTAGCACCGCTATTGCTGCATCGCGAGCCTCGGACCAGAGAGCATGATCTGAGCCGCAGAGATCAGATAATAGCTTGCGTCCTGCAGGCCCATGTTCGCCCTCATCGATTTCAATGTGCCGTTCGAGGTAATACAAAAAACGATCGACGCGCCCCACATTAGATTTCGCAAGATTTGCCACTATTTGTTTAAACATTGCGGGTATAAGATCTTCCCGACCGAACACAAACGCTGATGCCGTCTGAACCATGCTGCCCCGCTCAATGATTTGAAAAGTAATCGCGATAAAATCAGATACGCTCCGTGGCAATGAAGCAGCGGCAATGCATTCCTCAAGCGGTTGATCTTCGCGACAGCAATGCGTCAATCGATCGATTTGATCTGTGGTTGCTCCGCATTCAATCATTCCCGCGCGGTAGAGCTCAAAATGACTCACTCTGCCTCCACGGCCATCATCGTCGCATTCTTCTTCCACGGCGATTTCATTGACGAGGCGGACTGCTTCGCTGTTGCCAGTGGGGAGCCATGGAATACGAAAACATCCGAGGTCGCGTTGGAGTGATTTGAGAAGCGACATGAAGTCCCACACGGCAAAGATGTGATGCTGCATAAAGGCTTGAAGGTCCGATAGGCTACGGACTTTTTGATAAACGGGATGATTCAGTAATTGTGCACAGTAGGGCTCAATTTCTCTATCGATATCAGCGATGGTGCTATAAGCTGTTTTAGGCATAGGGCCGATCCAATCGTCATCATGGCGAATCTTTGCTGAAAACCCGGGCACCATTTTACCATCCCATCCGCGGAATTTGAAACACACCAGGTATTCGCGGGCTATGGCATCGCGCTCTGGGCATCGAATTCGAGGGCGGCACTTGTGTGCCGCAGGATAAAACAATCGGCCAATTGCGCCTCGCGCGCATTACGAAAGTCCGGCCCCCGTAACTCGCGAAACACTTTGAGCGGGATCCTCAGGCAACTCAGCAGGGCGAGACGCAGATCGGTGAGGGCGTCCCTCTTAGAGTACTGTCGTATACCGTGACTCGAGAGAGCGTCGAACCATGCCTCAAATAATTCGGAGTAATGCCCCGCCCGTTCTGCAGGTGGATCGCTGCCGCCGATAATCATTGCGACATCTATCGCGCCGAGGCTTCGAGTGACCGTCTGCCAGTCAAGAATAAGGACCTCATCTTCCGACCCCGGCTCTCCCAGCAGGAGATTGTCAGCACGTAGGTCCCCGTGGACAAGTGTATGGGATCGCTCAGCAATCGCGGCATCTAGTTTCTCGCAGTTTGCTAAAACCCACTCAATGAGCGTTTTTGCATCCTGCCCAATACGTAGCTCATAATTTTCACGAAATTGTGGCCAGATACCGCTGAGATCTTCACGGAACCAAAAGTCGTGTTCTGGCAGCCAGGCGAAGTTCTGGAGCACCGGATGTTCCCAGAATGTGGCATGCACGGCTGCAATATGCCCCAAAACTGTCTCCACTTGCTGATTGGAGAGCCCGTGGACCTGATCACCGCGATCGAGATGGGATAGATCCTCCATCAGCAACCAGCCGCTTCCCCCCTCTCCGTTGCTGGCATACACCGTGGGCAGGCGGGTGGGCGTCTGGCTCGCCATGTTCTGGTAAAAACCGACCTCGCGGTCAAATGCTCGCAGGCGATTGGCAACCGCGCGGAAAGTGGGGTCTTGTGTATCCATTTTAAGAATGAGGCTTTGAGGGTGTGCCGGGTTTTGCGCGGAATATGTTGGCACGACCTTGGACATTCTCGAAAGGAATCCAATCGATTCGCCAAACGGCTCACACTGAACGTCTTGAATCGTGGCTTCATGGAGTAATCCCGCTTCGCGGAGATGCCACGTGAGCCAGGCAGCATCGACCTGAGCCGGATCGCTGGGCGAAGGGGGTGGGGTGTTCGGCACCGGTTGGCCTCCATGTCTGCCGATTCGCGACAATGCTTTGAAATATGTCACACCAAGTCGCTAGGTTGCGAAAGAGCATTATTTAACCATCGACCCATGTAAATAGCCAGGAGTGACTGTGATTGGATTTTAGCCCAAATCTTTCCCCTCACGCCTTAATTACCGGGCTGAATTTGGTACAACGTAATCGATACATCAGGGGGCTTTTTCCCTGGGCCGCCGATAAAACAATAGCGGGTCGTTTTTCTGATGAGGAGATAATTCCCTGTGGCGGAACAATGGTATTACTCCCAGGAGGGCCAACAACGCGGTCCACTAACGCCATCGCAAATCAAAGAACTTGTCGCTGCAGGCAAGCTCAAGCCGACAGATTTAATTTGGAAGGAAGGCCTGGAAAGCTGGATACCGGCTAGCCGACTCAAAGGCCTCTTTCCTCAAGAAACTCTGGCAGAATCGACCGAAGAATCTCAATTAGCTGTCAATACGGGTGCGAGCACCATGACCGCTCGACGTGAATCGGACCACCCCGCAGCGGTCGCGTGGCGATTACTGGGAAGTTCACTGGGTGTTTGCTGTAAGCGACTGCCAGCAGTTGTCTTTGTCACGGTCATTTGGTACGTCGCGAGCCTCTTTGCCCTGAGCCTCATTGTCACCGCCCCGCTGGCCATTGCTTTTGCCCTCGGCTACGTGACCATCATCAGCCAGATTATCCGCCGCGAGCCCTTTTCGCTCAAGGACTTTGTTTCGTTTTTTCGCTACGGCTGGAACGCACTCTTTTATCTCATTGTTCTTCTGGCGTGCGCCTTTGTGATTCTCTCCGTTGCCGCTCTTGCGATTCTGGCAGGAATATGGCTCTTTGGAACAATTGCCACGGTCATCAAATCACCTATTCTTGTAATCGTGCTTTCAGTGGTTTTCGGGCTCGGCCTCTCCACCCTCTATTTTGCGTTCATTATTCTTCTGTTTTGTCTCTTTGTGCGTGTAACAACATCGTCACCCAGTGAGGATCGGCCCTTCGATTTTATCTACGACGCATTTGGCAATACGATGGCCATTCTTTCAAAGAGGTGGCGGACACTAGGCTGCGCCGGGTTCTGGCTGGCGCTGTTTTACATTGGTGCCCTGCTATTGTATATGACGGGAATTGAATATTTGCTCCCAAAACTTATCGATGTGTCCGAACCCGGCATGATTGATTTAATGAACGCAGATGATACGTCCGCCAGCCCACGCAGAACGTATCTATTTCTATCGCAAATAATCGCAGTCCTGTCTGGCCTCTATTATTTGCTCCTCGGCACATTGTCTAATGTATTTTTTGTCTCTACCGCTAACTATTTGGTTGGGAAAACGGATCCTCAGAATGACGCCGAAATGACAAGGGAATAGAGGCTTGATTGCGTAGCAACCACTCTGCCGGTCATTACATAGAGGGCCTGTGGCATGGTTCCGGGTTTAAAAATCAACTCGACACATTGTCCGCCCGATCGTTTATAATTTCGGCACGTCGAGAGATTCTTTTGATCCACCTTATCATTTTGTTCAACGCGTCGTTTTGATATGGAACAGCCTTACATCGCCCTACTTCGCTCTTTTCCAGGTGATCCTGCTGCTATGCTGCGAGAGGCGGGATTCACCAATGTCTGGGAGAATCCCGAGCCGAGAAAACTTTCCGATGACGAGATCGCCGAACATGCCCATAGCGCTACGGGCGTGATGATCGCACCCGGGGATGGTCAGTTTGGCGGCGCGTTTTTTGACGCCGTAGGAGAACAACTTCGGGTCATCAGCTGTTATGCGGTTGGCTACGACTCGGTCAATGTCGCTGAGGCAACCGCTCGTGGTATTGCGGTCGGCTACACCCCAGGGCCGACCACCGAGCCAACCGCAGATATCGCATGGCTACTGCTTTTGGGCGCTGCCCGTAATGCAGCATGGTGCAACCAACTTTTGCACAGCGGTTCCTGGAGGGGGATCAGCCCAACCGACCGGCTCGGGGTGGGTGTCGAGGGCAAAACGCTCCTCATCGTGGGCGCCGGGCGTATCGGGACGGCCGTGGCGCAGCGGGCACAGGGGTGGCGGATGGAGATTCTTTACTACTCACGCAGCCGGAATCGCGAGTTGGAGGAGGGGGGCGTCAACGCCCGGCGAGTCGCTCTCGACGATGGCTTAAAACAGGCTGATTTCGTCTCGATCCACTGTCCGCTCACGGTCGATACCAAACATTTATTCGATAAACCCCGTTTTGCTGGCATGAAGACGGGGGCGATCCTGATCAATACCTCGCGCGGCGCAGTAGTCGATGAAGCCGCGCTGGCCGACGCGCTCGGTAACGGTCATTTAGGCGGGGCGGGCTTGGATGTATTTGAGAACGAGCCGGCCATTCACCCCGAACTACTCAAATCGGATAAGGTGTTTATGCTTCCGCACATCGGCAGTGCGACACGGGAAGCCAGGCTCTGGATGACGGAGATGTCGGTGGCCAACCTCGTGGCCGGCGTACGGGGCGAGCCACTACCGAACCTCGCGAGCTGAGGAACCGATCACCGGCGTCGGAGCAGGGCAGCATGGAAGCTCGAGGTGTTCTGGTGGTATTTGGGGGTTTCCAGCCACACGCTCGCGAGCACGTCAAAAAGATAATCGCGGGTCGCCGCGACATCGTTGACACCTGCTGCCGAGAGAAAATCGTCAACCAGCCCCTCGGCAACGGCCCGTTGCTCACCAACTCGTAATGCGGCAAGTTGATCCAGCTTCCCTTCCGCTGCCAACTGAAGTCCCGGATCGGGCGCATCGAGGGTTTCAAGTCGCTCAAGATCGAAGTCGGCAATAGTTGGCGCCTCGTCATAGATCTCCCGGAACTCCTCCAGAGACCGGCAATAGGCCGGATAGGAAAAGTCCTCAGCCATGGTGGCCGGTACCATTCCATCTGCCGCGGCACGTTCAATCGCCTCCTGTAGCGGGCAGACAAAGGTGGTCCACATCCCCTCGGCCGGCGAGACGATCAGCAGTGCGCCTCCGGTTTTGATCTCCGTACTGCGGCTCTGCAAAAAAGTCCGCAAGTCCTCGTCCGATTGCGTCTTCCAGCGAGCACGACTTTCCGCAGAGACCGCTGCCTGGTTCGGCATCAGGGATCGGCCCAACGGTGCATCGGGGTGGTGTGAAAGCCAGTGGATTGCAATCGTGGTCACTGCAAGATCGATTGTCCCGGGCGGTACTACAGGTCGCGAAAACATCGACCCGGCAGCAAACGCGGTGTAGATGTCGTTGGCAAGCACCCCATGGCTGGCAATGTCGGAGTGCCCCTCTCCCTCGTAGAGCTCCAAAGCTACTGCTTTCCAGTCGTTGCTCGGAAGATCGTTGAGCGTGAGTCGGATGGGCCTCCGGGGGTTCTGCTCGTGAAGCGTACGGACGACCTCATCGGCCAATAACAATGTGTTGTGGCCGTTTGAGGATCCGAGATCCAGATATTCGTAAAGATCATCACCGGAACGCGAAGTAACGACCTCGCGAATCCAGGGCCAGAGTTTCCTCACCGAAGCGCTCTGAATGCCCGAGAATTGATTGTAGTAACCCTCCCCCTTCATCCCTTTGATTTCAACCATTGTCTCAATCCTTATTATCGGGGATAGCGAGATAGGCTCGTTCCATGCGGGAAAGAATCGCCTCGAGCATCGATCTCGGACAGCCGAAGTTGAGTCGAAGATAGCCGGGGGTGCCAAATTCTGCGCCGTCGTTGAGTCCGGCGCCAGCATCCTCGAAATATTGCCTCGCCTGATCCAATCCAAGGTCGCGGACGTCGAGCCATGCCAGATAGGTCGCCTCGATAGGCAGCATCCGGATGCGCGGCATCTTATGGGCGAAAAAGGATTGCACAAGATTGCGATTTTCCCGCAACACGTCGATCAACTCTAGTCTCCATGCCTCTCCGTGCCGGTATGCGGCCTCACACCCGGCGTAGCCGAGACAACCGATCTCGTTAAATAGTCCACGGGTAGCGATCCGGAACGGTCGCCGAATCTTCGCATCGGGGATGACGACAAAACTACAGGCAAGACCACAAAGGTTGTAGGTTTTGCTTGGAGCCATGAGAGTCAGGCTGTTTTCATACGCCCAGTCATCGAGGCGTAAAATACTCTGATGCGTAAGCCCGGGTTCGAGAATCAAATCGCAATGGATCTCATCGGACACGAGTATTAGGGAGTTTGTTTTGCAAAACGCGATGATTTGCTGCAACTCCTCCCGACTCCAGACTCGCCCGATTGGGTTGTGGGGATTGCACAGAAAGAAAACACGCGTCTTATCTGTAACTGCAGACTGCATTGCGGGCATGTCAAATTCGTACCGATCACCTCGTACCGTAAGCGGTACTTTTTGCAGCTGGCAACCCTGATAGCGGGGCGCAGACAGAAACGGTGGGTAGATCGGTGTTACGGTCATGACCGCCTCGTCTGCGCCGCAGTAGGCACGGGCCGCTGTGTTGAGGGCAGGAACCAAACCCGGCATCCAGACAAGCCATTCGCGCTCTACGGCAACTCCATGAGCACGCTGCATATAGTCGATCACGGCGTCTTCAACGGTCGCATAGGGATTGGTGTAACCAAAGATCCCATGTTGCGCACGGGCGCAAAGCTCTTCGATAACGGCAGGCGGTGAGAGAAAATCCATGTCTGCCACCCACGCGGGTATCACGTCGCGGCCTGCATAGCGTTCCCATTTGATGGCACCGGTACCGTCCCGGTCCGTGACCGTCTCGAAATCATATTGTCGCGAGGTGTGCCGACCCATCGCACGCGCCCATTGGAGAAATCAAAACAAAATTACTTGAGCATCAATTCGGTCATAAGCCGCTGGAACCGGGCAGGGTCGGGGACCTCACCGCCATCAGAAAGAAGTGCACTGCCGTAGAGCAGAAACGCGAGGTCCCCGAAAGCATCCTTCCCCTGGAGTGATTCAAGCTTCTTGATCATGGCGTGCTTCGGATTAAGTTCGAGGGTCCGCTTTTGATCTGGAACATCACTGCCTGCCTGTGCCAGCATCTTGGCGAGTTGCGGGCTGATGTCAAATTCCTCGCCGACCAGACAGGCGGGAGAGTCGGTCAAACGGCTCGTGAATCGCACCTCCTTCACAAACGGCTCCAATTCTGTAGCTAAAGACTTGAGCAGCGGTTCGTAATTCTCGCTCTCTTTTTTCAACGCATCTTCGGATTGTTTGCGATCCTCCTCACCGCCCACTTCAATCGTCCCGCGGGAAGCGTTGCGCAAAACCTTCTCCTCATATGTATCGAGAAACTGAGCCATGAATTCATCGATCGAATCGACAAAATAAAGGACTTCATATCCAGCATCCTTGAGTTGCTCTGTCTGTGGCGCATTTTCGACCATCTGGCGAGTTTGGCCGGTAATGTAGTACATCTCCTCCTGGCCATCTTTCATGCGGCTCACATAATCGGCCAGCGAAGTTGGCTTTTCCGCGTCGTGAGAAGAAGGGAACATCAAAAGGGGCAACAGCCCTTCCTTGGCTGCCGGATCGGCTACCCCTTCCTTCAATACCGCGCCGAAATGATTCCAGAATTTCGCATAGTCCTCCGGTTTGTCCTGCTGCATCTGCGCAAAATTGCCGAGGAGCCGACCGGTAATCCATTGACGAATCTGCTTGATATGGCGATCTTCCTGTAGTCGCTGGCGTGAAATATTCAGCGGAAGATCGGCCGAATCGACAATGCCCCTTACAAATCGCAGGTGACGGGGCAACAGCTCTTCGTATTGCTCGAGAATCAATACGCGCCGCACATAAAGCTGTAAGCCATATTGCTGATTTGGATAGAACAAGTCGGCAGGTGCGTGCGAGGGAACAAAAAGGAGCGTCGTATATTCAAGACGGCCCTCCGCCTTGAGATGATACGTTTCCATAGGGGGTTGCCAGTCGTGGCTCACGTGCCGATAGAATTCGGCATAATCCTCTTCGCTGATTTCCGTTTGTGGCCGCGTCCAGATCGGCCGCATGCTGTTAAGAGTGACCAGTTCGGTAATCGTCTCCTCTTTGCCCCCTTCCACGGGTTTTCCGTCCTTATCGCGCTCGACCTCCTCTCGCGTCTGTTCCTGCTTGATTGGATAGGCAACAAAATCGGAATGAGCGCGAACGATTTGAGCGATCCGAAAGGGCAGCGTGTAGTCGTCGACGCCACCCTCGGTATCGGTCGGTTTCAAATGGAGCGTCACCTTTGTGCCGCGAGTCTCTTTGCCGGAATCTGATAGCGAATATTCACCGTCGCCCCTCGACTCCCATTGGGTTGCGGTATCCTCGCCAGCCCGCCGCGTTTCGAGAACGACGCGATCGGCAACCATGAAGGCGGAATAGAATCCCACACCGAACTGGCCTATAAAATCAGCAGGCTGGTCTGCCTCGCCCGATTCCCTTAATTGCTCTAGAAGCTCGCGGGTGCCGGATTTTGCGATGGTCCCGATATTTGCCGTTACATCTTCGCGGCTCATGCCGATGCCGTTGTCCGAAACGGAAATGGTACGGGCATCCGTATCGGATTCGACGAGAATGTGCAGCTCCTTATCGTCTCCCAAAAGTTCTGAGTTGGTAAGAGCTTCAAAATGAAGCTTGTCGAGTGCGTCCGAAGCGTTGGAGAGAAGCTCTCGAAGGAAGATTTCTTTGTTGGTGTAAAGCGAGTGGATCATGAGATCCAATAACCGGGCAGTTTCAGCTTCAAATTTGTGGGTTTCTTCGTTTGCGGTAGCAGTCATCATCGTCTCCAGGTCTCTTCTGATCTCGACATTTGTACACATCCAGACGCCATCGTTTTCGGCAGCGTAGCCGTTTAATGTACCAACTTCGGGCCGAGCGCGTTAAGTGGCCGCCTGAGGGATTTATGCCCGAGAGATAATCCCCTAAAAATCATTCCCCGCCCCTAGCAACAATACTGCAAAGTGCGCTCTCGAGTTGGGCTACCGTGCGGTCGATGTCGCTGAGCTTATCGAGGCCGAAGAGCCCGATACGAAACGTTGAAAAAGTGTCCGGCTCGTCACATGCAAGCGGCACCCCGGCAGCGATCTGTAGCCCATTGTCGGCAAACGTTTGGCCGGATCGTATTTGCGGGTCATCGGTGTAGCTGACGATGACCGCGGGCGATTGAAACGGCTCGGCGGCGACACTCGGCATCCCGTTGTTCTCAAGCAGTGTGCGGACCCGCGAACCGAGCTCTCGCTGGGCAGCCTCTGCCTCCGCTAACCCGAAGCGAACGGTTTCATCGATGGCGTCACGAAATGTCAATAAACCGTCAGTCGGCATTGTGGCATGGTAGCCACAACCGCCCGATTCATACGCCTGCATGATGCCATGCCACGCGTGCAAATCAGATGCGAAGCTGGTGCTTGTCGTGGACTTCATGCGTTCTACTGCCGTCGGTGAAAGCATGACAACGCCGCAGCAGGGTGACCCGCTCCATCCCTTCTGAGGCGCTGTAATGAGCACATCGACTCCGATGGCCTGCATGTCGATCCACATTGCTCCGCTTGCGACGCAATCGAGGATAAGGATGCCGCCCGCGGAATGGATAGCATCTGCGAGGGAAGAGAGGTAAGCGTGTGGCAGCATCATTCCGGAAGATGTCTCCACGTGGGGACAAAACACAACCTGCGGCTTCTGGGTGCGAATCGTATCGACGACGTCGTCAATGGGCGGTGGCACAAACGGCGCGTGAAGGCTTGAGTCGATCGGTCTGGCTTTCAGTACGTTCACAAGCGAGGAAATATTCCCAGCCTCAAGGATCTGGCTCCAGCGGTAGCTGAACCACCCGTTGCGCAAGATCAGGCAGGATTGATCCGTCGCAAACTGCCGCGCGACGGCCTCCATGGCATACGTGCCGCCACCGGGAACAAGCACCGTGGCAGCTGCCGAGTAGGTCTTTTTCATGGCCTCAGAAATGTCACGCATTACCCCTCTGAACCGCTCCGACATGTGGTTCAACGAACGATCGGTAAACACTACGGAATATTCCAGCAGGCCCCCCGGGTCGACAACACGCTTCGGATCGGACATAGACAGTACCCTGGTCCTCTTAAGGCATCTCGGTTTCGGTAATTTTTAAGCTGGCCTCACATACCAGAGAAATAGGATCACTCGCGGACGCAGTCGATCTCATAATGGATCCGCCCGGTTGCGTTATCCCGAACCGCCTCGATGCCATGAACCTCGTGTTCAAAGCCCGGGAAACGGCTATCAAACTCCGCAAGGATGTTGAGGAATTTTAAAAGCAGCGGCGTACGCTGTGAGTCAATACGTTCTCCAGGCATGATTACCGGAATACCGGGTGGATACGGAACGATCATGACCGCCGCGGTCCGACCGTCCGATTCCGATAGCGGAACCCGATCGACCCGCCCGCTCACCATCGCAGTAAAAGCATCACTTGGCAGCAACACCTGCTCGGGAAGTGTGCCATACACATCCGCAGAAACCGCAGCAGCGTCAGATTCGTGAAGAAATGTGTGCATCTCTTTTGCAAGATCTCTGATCGTCGTTCCCTGGTATCTCTGCGGATACTCTTCTACAAGATCCGGAAGAACATCCTCAAGCAGTTCATTGCGATCGTAGTGCTCCTTGAGCTGAAACAGTTCGGAGAGCAACGTGCCAGATTTTCCGCGTGAGATGCCCAGTGAAAACAGTACGAGCAGTGCATAGTTGCCAGTCTTTTCAACCACTATCCCTTTGTGCTGCAGGAAGAGGGAAACCAGTGCGGCGGGAATGCCCCAGTCCTGCCATGTTCCCTCAACATCCAGGCCAGGAGTCATGATGGTGACCTTTATAGGATCGAGCATCACAAATTTATCTTTGAGCGGCCCGTACCCATGCCAGGGGGCATTCGATTCAAGGAGCCAGAATGACGTGTCGGATGTAACGTCTTCGCCTTCTTTATGCGGACTATAGAGCGGCGCTGTTGCGTGGTGGATCGGCTGATCCTCAATACCTGGAGGCTGAAACATATCGAACCACCACCCATTTGTTTCTTTTGACAGGGCGCTTCGGATCTCGGCCATCTTCCTCCGGAATGTTACCGCCTCTTCAATGGCATCCTGCATCAGCGTCCGGCCCTGGCCATGCTGCATCATTCGTGTGGCCACATCGAGCGATGCAATCAGGCCATACTGCGGCGACGTTGAGGAGTGCATCATAAATGCCTCATTAAATCGTTCATGATCGACTTTGCGATCGGGCGGCACGTGTCGGTCGCGAATATGTAGCATCGAAGACTGAGAAAGGGCTGCGAGCAATTTATGGGTTGAGTGTGTTGCAAAGATAACCGGAGCGCCCTTGCCCCCCTCAGTGGAATGCATGCCGTAGCGCCCCGCATAGACTTCGTGAAAGCGCGCGTAGGCATACCATGCTTCATCAAAATGGAGGTTCTCTGTTAGTCCGCAAAGCGAGCGCTCAACGTACGGCGCATCGTAGCAGAGGCCATCGTATGTTGAATTGGTCAGCACCGTCATGGCGAGTGATTCCGGCCCATCCCCATCAATGAGTGGACTGTCGAGCATTTTCTGGCGAATGGAGTCGGCAGAAAACTGATCTGCCGAAACGGGTCCGATAATGCCATGTCGATTTCGGGTAGGGACGAGATAGATCGGCACAGCACCGATCATCTGAATAACCTGCTGCAGGGACTTGTGGCAGTTGCGATCAACAAGCACAACATCACCGCGAGTTACCCTGCCATGCCAGACGATCTTATTTGCCGTTGAAGTGCCGTTGAGCACAAAATAGGTCTGGTCCGAATCGAACGCCTTTGCGGCATTGCGCTCTGCCTGACCGACGACGCCACTATGCTCGTTTAACGACCCAAGTTCGGGCACTGAAATAGACAAGTCGGCTCGAAATACATTTTCTCCATAGAAGTCGTGAAAAAGGCTGCCGGCCGGGCTCTTTAAAAAAGCAACGCCGCCCATATGCCCGGGAGTGTGCCACGCATAGCGATACTCTCTGGCATATTTTTCGAGTTCTTTGAAAAAAGGGGGCAGCAATTGGTTTTCGTATCCGACAATGGCCTGGTGGATTCGGCCGGCCATAAAATCAGGGCTGTCTTCGCAAGTCCAAATGTAGCCGTCGATCGATTTAAGAATGTCTGTCGGTATTTCCTCGACGCCTAGCCGGTCGGTAGCAAGGAGGATAGGAATCGTGTGGTTTCGACAACGGATGCCGTTAATGAGCAGCTTGACTAAATGTTTGCCGTCGGCCCTTTCTTCCGTAAGATCCCAATCTGCCACAATGCACCCGATGCCAGGGTCGGACAAAAATCGTTGCCAGCCATCTTCATAGGAGGTCGCTCCGACAGAAAATATTTCTAATTCCGAAAGCGCATCCACTAGCCCGCGCAGAGCTTCCCCGGGAGTCGAGCCATCCTGGAATTCATCGTCAATGATCAAAACGTGCATTGGTGCCTTCTTTCATCACGATTCTATCGATCGGGCTATTCTAATAGATTGCGGGAAATTATGGAGATGCTCCGGTGAGCGTGATCAAAAAATGTAGCGGAGAGCCATTTTGGGCAGTTCAAGGCCCGGATGAACTGTTCCAAACGTGAACGGGCGGGGGGGTATTTGCAGGCTTGGGGGGCAGACGAAAAACTTTTCGAACCTGCTACAATTGGACCCTCGGCAACTTGTCTTCATCAGGAACGAACTTATGTGGCTCTTTACGCAATGGGGGTTTTTCAGTTGCGTCTGCGCCCGTGAAGGCACCGGGGCGCCGGAGGAACCGGTTGACCCGCAACACATCATGGTCCGCACAAGGATGAAACTGCACCTCGAGTCACTTCAGGCACATCTTCCTGACTTGATCGGCGGGTGTGAAATAAGGGAAAATGACGACGCAGAATATCCGTATCGGATTCACGTAAGCAAGTCGATCTGGTCCCAGGTTATGATGAATCTTACTCAGGAGATCGACTACGACAATTTCACGAGTTTCCTCGAAACCGCACCCTGTTTTGATGACCGCAATTATGTCAAGCAAATGAAAAAGATACGGGATATTATGCAGCCTGATTCTTCTGCAGATTCATTGCCCCGCAAGACGGCAAAGCAGAAGTAGTAAAGAGCTTTCTCGCGTTTGAGGATCAACGGTCATTCCAGTGTGCCCTCATCCGAGTTCAATCGCCTCAGACGCTCACTCTCAAGCAGTACCACTCCAGCAACTTCAGGTAACGATCTACGAGGCGTAACACATGGCAAATGACAACGAAAGGGTGGCCTATCTCGTTTTTGATATCGAAACAGTTGTTGATGGCGACATCGTTTCGAAGGTACGCTATCCGGATGAGGGGCTTTCGCCCCGTGCTGCCCGGGAGCGGTTTGCCAAAGATCGAATGAAGTCCAAAGGCAGTGATTTCATCCCACATTCTTATCATATCCCGATTTCTATTGTGGTGGCCAAAGTCGCCAAAGACTTTAGTATTCTTGATATCGTTGCTCTTGATGAGGACGAGTGTAGGCCCCATATACTGACCAGACAGTTCTGGCACGGGTGGAAGGCGTACGTCTGCCCAGCTTTTGTGACGTTTAATGGCCGCGGATTTGACCTCCCGGTAATGGAAGCAGCCGCTTACCGATATGGCGTGAGTATAGCCAGATGGCTCGATCCGGGTGGTCGGCTCCATGATCAACCCAGATATCGATACAACTCCGGTGCCCATATCGATCTGTATGAATTGCTCACTAACTTTGGTGCGGCGCCGTTTCATGGCGGCTTAAATCTAGCCGCATCTCTTTTGGGAAAACCGGGGAAGATGGACGTCAGCGGCTCTGACGTCCAGGCGATGCATGATCAGGGTAAGATTCCCGAAATTATTGCCTACTGCCGCTGCGATGTTCTCGACACCTATTTTGTCTTCCTCAGGACGCGCGTTCTCACCGGCGAAATCACCCTCGAGCAGGAGGCCACATTCGTCAACGAAACAAAACGATGGCTCCAGGAGAGGGCCGCGGACGTTTTGGGGTATGAGAAATATCTCGAATATTGGGGAGACTGGGTCAATCCGTGGGCGGACCGGGTCTAACGCTGCAAAAGAGCGTTTGCGCACGCTTCCGCTTCGCCCATCTTCACGAGGGCAACCGGCAAGGTGAAAAAAGAGCAGGGGGGGATTCCCGCCGTTCGATTTCGTGCCGGAAACCTGATAGCATCAGCCATTGAATGTTGTAGCGTCCTTCTGGACAATAGACCTTAATCGCTTTAACAAGGGCATCGCGGGATCGCGAATATGGTTGTTACTCTTCTAATAGCTATTGTGCTGCTGCTCCTTGCAGTGCTCGCCATTGTTGCCAAATCCAAAAACACCGACTCGACCTCCGCAAGCGATGCGCTCAATCCGCGGTTTGATGCCGCTGAACGGTCTCATGAGCGACTTGAACGCAATGTGGTAGAACAAATCGGAAAAAATCGAACCGAACTTCTGGGAGCCACTCGCGAAGGCCGAAAAGAACTCAGCGAATCGGTGAAGGCGTTTGGAGACACACTCAATAATCGCTTGACACAATTAACATCTTCTAATGACCAGAAACTCGAAAAGATACGTGAAACCGTCGAATCGAAACTATCCACACTCCAAAAAGACAATACAAAGGCCCTGGAGAAAGTGCGGAGTACCGTTGATGAAAAACTTCAGGGGACGCTTGAAAAACGGCTCGGAGAATCATTCAAGCTTATCAGCGAACGGCTTGAGAAGGTCCACCAGGGACTTGGCGAGATGCAGACGCTAGCCAGCGGCGTTGGTGATCTCAAGCGGGTGCTGACAAATGTGAAAACTCGCGGGACTTGGGGCGAGGTTCAGTTGGAGGCACTATTAAGCCAAGTTCTAGCACCCGAGCAGTTTTCTAAAAATATCGACACCCGCGGGTCAGGAGAACGGGTCGAATTTGTGATTAATCTACCAGGTCATGGTGTGCATGCGAGCGACGTCGTCTGGTTGCCGATCGATTCGAAATTTCCCCTAGAGGATTATCGCCGCTTAGTGGACGCGCATGAAAAAGCGGATGCTGATGCAACAGCGGCATCCGCCCGCGCAGTTGAAGCGTCCATCAAGGCATCGGCCCGGACTATTTCTGACAAATATATCGGGCCACCGCGGACCACTGATTTCGGCATCATGTATCTTCCGATCGAAGGGCTGTATGCCGAGGTCATCCAGCAACCTGGCCTCTGTGAATTTCTGCAGCGTGAACACCGCATCAGCCTTGCCGGGCCGACAACGCTTGCGGCCCTCCTCAACAGCCTTCAGATGGGATTTCGAACGCTTGCGATCCAGCAGCGATCAAGTGAAGTATGGCAAATTCTTTCCGATGTCAAAACGCAGTTCGGCTTGTTTAGTGAAGTACTCACAAAAGTACAAAAGAAACTGACTCAAGCATCAAGTTCCATCGATGCGGCCTCCACCAGGACGCGTGTGATTGAACGAAAGCTCCAGGACGTCGAGGAACTTCCAGTTTCCACTTCCCAGGATATTCTCGGGATTACTTCTTTCGACTCCGGCGAGGACGACCTCGCTGCGGATGATCCCCGGAAGACAAAAGAATCGTAGCCGTAAAGCCCGTTTGGGTAGTAGCTTACAGCTGGCTTCCATTCTTTTCAGATTTTTCTGGCCGCATTTTTCTACCTACGTCAATAGTACGATAGAAAGCAAAGAATTTGTTTTTTACCTGGTAGGCGGGGAACAGTGCTGGCGGGGAACACTTGCCGGCAAACGCCGTATTTTGATTTAGACATTTTAAACGCACACATCCACTTCCGGTACGAAACAATAATTTGCCCCGCCGGTGAACGCTGAGTATGATGGATTCATCGGATACCCCTATCCGTACTCTCGGAAGGGCCTTGGGGGCATCACCCGTAGAAACGGGGATGCTGCAATGCAGTTTGACTTGCGATTTGTAAAAGGCGGATGCGTAGGACGCACCGTTTTGGTTGGTGAGAATCAGCACATCGTCTTCGGACGTTCTAGGGATGCCTCCATCCAGTTTCAGGATCCGATGGTCTCCCGCCATCACTGCGAAATCGCAAATTCTGATAACGGCCTTTCGGTGTTTGATCTTAAGAGCTGGAATGGTACGTATGTGAACGGGACACGTATTTCGGTCCCTACACGACTCGTCAATGGCGACAAGGTAGCGTTCGGCAAAACGCTTTTTCACGTTCAAGCGGTGCCTGCACAAACCAATCCGAATCAGGGATCACCAAAATCATTTTGTGCCGATGGCAGCACTCGAGATGGGTGGCGGCCCGAGAAAGGGTGGCCCGAAAATCGCCCTGACACATCCGAGATCAATGGCTCTGCGAATTGGGACCCAAACATGATCCCGGATTTCCTCATCGAGTCTCGCATTGGTGGTGGCGCGGTGGGGACTGTTTATGGGGCAAAGGATAAACGGACCGGACGATCAATTGCCCTGAAAATAGTCGACTCCCTATACGCTTCCAGCCCTAATGGAATTAAACGTTTCCTCCGCGCGGCGCGGATATGCAGGGAATTGCGTCACCCTAACATCATGCAGATTTACGAGGTGGGTGATTCAAACGGTTCCTATTACATTGTCATGGAACATATTGTAGGCAAGGAAGTTGGCGATATCATCTCACGCTACCAGCGGATCGCTGTTGGCTCTGCGCTGCAAATCGCAATACAGCTTTGTGAGGCACTTCAGTATGCCTATCAACGAGCCATTATTCATCGCGATATCAAACCAAAGAACATTATGGTTTCACGGCAGGGCGTGGCCAAACTCGTTGATTTCGGATTGGCCAAACGAAAATGTAAGGGCATCACTCCCACACTGACGGCCCCCGGCGAAGCGGTTGGGACACTGGCGTATATGCCGCCCGAACAACTTGACGACGCGTTGAATGCTGATCATCGTTGTGATATCTATTCGCTCGGCGCGACACTTTATCACATGGTTACCGGCCATCACCCCTTTGATGAAACAAGTTTTGCTGAGTTTGTCACAGCAATCATGTCGCGGATGCCCGAGTCTGTTTGTTCTAAAGTTTCGTCCCTTCCACCAGAATTGGATGCCATCATTTACAGAGCAATGGCCAAGGATCCCGCTGACCGGTATCAAACACCAGAGGAGTTTGGTATTGAACTTTTCAATCTAGCCAAAACCCTCTCCTGCGAACCGATCGTTGCCTCCCCTTATTCAGATACCGCCAAGATGGCGACTCCTCCGGAAGTAGCGCGCGCACATCGCCATGCGATGCAAAATGGCTCTAAGTAGTCGACACCGCATGCGAGTCGATTTCCTTAGCCACATTCCCGTCGCTCCATAGGCCGCTACGGTGGTAGATGGCGTCTGCCCCACGTATACTGCCTTCTTGCGGTAGTGGCAAAGGATACTGCCTACTGGAGTTCTCCACAGAACCGCCTTGAATGCCGCACCACATTAGGGCGTGAGGTCCACTCCGTGACCATACAGCAAAAACAGGATATTGTCGTTTTTGTCTACGGCAGCTTAATGACCGGCAAGATAAACCATCGGCTCCTTTCGGCGGCAGTCTTTCTCGGCACGGCTATTTCACAGCCGCTCTATACCCTCTTTCATGCGGGGCCATGGCCAGCTGTGGTAACGGGTGGAACAACTGCGATCCACGGCGAACTTTATAGGATTTCTTTGCAACTGCGTCTCTCTCTGGATCGCTTTGAAGGACATCCAACACTCTTTCGGCGAAGAACCATTGTTCTCGACGATGGGCAGCAGGCGGATGCATGGCTACTGGAAGCAGCACCAGATACATCGTGGCCGATCATTCCTTCCGGTACATGGGCCACGGAGAGCCCACCGGATGCGAAACGTGGCTAGGTGGCGGGTGATGTGCAGGGGTACAAAGCAAATCATGGCATCAACCTATCTGATTATGAACTCACGCGCGATTTCGCCACGTCCACTCCGGGGAGCGCAATCGCATCAGGCATCCAATCCGACTGGCCTTTAGACATGGTTCTGTGGTATACCATCACCGTCAATCATCCGAAAAACTGCCTGTTTCTGAGGGCATTGTATGCGATCGGCCTTTGCAGATGGCTGTTTCCGGAAACTGTGCGCGTGCAGTATCATCTTTGTTGCAACCGGCCTCTTTGTTGCAGCAGACCTCTTTGTTGCAGCAGGCGTCAGCGCAACGATGATCCATCCGGTATTGGTTGAATCGCACATCACCAACTCCGACATGATCTATGAGATCTCAAAGTTTCGTTCCGGCGCTGGCCACGACTTTTCCTATGACGGGATGAGCTATGCCGGCGAATATTTCGGAGCCACCGATGCAACGGAGCCCGATAGTAGCATGAAGCATTACTATGTACCGTATGTCGCGTACAAAGGGGATCAGGTGACGGTACCTATCTACGCACCGTTTGACGGTACCATTGTCCGCGTCACCGAAGAGGTCCATCCTGATGACGCTTCGATCATCAACAAACGCCTCGAAATTACCTCGGCAGATAATTCAGACTACGCGGTGGTACTCTTTCATGTGAATCTGGACAATGCTTTCCCGCAGATACTCAACGATTGGCCAGCAGCACTCTGGCCGGCCCACCAACCCGATGACCCCTCCTACACGACCGACACCGTTTCCGCCGGGGATTTTCTTGGCTATGCCGATATGCGGATCGCCAATGATTTTGATGTCGCGGTGCTCTATTCGGTATCGGCAAGCGAGAAATACTGGATAACGTTCTATGACCTGATGTCCGACTCGTTATTTGATTCCTATGAAAACCGCGGTGCCAGTCGAGAAGACATGAGTTTCAGCAAGGCGGAGCGACTCGCCGACCCTGTTACCTGGTGGGGCAGTCGAAACAACGATGACTGGCTAACGCTCAACCAAATACCCGAACATTCTAGTTTTGCGTTGATGATTACAACGGTCCTTCTGCTCGCGGCAAACAATGCCCGGCGTCGCCGCTGCTGAAATAAAGGTGCTGCGCACCTCCTACCTTTAATCCCCCCCTTGCCCCACCAAGAGCGAACATCATGAATACATCGGATACTGGCCCAAAGAGAATCGCTGCGATATCACTACCTATTTGTCTTTTTTTTACACTCGTCCACTGCTCCCACTCCGCAGAACGTGAAAACACCCGCGAGCGGTCTGCTCCCAATCGCGAAGAGCGAATCGATGTCCCCGATCCATTGCCTGCCCATCCCAGGCTTTTCCTCAATCAGAAGGACATCGAACGCCTCAAGGCCTGGATTGCCCGGGAGAGCTGGCTGTCGGAATATGTCGATGCGTTTATTGCGAAAACCCGAAAGCGAGTCGGTGATGTGCCAAAAATCTCGAAAGAGGTCATCGATCGCGAAAACCGCGATGTCAGCATGCTCGCCAATGAATTCGCATTGGCCTATGTACTCACCGATGAACGGGTATTTGCCGACGCAGCGGCCAAGATACTGCTCTCCTATGTCCCCGTCTACGAGAGTTATCCCGTAAGTCACATTAAAGGCAAGGCAATGCCATCGACCCTCAATGAGGCACGCTGGGCCGGCGATTATGCGTGTGCGTACGACCTGATATACAATTCAGGCGCCCTGAACGACGACGATAAAGTTGCGATTGAGTCCCGTGTGCTCAAGCCTTGTGGCGAAGTATTACGGATCTGCAATCACAAAACCCGCAGCAATTGGCGGGCCCGTGCAATTGCGGGTGTTGGAATTGTCGGCTTTTGCATCAATGATCGCGAACTTATTGATGAATCGCTGCACGGTTACCGCGACGAGCAGGGGAGGTTGGTTCGCCATGGATTCGTCCACCACGTGTCCAGTTCCATTCTCAGTGACGGGATCTTTTACGAACGATCGTACGGCTATCAAGCATATACTACCGACAGCTATTTTTTGCTCTTGGAGGCTGCGCGACACAGTGGCGTCGATCTTTGGCACCATAAATCTCCCGGCCACCCGCTCGATGCCGGCGCTGATGTGGAGCGGGCCTTTGGACCATCCGGCCCTAAGAACGTCAAGTCAATTTTTGACTCGCTTTTTTATCGCACATTTTCCGATGGCACGGTTTCTGCGGTCGCCAATTCGTCCAACGATCACTTTCTCTCATGGCGGTATTACGATGCGGCATGGCGCGCCTATCGGGACCCGAAATTTGCATTTGCCGCCCGAATTTCAAGGAGCAGCAAACGGCCCTGGGCAGAACCGGGCCAGACCGATCAAACTCGGCTTCGGACAGCAACCGACTTGATCTGGCTCGAGCCCGATCTTCCGGAAGGTCACTTCGATCTGGCAGATGACGCAAGCATCGGACTCAACGGCATCCATAACAATGGCTGCACGCTCTTGCCGAGCGGTGGGTATGCCGTTTTACGCCAGAGCGCTAACCCAGGGACTGTTGGTGTCGCGATGACGTTCGGTCGCTGGGGATCCGGGCACTCGCATCCGGACAAACTTTCCATCGTAGTGAGCGACGGTAGCCACAAAGTGATACGCGAGGTGAACTATTTTAGATACGGCGCTGAATCTCACCTGACCTGGGATCGGCAGACCATTGCGCACAATACGGTCACGGTCGATGAGATCTCCCAATCGCCACAGGGCGACGGGCGCGACGAGTGGGCGATTCCAGCGCCGGGGGACATGGTCCGTGGACGCCCGCTACTTTTTTATCCGGGCGATCAACTGAAAGTATTCCGCGCGGAGTGCACCGACGCCTACAAAGGAGTCAGGCTCGAACGCACTGTCGTCCTGATCGACTCAGTCATCCTCGACTTTTATCTTTGCCAGAGTGCGGAGCAACATACCTATGATTATGCGATGCACATTGAGGGGAGTTTTGAAAATCAGCGCGATGCCATGTCAGACCCACTTTCGAAACGTTTTGGCTACCGCCATATCACCGACCTGCACACATCCTCCGCGCCCCAAACAATCCGCTTCAAGCCCGAGGGAGAGATTGACCTCTTAACGCCCGGTGAGGTCACTACCGGCCTCGGAATTGCGGACAAACATGGCAAGCGGCGCCCCGTACTCGTTGTCCGTCAGCAAGGCCAAGATGTCGCCTTCGTCAGCGGGATCCGCTTTGGAGAGCATCGCGATGGCGAGTTGAAGCTCTCGCGCTTTTCTGATGCGGAGCAGAGCGTTACTCTTCCTTCGGGCCTAGTTGTCACAAATACACCCAGCGGGGTCACGCTTCGCGGTGCAAATGGCGAGGTGCTCGACGAGACGCAGTCGGAGGAGTAACGGCACCGCGCCATGGGCAAATGCCCGATGTATGGTTTTGTATAAAATTGACGCCCAAGAGGCCACGGCCTATAGTCGGGGTAACCGATCTGGCCCGCACTGGTGCATCTCAGGCGTCATAATGAACAACGGAAAATCTCATCTGCCCTTCGAGAATTGCTGTTTCGACTCGGATCTCTCTGCCATTGCCATCCGCGTAGGTATTGCCATCTTCGCGTTCGCGTGCGTAGCCAGCAGCCACCCAGCCAACAGCTGTGCGGACAACCAGGATGCGCTCCTGAAAAAAATCAAAATGGCCACGATCCTCATTGTGACCGACAGCGGAATCCAGGGTTCTGGAGTCATCACTCGTATTCGCAAAAAAAGATATGTGCTAACGGCACACCACGTCGTGAAAGGGGCAAAGAAAATCCAACTTACCTCCCTCGGTGACCGCAGCGAGGGTGAGGTGACTAAAAATGAGGGATGGCATGTCTTTTACGATCTCGCGGTGTTTCGACTGCCTGCATCCATGCGACATCTGCCAATGCTGAGGCTCGATCACACGCGACTCCCCCCTGGCACGCCCGTCTTTGTCTCGGCGTTTCCCAACGGCGTACCCTCCCTGACCGCCGGAAAAATCACCGGTTACCGCTATCAGGCCAACACCGACTTCCCCACCGAAATTGCCTTCACCGCACCGGTCGAGCAGGGGGCGAGCGGCGGGATGATTGTGGACGCCAACGGCAGGCTCAAGGGGATCGTCAAGGCGTACGAGGTGTTGACCAGTGCCGATGGATATGAGGCACGTGGCGACAGTATCGGCACCCATTCGTATCTCATTATGAAATTGATCCTGCGCGCGATCGATAATGGATGGCGGCCCGAGTGACCGCTGCCATCTGCCCGAATGCGGCACACAGCCTTAAAACTGTTTAATTAAAACTTCGATCTGGTACGGTAGATACCTCCCTTCGAGTGGCCTTCCCCATGCGTCGAGCGATGCTGCGCGCCGCAGCTTTGATTTTCCGATCAGGGCATCCCACTCTGTCTCGTCATACGTCCGCAATGAGTAGCCATCGTTGTGTGTCTCTTGGCCGTTCGGTCGCGTGATGAGAAGTCGGCTCTCGACCCTTTCGATCCGCCCGCCCCGATTTGGCGGGGTGTAGGAGATTTTCTGCCGCACGCGGCAACGGCCGCGACTGGCCAGCCAGAGATCGGTCTCACGTCGATCTCTGGCGTAGTTTGCAATGCTGATCCCGACGATATAGAGACCGCCTGAGCGAAGTGCCGTGGCAATTTCAGACAAATGCCGAAGCATTGCCCCGTCGCTCATCAGGTGCCGGATCGTGCTGAAGGGATTGATGGCGAGATCAAACGACCCAGTTTTTAGATGCGACGAAAATGCCTCCATGTTTGCGCAAAACAAATGCGACTTAAGTCCCCGCCGCACCAGGGACCGTTTTGCGTAGGCGAGCATTTCTTCGTTGAGATCGAATCCGGCCGCCAGGTAGCCACGGCGGGCGAGAACCCGGAGGTGTCGCCCGGTACCACAGCCTGGTTCTAGCCAGCGGGTCGGTACTGTGCCTAACCGGCGGGCGATTTGCTCGTAGAGCGACACATCTTCCGCCGTACCGGGTGTATGCAGGATGTCGTAAAAGCTGGGCAGTTGGTACACGCGATATCAATACATGCTAGTTCAGATTCGCAAAAAGATCTTGCGCCGGTACATCCAGTAGACAATAAGCCACAACAGACTCACCAGCACCACCGTCCCCAAAAGCGGCCCAAACGTTTCGCCGGCAATCGTCTTAAAAAAATTCGCCCCCAGATGCCGCTTTAGATTGGCGTTGATCCAGTCGACCGAAATCCAGCCCATCACGTAGAACGTGATCGGGTTCAACCCCACCACCACGCCCACAAACGCCCACCGCCGCCAGCCGACCAGATCGATGATTGCGTAAAATGCTGCCAGGATGAGAAAACACCAGCCGCCACTAAAAATCGCCCAACCGGGTGTCCAGATCCGCTTCACAATCGGCGAGATCCCCAAACGCTCCAGGCCCGCACCGAGGAGCAACAGCCCCAGGCCCGCGAGAATCAACCAGAGCAACTTGCGACGGCCCGTACCGCCGCTGCGCAATATTTGTGCGGCGAACAAGCCGAGGATCATCGTCCCCAGCGAGGGAATAAAGCTCAACGTGTGGTAACCCCCGCTATGGTAGGCAAAGGCCCCGATGTCGACCCCGTCGCCCCGCACCGGCCGCGGAAAGAGATTTAAGAACCACTGGTCGAAATAGTGCGCTGGGTGGGTGTTCTTATTCCAGTGGGCGGCAAAGCCGTCGAATTGCACCGCCGGATCGGCCGCCGCGACCGTGGCCGGGTCGAAATCCGCGCTCGGCAGGGGCCAGAGCGCAAACAGGGCCCAGTAGCCGACGAGAATCAATACCAGCGAGGTGAGCTGCCACTTGAGCGGGCGACCGGCCAGCAGGAACAGAAATACGTAACCGAGGCCGATCTGCGTCAACACATCCTCAAACGTCCAATAGGTGCCGCTAAAATTGAAACTCCTCAAAAACACACCCAGCAGGATCAAAATCAACGCCCGCCGCACCGCATGCCAGAACATACTGCGATACCGGTCGCCCCGCTGCTGCCGCTTGGCAAAGGAGTAGGCCAGCGACACACCCACCATGAACATAAAGCTCGGCTGGATCATGTCCCACACGGTGCAACCGGCCCAGCTGAGATGCTGGAGCTGATGTTGGAGGCCCTGCAAAAAGCGGCTTTCCGGATAGGCTGCAAGAATCGGCGGCAACCATCGCCAGCTGGACCAGACCATCAGGAGCATCGTGAAGCCGCGATAGGCGTCGAGCGAGACCAATCGCTCGGGGGCCGCTTGGGGCAGCGGGGCTGGGGCAGCAGTCGACATCACGAGACGGTTTCCAGGTTCAGTGCTTCCGGGTTAAAAGCGACCCCGACAAAAGTACTCACAAAACAGTACACTAGGGGCGAACTTTAGTCTACGCTGAATCGATCCTGTGAGCGAGGCGTACCGCGATTGCCATGCGTTTCCATCCTGCCCAATTGGCCCCCAACATCTTGCTCAAAGATTGCCGCCTTACGCAACAGAAGCGGAGCGGCCCCGGAGGCCAGCGACGCAACAAGGTCGAGACGGCGGTGCGACTGCAGCATCGCCCCAGCGGGATCGAAGTCTTGGCCAGTGAGCGAAGGCTGGCGACCGAGAATCACCGCCTCGCGGTGCAGCGGCTCCGCCTGCGTTTGGCGATTGAACTCCGCAGCCCCCAACCGAGCGACGCGCCGAGTCCGCTCTGGCGGCAACGGACGGGGCAGGGGAGGCTGAGCGTCTCGCCCCAGCACGAAGCCTTTGCCGCCCTTTTGGCCGAAGCCCTCGACCGGGTTTTTTATGCCGAGGGCAATCTCGCCGAGGCGGCCCGGCAACTCGCCGTAAGCGGGAGCCAGCTGGTGCGGCTGCTGAGCAAAGAACCGGCCGCCCTGCAGCGGGTCAATCGCTGGCGGGCGGAGCGGGGACTGCGGCGGCTGAAGGCCCGCTAGCAGGCAGAAGCTGCAGTTTTTCAGCCTCTTTTCTCTGCTGCGGTAACATTTTCCGCCCCGCGGCGCCTCTTACCCTGGTGAGGCAACTATTCACCCACCCTTAGACCAGCAGGTCCAACCCATGAAACGCAGCAAAAAAAACCGCCGCAACTCGAAGGGCCGTACGCGGAAGCCGCAACGGCTCCAGTTCGATCGCCTTGAAGATCGCTTGCTGATGGCCGGCAATACGATGAGCAACATGGGGGCGTCGCCGGTGCCCCAGCAACCGATCTTGCAAAATACTACGCCGGGGCCAGCCGGCATTTATCTCAATGGCACGACGCTCACGATCCAAGGTGCCGACACCAACGACACCGCAGTCATCGGATTTGTCGGCACGGACCCCGGCTCACCGTTCGTACCGCAAATCCAAGTCACACTCCATCGCTCCAAGTCGACCGCGTTCGGGAATATGACCGTGGAAACCGTTTACGCGAAGTACGGCATCCATGACATCGACAAGATTTCTTTTTACGGCTACGAAGGCAACGATTCCTTTACCAACAACACGGCCATTGCGTCCACCGCCTGGGGCCACGGCGGTTGGGACCTGCTGATCGGCGGCAGCGGTGTCGACGCGCTTTATGGCGGCAACGACTGCGACACGCTCGAGGGCCGCGAGGGCGACGATTACCTCGCCGGGGGCCTGCACAACGACACCTATCTGTTTGCAAATCTGAATCTCGACATCGATACGATCCACGAGACGGCCAGCGGGGGCAACGATACGCTGGACTTCTCCAAGATGCCTTCTTATGAAGAGGAGGGCACACCCCGTGGAGTCGACGTCGATTTAAGTGAATATCACCTCGCCCTAAATTCCAATGGATTGCAAACTTATAGTGCCGGTTGCCAGCTGTCTATCCAATCGCCATCATCCTTTGAGGTGGTGATCGGCACCGCGTACAGCGACTGGATCAGATCGAACGAGGATACGCACAACACGATCGATGCCGGAAAGGGCGAAGATTACATCAAGCTGGACTGGGATGACACGCTCGACAGCGGCGATGACCCAGGGGATCGTGTTGACTATCGAGCGTATTCCCTTCCCTTTTTGCCGGATACGATGGATCGCGATGAGGACAATGGTAATACGATCACTTTTGTAAACGGTAAGCCAGAGACAATCACTCTTGGCAGTAACATCGGAGAAATTGACGCGGAGGCCGGAATCTGGACGCAGAGTGAAATAGCCACCGTTGTGAACGCGCTGGAAGTATTGGTGGGGCTGACCAATAACGAGACATTGCTCTTTGATTTCGACATTGAATGCATCGCTCTCGCTTTTATTAATAGAGGGGAAACCACCGACAGCAATGACGAGCCGGTTCCTGTATGGGGCAGCACCGCCCCCATGTCTGGCCAAATATCTCTATTTGATGTGGCGTTCACCGATCAGGCCGCCCAGGGCGTTGTCTACCATGAAATGGGACATTTATGGGATGAATACTTGGAAGAGGTGGACAACGGTTTTGGGGGCACCAAGATAATCGGTGAAAATCCCTGCATCGATGACTTTCGCCAAGTCGGCGATTGGAATGATTTTGACGGTCCAATCCCCGCCGGATACGAGCAGGCCCATGATACGTACGATGACATTTGGAAAGACTGGGGGTTTCTCATCAAGGATGGCATCCTGGATGGCTTTGCAGGAGATTATGGAAAGATGAACCCGCTTGAGGATTTCGCGACCACATTCAATGCGTATGTAAATCATTCGCAGGGTGAGGGCTACGGGGCTGATCCTGCTCATGTTGTGGCCACGCGACTCCAGGATCGCTTCGCGGTCATTGACCAGTGGATCGCAAGCATCAGCACGTCCTCTTTTGCGGTCAAAGCAGAGGCCGTACAGGTGATTGGCGGTTTGAAGGGTATTGGCGCCCGCTCCGGATCCACACGTGGATCCGGGCAGCGCGATTCCCAGCAGCTGGTCTGGCGGCCCACTTCACGCCCGGCGAGCGAGGTGACTCGCCAGGGGCAGGCCGATACCCGCAGCATCGAACCCTGGGTTGACGAGAACAATTACCGCGACGGACAAGGCGACCGCGAGGCAAGGGCTGCCGGCGCGGATGCCCTCTTTGCCCAGGAGGCGATTGGGGGAGACCTGCACGACGACCTGTTGTTGCCGGAAATATTCTGCCCGGCGGCAGACGAAGTGGCGATGGAGCGGAAAATCTCCGCGAGCGGAGCCCGCACGAGGGCCTCCGCGTTCGCCCGATATCGCTCTTAGCCGCGGGGCGTTTGGGGGCTATAATTCAGATCACGCTCACCACTGATCTCAGTCCCCTCCCGCCGGTCCATCTTGCTGCCATGCCCGACGCATTTTCCTCGCACTCAGAGTCCCACGATGCCGCGTGGCCGCGAATCGTGATTGTCGGTGCGGGCATCAGCGGTCTCTGCCTCGCCATGCGACTCAAAAAAGCGGGCTTCGACTCCCTGACGATCTTGGAAAAGTCTCACGACATCGGCGGCACCTGGCTCGACAATACCTATCCCGGGTGCGGCTGCGATGTGCCCTCCATGCTCTATTCGTTCTCCTTCGCACTCAATACCAACTGGTCTCGCAAATACGCACCCCAGGCGGAAATTCTTCAATATTTTCGCGACTGCTGCGAACGGTTTGCGATCCGGCCCCATATTCAATTTGGGACCGCAGTCAGCACGGCACGCTGGGACGAAGACAGCTCCCATTGGACCGTCACAACCGACGCGGGCGAGACGATCGACTGCGATTTTTTCGTCAGTGCGGTGGGCCAGCTCAGTCGCCCCGCCTTGCCTGCGATTGAGGGAATCGACTCCTTCCGCGGCCCCGCCTTCCATGCGGCCCGTTGGGACCACGACTTTGACGCCCGCGATAAACGCATCGCCGTAATCGGCAATGGTGCCAGTGCGGTTCAGATCGTCCCAAAGCTCGCCCACCGGGCTCGGCAGGTGAGTGTGCTGCAGCGGTCGGCGAATTGGATTCTACATCGTCACGACCATCGCTACACGCGGCCCTGGCGATGGTTCTATCGGCTGGTCCCTTTCGCTGCGCGTCTGCAGCGACTGCTGATGTACCTATTTTTTGAGCTTCGGATCCTCTGCTATAACCACCGCACATTCCTCAATAACAGCTTTACCGCCTGGGCCCGCTTCCGGATGCGGCGGGCGGCCCCCGAGAAACTCCACTCTCAATTGATTCCCCAGTTTCCCGCCGGCTGCAAGCGAGTGCTGCTCTCCAATGACTACCTGCAAGCACTGCATCGCGAGAACGTGCAACTGGTGACCGATCCGATCGAACGCATCACGCCAGAGGGAATCCGTACATCGGCCGGCAACCTGCCGTTGGACGCCATCGTCTATGCGACCGGGTTTAAGGCCTCTGAATTTCTCTATCCCATGGAGATCCTCGGCCGCGACGGGGTTCGCCTGAACGAAACCTGGAAGCGGCGGCCGCTCACCTATCTGGGCATCCTCGCCCCCGAGTTTCCAAATTTCTTCATGCTTTATGGCCCCAACACTAATTTGGGCCATAACTCGATCATTTTCATGGTCGAATGCCAGGTCCGGTTTATCCTGCGGTGCCTGAAGCTGCTTGCCCGCCGCGACTGCGGAGTGCTTGAGGTTCGCAGAGATGCGACCGAGGAGTTTGACCAGATGCTGCAGAGGCATTTGCGCAAAAAGGTCTGGAACGGATGGGTCGCCAGCTGGTACAAGACCGACCAGGGCGACATCACGAACAACTGGTGTCGTTCGACACTGGCCTACTGGTGGCATACCCGCAAGCCTGCCGAGGAAGCCCTTCAGCTCTCCCCGCGGCGCGATTGCCGTACCGTCGAACGGACACCGGTTGCCCGCTAAAGCACTTGCCCATAGTTCGGACCCTCAACTCTGCCTCTATATATTTCAACTGTCTTTTCACGCGAGCTATTTCAGGAAGGGTTCCCCTGCAACTGGGCTCGCAGTCGATTGCTAATTTCGTTCCGGGATACCAATCCCACGATTTGATCCACAATATTTCCGTCTTTGATAATCAGGATTGTCGGCAGGGCCTGAACCCCAAGAAGTTTCGCCATGCGAGGATTGGCCTCCACATCGAGGGTGGCGACCTTTGCTCGTCCCCGGAACTCTGCGGCGACCTCCTCGATCACTGGCACCAGGGCGCGGCAGGGACCGCACCACTCCGCCCAGACATCGACCAGGACAGGCTGCCTGCTACGGATCACCCTTTCGACAAAATTCGCATCGGTCACCTTTACCACACTGTCGCCGCCCTCGTGAGGCTGGACCACCGTAGCGCCGGAGGGCAGCTGAAGGTGGGCCACCTCATTTTCGCCAAGTGTCTCCGCCTCTTCCTGGCTGGTCGCGAGCATTGAAAACCCTATCATCGCGGCGCCCGCGATTGCCAGCAGGATGGCGTGAACGATCACTCGGCATTGTGATTTGTTCTTTCGCCTCATACGAACCTACTCCCTCGTCCCGTTACTCTATCATTGACATTTAGTTCTTTTAGTGGCCACCTTACTGGCGGCCATTTTCAATTATCCACCTGATGTAGAGAGCAGATGGCGTACCAAAGAGGCGAAAAATGGCGAACGCTTCTGCTCTGGTCCAAACCACGGGATTTTCTGCCATTTTTCAAGCAATCAGGGCTTCTGGACCAATGTCCCTTGTGGAAATTTTACCCGCTGCGGCAAAATGCAGCGCCCACCCATCCCAACTCCCGTAGGCAAATGCCCCTTGAAACATCTTAAT
>Ga0315338_1001397_pt1 | contig 30711 bp, 28 predicted proteins | sample ASW8metaG_FD_204518 | JGI IMG/M metagenome (GOLD analysis project Ga0315338, IMG submission 204518) | Ammonia-oxidizing marine archaeal communities from Monterey Bay, California, United States - ASW #8 | ecosystem: Environmental > Aquatic > Marine > Coastal | place: USA: California | collected... | reverse complement strand
AGCAGAAACAAATAAAGGAATCATAGGAACCTCGATTTCAGTAAGTAAAACCTGGGCTTCGTCATAAACTTTTTTTCTATCTTGCGGGTTTTTCAACGTGGATCCCCTAGCAACAAGTTGGTCATAACGTTGATTTGCCCATCGCAGGCGGTTGTTTCCACTTGTCTTAATAAATAAATTCATGAAATTATCAGGATCCGGGAAATCAGCACCCCATCCTAGGCGGAATATTTGAGGAGGATCGAGATCTAATCGACTTAAAAACACTTTCCACTCTTGGCTTTCAAATTTAATATCTATATTTAAATGTTTTTTCCATTGGTCCTGGAGATATTCTCCCACCAATCTATTCACATCTCCGGTATTGAAAACAGCTGTAACTTTTGGGAAGTTTTTTCCATCAGCATATCCCGCATTTGCGAGTAACGACCGGGCTTTTTGCGGATTAAATTTTGAGCCAATGCCCTCGTTGTAACCAAACATTCCCTTAGGTATCCAGGAAGATGCAGCAAGCTCACCTCCTTTAAGGATTTTGGGTATTAGAGATCTATTGATTGAGTGCGCCAGAGCTCTCCGTACTAGAATGTTGTCAAAGGGAGGCTTGGTAATATTAAAACCATAATAATATCCTCTAAGTTGAGGTTTGTTTCTATATTCAGGGCTGTTTTTATAATGTGGAATAGCAATGGGAGGCAATTCTATATAATCCAATTCTCCCGTTTCATAAAGTGTTAATGCAGTCGTTGGTTCTTGGATTACAAAAATTTGAACCTCGTTTATTTTAGGTTTTCCTTCATAGTGTTTCGGGTTAGCTTTTAAAACCAGTTTATATTCGTGCTCCCATTTTTCCAGTAAATAGGGTCCATTAGTCACAATTTTTCCAGGTTCTGTCCAATTATCTCCGTACTTCTCAATAATATCCTGACGAAGTGGAAAGGTAACCATAAAAGTTGTGATGCTTGGAAAATAAACAACAGGTTTTTTAAGCGTTACTTCGAGAATGTCAGAAGCGAGGGCGCGAACCCCGACCTGACTACTATTCTCGAGCGTACCAGAGTTGTATTCAAATGCATTTTTAATATCGAAAAGAAAGTAGGCATATTGAGCGGCAGTCTCTGGAGCGAGGAGTCGCTTCCAGGAATATTCAAAGTCATCAGCCGTTACATTTTTTCCATCACTCCAAAAAACATCATCTCTTAGATAAAAAGTGATGGTCCGGCCTTCATTAGAATACTCCCATCGTTTCGCGATGGCGGGAATTGGATTTAATTTAGCATCGTATTGCGTGAGCCCTTCCATCAGGTTGGTTAGAATGGTGAAAGAAACGCTATCTGTGGCAAGGCTTCCATCTAAAGTAGGGGGCTCATTTTTAATGGTCATTCTGAAAGTAGAAGGATCTCCAGATGGCATCTTTGTGCACCCGCACACCATAAAAAGAAAAATACAAATATGGGTCAGCTTTGAAAAAGTTATGGGCATGTAAAATAGGTATAAAAACTAGGAGTTATTGGTTCAAAGATTTAACGTATTTATCCACAATTTACTGATACTATTAGCTAAATCAGGTTAGGACATTGCGAGTTTTGCTTCCAATTAAGTTCTAAATTGCTGCATTCCGCACTATTCTATATATTTATTAATTATTTACCCAATAAATTTAAAGGATTTCCCCGTAATTCTGAGAAGAACAAATTGAATTAGCTGAAATCGGCATTTAACTCTTTACTTTTTAACTCACCTTTATAAAATGAATCCTTTTACTTTTAAGCGGATTACAAATGGCTGAAGACATCTCCTATATTAGGAAATGGATAAAGAGAGGCTTAAGCAAAGATAAAAAGACTCTGGATTTTTCCAATAAGGGAATTGACAACTTAATGGCTGAAGAGTTGGCTGAGAATGTTGCGCTCCCTGATATTGAGATTTTATATTTGCATACAAATAAAATTAAGGACGAAGGCCTTGAAGAGCTTGCAAATTCCGAATTTTTTGAGCCCTTGAAAGAACTATGGATTTATGAAAATAAAATTGGCGACAATGGAGCGGTTGCCTTGGCAGAATCCGATAATGTGCTCCAATTAAGGTATTTAAGTTTGTATACGAACAGGGTTGGAGATGATGGAGCCATTGCATTGGCAAACTCTAAAAACCTAAAAAACTTGGAGACCCTTGATTTATCTTTTAATAGGATTGGAGATCTAGGAGCCGAAGCATTGGCAAAATCAACCTGTTTAAAAAACCTAAAAGTCTTGCATCTCGATGCTAATCGCATTGGGTTCAAAGGAATGCAAGCTTTGGCTGAGCTTTCAGGATTACAAAATCTTGAAACGCTAAATATTACATATAACCTAGTTCATCCTCAGGGCCTTGCACTATTAGATAATTCGGAACGCTTGCAGAACTTGGGTAAGGTAAAAACAGATATCCTTAAGGCCGAAGACTAGATCATGCCAACCGTAAATAAAGAATCCAATTTCATACATAATTTAAATAAACAGTTGGTTCGAAAAGACCCAGTGTTGGATTTGAGTTATGAGCGAATGGGAGATGCAGGTATCGCATTTATCTGCCAATCAAAAAATCTTTCTCATGTAAGAGAACTTGATTTAAGTTGGAACGAAATCTCTGATCTGGGACTACAAAAACTAGCAGGCTGTAATTCCCTTACAAGTTTGACTCATCTGATTTTGAACTCAAATGAGGTTGCCGATGGTGGAGCTCAGAGCCTTAGTGTATCTGAAAATTTACCAAAATTAAAATATCTGGAATTAGCCTATAATCGTATCACTCAATTCGGAGCTCTGAGTCTTGTTAAATCTTTACAACTACGAAACTTACATTTACTTGATTTGGAAATGAACCGTGTTGGGGAAAATAAATCTAATAATTTCCCTGATGGCACAGCAATTCCTGAACTAAAAATTTTGAACCTCAGAAAAAATCAAATAGGAGATGATGCCATTATAAACTGGGCCCAGTCTGGTGGGTTTGAGGGATTAGATCATTTGAACCTAGGCTGGAACAAGATATCGGATGAAGGGGCCAAGATTCTTGCAAATTCTCCTACATTAAAACCCTTACGCACCTTGATTCTGGATTCAAATCATATCGGTGATTCTGGCTCGTTAAGGCTGGCTCAGTCTAAAAACTTAACCAACCTGAAAAATCTCAATATGGCCGACAACAATTTTAAATCTAATGGAGAATCCGCATTATTAGATTTGCGCACGCGAAATTTAGTAGAAAAGATAACGGCTAATAAAAGCCTGAACCTAAATGTTCTGTATTTAAGAAACAAAGATATTAAAGCATTGTCTTTATACCAAAAATTGCAAGAGGTCATTTCTTTATCATTGCGTAATAATCTATTCAACCATCAAGGTTTGGGTGATTTAGCGATATCTCCTTTTGTTATAAATATAGAAAGCTTGAATCTGATGGACAATTCAATTGGAGATAAAGGGGTCTTGCTGCTAAGTGAGTCTAAGTCCATGACTAAACTTCAAGCGCTGAACCTGGAAAATACAGGAGTATCCTCTACTGGAATATTGGCTCTATCTCAGTCGCCTTATTTGAAAAATCTACAGAAATTGAATGTAAATGGGAATTCAATTGATAAGAAAGGATTTTTGTTAATTGCCAAGTCTGAAAATTTTAAAAAATTGAAAGTTTTAAAAATTTCTGGAGTTTCAATGGGAGACGAGGGTTTACAATCCATCATCAATTCTAATTCATTAAAGCAACTGGAAGAATTGGAGGTTGCAGGAAATTCTATTTCAAGAAAGGGTCTATTGAGGCTGGCAAAATCTACCCTACTCCCCCAACTGAAAAAGCTAGACCTTCGCAGGAACAGTCTTCTTGATGACGACCAATTATTCCTTTCCCAGTCCTCTGAGTTTGGCAACTTAAAATCAATACGGTTTTAATTGTCAACTTAAAGAATGCATCCGATAAACTGTTTACCTAGAGTTTTATAATATAATCGCACGTTTACACACTTCCTTATTATCTCACCTTATAATTTAAAATGATTCTATCCGAAAACAAAAAGGCAGGCAGGAAATAGAGCTAGGTTAGGCAGGCAGTTGGCAAATATCCTGTAAAGATACTTTGTTTTCAGACCTTCCATTTGAAGACCCGTTTTTCTGATTCGACTGCTGGATGTAGCGAAAAATTTTACCTTGATAATTAGTAATCACCACTTCCTCATTCGTATGCTCAATAACACTATTAGGTAGGAGTCTTACCTTACCTCCACCTCCGGGAGCGTCAATCACAAAATAGGGCACGGCCATGCCTGATGTATGCCCCATTAGGTCTTTAATTATATCGAGACCTTTTTGTACCGAGGTACGCAAATGGTCTGTTCCTTCTGTCATATCAGCCTGGTAGATATAATAGGGTTTAATGCGATTCTTCAATAATTTTTGCATCAATTCCTTCATCGTTGCCGAGTCATCATTGACACCTTTGAGTAATACTGTTTGACTTCCTAAAGGAATCCCAATATCAGCCAACATGGCACACGCTTTCTCAACTTCAGGAGTTAATTCCAAGGGGTGATTGAAATGCATATTGAAATATAGTGGATGATATTTTTTCAAAATAGAACACAGCTTTTCTGTAATCCTTGCGGGTAGGGTACCGGGAACGCGAGTGCCAATACGGAGGATCTCCAAATGAGGTATGGATCGCAATTCGCCGAGAATTCGATCAAGCTCTTTATCAGGAACGAGAAGCGGGTCGCCCCCGGACATTATCACATCCCGTATTTCCGAATGGTTACGAATATATTCTATTCCTTGTCTTAATGTTTCCCGGGTAACTATTCCAGGAAATCCGATTTTTCGTTTGCGTGTGCAAAATCGGCAAACTACAGGACACTGATTGTTGATCATCAACAACACTCGGTCTGGGTAGCGGTGAACTAGTTCTGGTACAGGCATATCACCTTCTTCGTTGAGAGGATCAGATATCAAATCCTCTTGAATAAAATCGTCCAATTCTTCAAGAGTTGGGACCACTTGTCTCCATAATGGATCGTTAGAACTTTTGATTTGATCCAAAAAATAGGAGTTGATTCGAATAGGGTAATTTTCACGAACCTGTTCCAGTTTTTCCCTGTATTCATCTGATTCGGGAATAAAAGGAAGGTCTTTAACTTTAACCGCACTCTGGCTGAGTTGTTTTTGCCATAATTCCATGAGTTACCTTCAGTATGTGGAAATCAAGAGTTAACAGGATAGGTCTTTTTCAGGTAGTCGATGATTTCGTACTCGTCTGCCAAAATGGTATCGCCATCAACTAAAACGGGAACCGTGGTTTGCCCTGATATTTCATAAACCTCTTTTCGTTCGGGATGCGACCAAGAAACATCTATCTTTTCGTATTCAAGGCCTATTTGCGCCAGTTGGCTTCTCACCATAGCGCAATAACCACAGCCATCAATATTATACAGCTTCATTTAAAGTCCTTAAAACCCTTTTGTTGCACAAGGGACCATAATGGCATCTACCATGCCATGAATTTTCTTTTTATCCTGAGGACAAAGAGTCGCCAGAACTCCACCCAATTGAGTCGATTCACCTAATACAAAATAATAAGGTGTCAACCTCACTCGACTTGTCATTGTTTCGATTTTATCCTCAACCATATTCAAATACCGTGCTTCAACCTTTTTTCCTTTATAAAACTTTTGTAAAATCGAAGGTTGGTTGGGAAATTGTTCCAAACCTTTCGTCAAAGTTTGTTGCCATGTATCGCTGGAAACATCGTGCCCGACAACAACTCCTCGACTTCCCCAGGATTCGGGAGAAAAACCTGAAGGCTTAACCACCATTTCCCTTTCTTTTTGCGTCATAGGGAATAACTCCTTCCAATCTCTCACTTGATTCCCCTTAACTTCAAGATCAGGGATCACCCCATGTGGCGGAAGGGGTCTGGAATCAAGAATCCAGGTTTCTGGAATTAGATGAGTTAGAGCAGTAAAAGTTTCAGAGCCCAGGGCTTTTTCCCAATCTGATTTTAAAGAAGGATGGGAAAATAGGGCAAAACTGAGCTTTTCTTCTAACCAGGGCTTATAGGGAGGCGTGGTAGTCACCTTCCCTTTTTTAGCCGCATAGAGGAGTAATTCTGATTTAGGGATATTTTTAAGATCGAATAATTCAAAAAAACGATATAAAACATCGACTCGCACCCATTTTTCATGATGCTTCACAAAAAGGCCCTTTTCCTTAAAATTCATATCTTGGGGGTGAACCACATAAACACCCTTGCGATTTAAAAGGGACCCGAGATATTGCATCTCACTGAAATAATCTTTGGCCTCATCAGAAACAACAATCGCAACATTAGGAGTGGGTTTTTTGGCAAGCGATTCAGCCATCTGGTAGAACAGTGAGGGAATTCCCTCTCCTGTGATTTTCCAGGAAGGGTCTTCATAAATAGACATAAGAGCAGAAGTCAACCCAAACCCCCCCGGAACCGAGTCCAATTCTGTGACAGCAAATCCTTTTTCGGTAGGTATAACATCCGGTCTTATGATTCCTGGCAATGCCTGACGCATTCTTTTCATGCGTCCGAACTCTATGAGATCTCGAGGTTTTCCCGCATCGAGGTATTCTGCAATCCAAGGATGAAAATTTCCTTTGACGCTATCTAAATAAAATCGGTTTAGAACAGAATAAAACTTGAGAAGGTGTGGGCCAAGTTCATGAAAAAAAGTATTTTCTTCCTGAGAAAGAAAATAAGGTTCTGGAGAGACTCTCCAAGTATTCCCAGAATCGGAAAATAATCCGGCCTGCACTAGGGAGACCTTTATATCCACACATGCTTTTTCAGGTTGAGCAATCATGAGTTTTCAGACTAAAAAATAAAATAGTAATTGTCAAATTTTCAACTTTAAAAGAAACAGTTTGATGCCAGATGTTACAATAGTATCTTTAATTCGAACGGATCGATAAATAAATATGTCTCATCAACTTCAAACTGGAATTACAATACCTGTTTTTCCGCTCCCAGCAACAGTATTCTATCCAGGAACACTTTTACCCCTACATATCTTCGAGCCGCGATACCGAGCGATGACCGCCGATGCGCTGGAAGGAAAACGCATAATAGGGATGGTACTCCTGAAATCCAATTGGGAAGAAGGTTATTTCGGAAAACCACAAATATTCCATACGGGTTGCGTTGGAAATATTGAAAAAGAGATCAAGCATCCCGACGGTAAATACAATTTTATATTGATGGGTCTTCGTCGGTTTCGCATTATTAGGGAGGAAGAGGGAAAACTCTATCGCCAAGCGAAAATAGAATTGTTAGAAGAAAAAAACGAGCAGGATTTCTTTGAAAATCAAACTAACGAGTGCCGGGAAAAACTCATTGAAAGTTTTCGTGAATTTATAGGATTCATCCCCGAAGGTAATTCAAAAAAAAAAGAACCTGATTGGAATCTGGGCACAAAACTCAGTGAGTTTGTTGACCGATTCGCCTACCAGCTCGATCTTTCCCTCGAACAAAAGCAAAGTTTTCTTGAGGAGCAAGATGTCCTCAAACGCGCAGAATTTCTTCACTCGTTCCTAAAAATGAAAATCGACCTGATCCATCTTTCAAAAATGCGTGCCACCCACGATCCCCGCTGGAACTAGGCAAAAGACGCCTGGCAGGAATAAAGCTCTTCATTTCTGCAATATCAATTCTCAATTTTCTGAGGGAATAATCAAACTCAAACAAGTAATACCTCCATCGGCTTTTTCGAATTCGCTCATTTCCAACTCAATAGTCTCAAAACCATATTGGCGAATTTTTTCGTTCACCTTTTGGAATCCGGCAGGCATGATTACTCGGTTTCCCAACGCTAGACAATTCGCAGCGTAGGAATCTCTTTCTTCCACTTCAATCCATTTAAAATTTTTAAAAGCGCTGGTCTCTACTCTTTCAGGACTTATGAGTAAAATATTATTTCCTAAATAACTGACTGCACTTTTCAGGTGCAATCCTTTAATAACGGGTATGGAAACCATCTTTTTACAAATCTGTTCGGATAAAAACTTAGCAGCCTTCGCATCCGTTCGGCTCGTTAAACCTACATAAACTGCTTCCGGAGTGCTTAGAATATCTCCTCCATCCAAATAGGATTTCAGTTGTAGGAGTTTAAGGTGATCTTTTAGTATCTTTGCAACCGACTCTACTTCGTTTCGGCGGCTTTTTTCTTTCGTGGAACACAAGAAAGCAGTCTCACCAAAAACAAAAGCAGTGTCTTCGACAAAAGTTGAGTCGGGAAGAGAATCTTCAGGGGGCAAGGAAAGGATTTTACCTCCTATTTGCTTCAACGTAGCCACATAATTCTGGTGCTGGTTTAACGCTCTGAAATAATTGATTCCTTTTTTCTGAGGGTGATTGGAAATAGCTTGCGGAAAGCTGATTCCTGGCGGCCTCACCAATGCAGTGAAGGATTGCATGATTCTTCCTAAAGCAGACTCAGTCGATTGTAGGCGTGTTCATCAGCCGTGAGAAATAAAGCATTGGAAATAATTTTTTAGTCTTTCTAAAGATCTTCATCATGGCTTTACTGGGTTTGAGCCCCTGAGCAATTTTGTCGGGTTTGGCCACGTACACAATCCCATTGATCATCAAGAAATCGTGGCGGTTGAAACGCATGACCTTTCGTTGATATTCATTCGGGTGATCAAAAATTTCATCCAATTTCGGCACGAATTTTTCATCCATCTCATAGAGTTCCCCGTGCATCATTCCACTAGTATCAGTGGTGGGCTCGATATTCGCGTGGCCTAGACCTTCTTGTCCGCCATTATCTTTAGGGATTTTATTGAACACTCGCGTCCAACCCGACAAGCTAACAGAAGACTTGGAAATATATTCCAGCCCACGTTCTTTAAATATTTCTTCATTGATCAATTCATCATAAGCAAAAAAATGTACAGCATCTACCATGGGTTTTGGACTCCAAGCCTTTATTATTTGGTTCAATTCATATACACCCAACTACACAAAGGTTAAAGCCTTGCTGGTGTTGGGGGATTATGATAATATCAGAAAACGTCCCGTATTTGCATTTTGTATCAAGAATTTTTTCAGGGATGGCAATTCATGCACCCCAATTAATTCATAAAAAAATCCCTGCGGATAAATTAAAAGTTTTAATTTCATTTATTTAAGGAGTTATCTATGTCAGCCGGTAAAGTGGTTATTGTATCTGATGACGAATTTGAGCAAACTGTTCTTAAATCAGAAATACCTGTCATGCTCGATTTTTGGGCCGAATGGTGCCAACCTTGTAAAATGCTCGCCCCCACCGTTGAAGAACTCGCCGAAGAATTTAAGGGTCAACTTTTGGTTGGCAAGCTGAATGTAGACGATAACCCCAAAACGGCCACCAATTATGGAATCCGTGGAATCCCAACCCTCTTATTTATAAAAGGTGGAGAGGTGGTAGAGCAATTGGTGGGCGTTAAGTCTAAAACCGAATATAAAAAAGTAATAGAAGAAAAATTAGTATAAGATTTAAACGTAGTAATAAATAAAAGCCCTTTCCCTGGTGGGGAAAGGGCTTTTATTCTAAGGTACCGCAAACTCCGGACAGATCTTTTGAAAACTTAGCCCGCCTCGCTCATTCCCGTGGTAGTAAATCTATAACAAAAGACACGATTGTATTTTTTCTGGGTTCAAGCTCTATGCAAGCAGCGACTAGCCACTAGTCTTTGAGAACCTTGTAGATGTAATATTGCTGCGAGATAGTCAGGATATTGTTGACAGTCCAATAAATGACAAGTCCCGCAGGGAATGAAATAAACAAAAAAGTAAACACGATAGGTAGAAACATCATAATTTTTTGCTGCATAGGATCACCAACAGAAGGCGTCATTTTTTGTTGCAGGAACATTGTAATACCCATGAGAACTGGCGTTACATAATAGGGGTCTTGCACTGAAAGATCGGTGATCCACCATATGAACGGTGCCCCACGAAGTTCAATTGAGAAAAACAGCGCGTGGTACAGGGCAATGAACACAGGTATCTGCAAAAGCATAGGAAGACAACCGCCTACAGGATTCACCTTATGTTTTTTGTATAGTTCCAGTAATTCTTCATTCATCTTCTGGCGATCGTCTTTGTTCCTCTCCTGAATTACTTTCACGTAAGGCTGGATTTTTTGCATGCCTTTCATGGATTTAAAACTTTTATGCGTCAGCGGAAAGAACAATAGCTTGATGATCAGGGTCAAAAATATAATTGACCAACCATAGTTTTGGGTTAAACCATAAAAATAGGCCAGCACTTTTAAAAGCGGTTTAACAAGGAAGGCAAACTTGTTGCCAAACCATCCGTAATCGATCATCCGAACAAGGTGGTTGCCTTTCTTTTCCAGAATTTCGAGTTCTTTGGTGCCGGCATAAAAAAGATGTGAGGCGGTGGCAGCCGATTGAACAGATTCATATTCCAACCCGATAAAAACCTGATCTTTTTCTTTAAATACTATTCCCGCCTTACTCCCTTGCAGTGGGATTAGAGCAGAACCGAAATATTTATTCTGGAAAGCAATCCACTTTAAATCACCCCGGTGGTAAGCAGTAGCATTCAACTCTTCTGGTGGGTGCTCAATGCGCTCATTGTTGTTAAAAACGGTAGCACCGGAAAAAACAATGTAATCAGTTTGAGAGGAAATTTTTCCACCCATTCCTGGCCCCAAGATAATACTGTATTGAAGGTTTTTAGCTGCTAACGGGGAAGCTGTAATACGCGTCTTAACTTCAACCGCATAATCATTATAATGAAATTTAAATTCCCGGAAAACTTCCAGCCCCGACTCATGTTTTAGAGTAAGTATCAATACACCTTCAGGATTGGATTCATCCAGAACGATAGAAGATATTGAGGGTTCATAATAAGCATTTTGTAAAATAGAAGTGATTTCCGGATCGTCTGATTTTATAGATAAAGCACCAGTTAAATTATTAGGGTTATTTATCAGGTCGATGACATCACCATCATCATTTCTAAAACGCGGAAGGAGAATATGTTTTAGAACCCCGCCTTTATTACTAAAAATGTAATGAATTTCCCCGGCTTCAACCTGAATTTCTTTTTCATTTCCAGGAAACGGACTGGAAACAATTGCCGGCGTAACTGCCGTTTGAAAATCGGATTGTTGAGGAGAGGTCAATGGCGACGTATCTACGGCACTCTGGCCTGGTGAATGAACAGAGGGTAACTTCGAAGTTTTTGTGATATCCGGTTTTTGAAGTCCCTGGGGTTCAAATTGTGCCATGAAAGCTCCCCAGCCAATGAAAACTGCCAATGATAAAACAAAGGCAAGTAGCAATCTTTTTTCCAAATCAAATCTCCACTTAACTAATAAATATTTAGCTCAATACTACCTAAGCTTTAAAAATACTAAGACCCTAAATACAAAACTATTTTAAAGGGTCTGACCCTCCTTCGTGATAGGGATGGCATTTAAAAATACGGGCAACAATCAGAGCCACCGCCTTAACCAAAGAATAGTGTTGTAGTGCCTGAGCTGCATATTCCGAACAGCTGGGATAAAAACGACAGGCCGGCAGTAAAAAAGGTGATATCCAGCGTTGATACCCACGAACAAATTTTAGGAAAATTCGATTCAACATTGAGGACCTATTTCGGGCTGGGGAAGTCTAGAGTCGAGGAGTTACTTGATAGCCAGAAGGGCATTCGAGAGTTTTTCATCTATAACCTTGTAGGATTCGACAACCATTTCTTTTCCGGATATAACGACAATGTCGGTTGCCGGAATCATCTGATGTTTCACCTGCCGAAATATTTCGCGAATAGCTCTTTTGACCCGGTTTCGTGCTACAGCATTACCAATTTTTTTTGATGCGATAATCCCCAGCCTTTTCCTATTCAAGCTATTTGGAAGTGAAAAGATAGTGCATAGTTTTCCTACGCGATTTCTTTTCCCTTCGGCAAGAACTTTTTCGAACTCGAGTCTTGTGGTAAGCCTTTCTAATTTACTAAACGACAAATCAGCCATTTTTCAGGCAGACAGGAGTTTTCTTCCTTTTCGCCTGCGATTAGCCAAAATACGTCTGCCACCTACGGTAGCACTTCGTTTTCGGAATCCGTGCACGCGTTTTCTCTTGATATTGCTGGGTTGAAACGTTCTTTTCATGAATCTTTCCTTCTTAAAATACGAAAAACCCGCCTCACCTCATTAAATCAGACAGTTAGCCATCCTTCATATGAGGGAAATGCGGGAAGGTAGGCTGAATTATTTCACTGGCTACCGCTCTTGTCAAGCACTAAGCCACGACCAAAGACTAGAAATAGTTTAACTTCTGGAATTATCCCTTATGATACCTTAAAGCTTTTAACTTTCAGGATCCCAAAATTTGCCAGCCTGCTAGGGGGCTAACTTTGTTTTCCTCGTTAGGGAGGAAAATGTTATCATTCTAAAACCATGAAAACATTATTGATTTTTCCGGCACAGTGGTACCCAACACAGCCTTATTTGAGCACTCCCTACTTAACTGCATTTTTGCAGAACAAAGGGTGGGAGGTATCTCAAAGGGATTTCAACATCGAGTCATACGACCACTTTCTATCTGCCCCCTTACTACGTCAGGCAGAGGGATTGATGCGGAAACAGCAACAGGCTTTGAAGGCCCAAAACTCTCTTTCGATTAAGGAAAAGTCGCATCTGGATGTCTTATCAATAGGACTCAAGTTTTCCGACCGTATCATTGACGGGGTAGGAGAAGCCAAGTCGGTGATGCGAACTCCGGAGCGTTTTTTCGATTTTGAGGCATACCAGCAGGCCGATATGGTCATTAAGTCAGCCTTGAAATTGGTGTCCGATGCCTATGCTCCTGCAGTATTCAGTCTATCCACTTTTGAAAGCGGCACCCGAGCCGAGGAGTCCACTCGAAAAGCTCACGAAACCACACGCGACATCGCCACCAACCCTTTCATTAATTTGTATGAAAAAAACCTGCTCTCTACTGAAAACTGGCAGGAATATGATGTGGTTGGAATTTCTATAATAGGTATTTCGCAAATCATTCCCGGTCTCACGCTGGCAAGAATGCTAAAAGAGAAATATTCCCATCTACATATAACATTGGGCGGTCCTATTTTCAGTGTCAATGCAGGTCAGTTAATCGGCCACCCAGAATTTTTCGACGACTTTTGTCACAGTGTTGTCACCTTTGAAGGGGAAGAACCCATGCACCGTTTGCTTTCTACTTTGAAGGCAGGCGATTCCCTATACACCGTTCCTAATTTGCTACATCTTGACGGCAGAGAAGTGGTACAAAACAAGGAAAGGGTAGAACTCAGGTTCGAGGAATTGCCCAATCCGGTTTTTGATGGCCTTCCGATGGATAAATATCTATCTCCCTATCCCATCATACCTGTATTGCAAAGTCGCGGTTGCTATTGGGGTAAATGTACCTTTTGTACACATAGTTTTGTGTATGGTCACCGTTACGGGAAACAAAAAACCCAGGCGATGGTGGATGAACTGGAAAACTTAATGAAAAAATATAACACAAAATATTTTACGTTTTCCGATGAAGCCGTTTCCCCGCATTCTTTAAATGACGTTTCGGAAGAAATGATTGAACGAGGAGTAGAAATCTGCTCTTTGGCTCTATTAAAATTTGAAAAGGTGATGGACGAAGAACTATTCGGAAAAATGAAAAAAGCTGGCTTCATGTTCTTAATGTTTGGTTTGGAAAGTGCAAACGATCGAGTCCTGGCCCTCATAGATAAAGGAACAACCCAGGCAGTGGAGCGCGATGTCTTAATGAAAAGCCATAAGGCCGGAATTTGGAACCATTCGTTTTTGTTTTTCGGATTCCCCACAGAAACGCGACCCGAGGCACAGGAGACCATCGATTTTTTAAGAAACAATTTGCAATCGATTCATTCTTTTGGCCCCGGAGTGTTTTTACTCAATCGTGATTCAAGCTGCTACCAATATCCTGAAAAATTTTCCATCGAAAAAATCATTGAAGATCCTGACCGAAACATCGCAATGAATCTGGATTTTGTTGCGAAAGAAGGCATGACGCGGGAAGAAGCGGCAGAGATGAACGACATTTGCATACATATGGCGGAAGAGCATTTCCAATCGCTAAAAGTCTGGGGTACGCTGCCACGCGAACATTTTCTGCTCTATATAGATAAATTTGGCAAAGAAGCACTGAACGGCAAACAACCTCCTGCGGAAGAAGAGGAGAAGGTCCTTTGCCGCACCTAGGGCCATTGCGTTGTAACAAATAGATAACACTGCTAAACTTGAAAAGAGTATGAAAAACTTACTTTTATTTCCACCCGACTGGTTACCCTCAGAGCCGTACTTGAGCCTGCCTTCTCTGGCTTCGGTGCTGCGTCCCGCTGGCCACGATGTGGTGCAGATGGATGTCAATGTGGAAATGTACGATTTGTTTTTTAGTCGGCGATTTCTGGAACATGTTGCCGGGCGCATCGCTCAAGAAAGGCAGCATCTTCAGGAAGTTCAGGGAAAACGCCAACTCGACGAAGAAGAACAGGAATTATTAGAGAAGTTACTGACCTGCACGCTGGAACTTTTTGAACAATTGTCAAATGACGTTGAACGCGCCAAGAAAATTTTGCGCAGTCAGGCTTTTTACGATATCGATCAATTAGAGTGGGCCACCAACTGCCTGCATCAAACGATGGGTTTGATCTCTCTGGGTTATTACCCGGCGCAGATTTGTTTTCCACCCATCGAAACAGATATCGTTTACAAACCGTTTATGTCGAGTGAAATTATTGAATCCCTCGATGACGATCAGATCAATATTTATCGCGATGTTTACGATATGCTGATCCGTCCGGTGATGGAGCGTGATCAACCGCAAATGGTGGGCATCTCGGTGGTACAGCAGAAACAGCTTATTCCGACCTTCACTTTCTGCAAAATGATCAAAGATGCCTTCCCTAAAACACATATCACATTGGGCGGCAACATCATCACCCGCATACGTGACATGCTCCCAGGAATGGAAAATTTATGGGAACTGTTCGACAGCGCCATCGTTTATGAAGGGGAGTCCGCTTACCTAAAATTGACAGAGGCAATTAAAAACGGCAATGATTTTTCAACCTTGCCCAACTTGATTTATAAAGACGAAAAAGGAGTTCATGTAAATAAAGAAGTCTTTGCCGAATCACTTGCGGAATTACCACCACCGGATTTTGATGGGCTGCCGCTAGAAAAATATTTTGTGCCTCAACTGATTCTACCCTATCTAGCTACACGTGGTTGTTACTGGGGACGTTGTACTTTCTGCGACCATTTTCAGGGTTATGTCGAAGGCTTCCGCACCAAACAAGTGGACCATATTGTTGAAGAAATCCATTTCCTTAAAGAAAAATACGGAACAAGGTTTTTTCATTTCACTGACGAATCTTATCCTCCAGCCCTATTTCAAAAGCTATCGCGTCGTCTGATTGACGACAAGCTCGATATTACTTGGACAACGCATATGCGGTTCGAAGAATCTTTGCTTGAAGAACAGGTATGGAAAGATGCCGCGGAGTCGGGTTGTAAGTATCTTCACTTTGGTTATGAGTCGGGTAACCAACGCGTATTAAAACTCATGGATAAGGCCACCAAACTTGATGCTATTGAAACCAATTTGCGTATGTCTTCCGAAGCGGGGATTTGGAATCACTTAATGGGCTTCTTCGGGTTCCCCGGTGAAACCAATGAGGAGGCAGACGACAGCAAAGCCTTTGTCGAAAAGAATAGCGCATATATACATTCCCTCGGCTTCATGACTTTTGTATTAGGGAAATACAGTCCCGTCGCCTTCGAGCCGGAAAAATACGGGCTGACCTATTATAAAAATCCGGAATGGGATCTGGCGTTGGATTATTACTTTACCACCAAGGATGGACTCACTATCCAGGAAGCTCTTGATGTGTTCGATGAATTCGAACAAAACCACAACTCGAAATGGGATTTAAGAACCTGCGTCCGCGAATACATCTTCCTCTACATCGATAAATATGGATCTAACCATCTGCCACAACTGGAGATGACCGAAGAACAACGCCGCCAAATGCAACAACCCGCCATCGGCATGGTTTAAGGGACAGCGCCCCTTCGCAATAGGTCAGAACCCGAAAAGCGATACAAACCCAACTCTACAAAATTAAAAGAACGTTTTTATTTTCCCTCATAAACAACTACATTTTCATGCTCGTTGGGATCGTTGCGGGAAACAATAGCCAACGCTGGTTCCGTGTCGCTCAGGTTGACTGGTTTGTGCGGCACTCCAGGGGGGATGAATACAAAATCCCCTTCCTCGTTTATCATAGATTCTTTCAGGTTTTCACCAAAGCGGGTTTCCACCCTTCCTTTAAGAAGGTAAATCGCTGTTTCAAAATCTTTATGGTAATGGGCCCTAGGCGAACTGCCAGGTGGGATCACCGTTAGATTCATGGACAACCCTTTTGCCCCAGCCGTCTCTTGTGAAATACCAACGTAATAGGGGAGATTTTGTTTGGTAGCAATTGCTTCTTGGGGACGAACGGTTATAACTTTCCTTTTTAAATCCAGACTCATGATTCACCTCCTGTTGAGATGAAATTATACACCCGAATTTTACAAGGTAACCGTTAGATCTCTATATAAAAACCGTCGTCATGTGTGGCGACTTTGTAGATGGGGATGGTATCTGAATGGTTCCACTTGCAGTAGCCTTTTCTAATATTCCAGCTGCATTCCTCTTTACTGCAGAAGGCGAACATCCCTTTTAAAACTCCTTTTGCTAAACTTCCCTCGCAACTTTTGCATTTGTCGGAGATGCAATAATATTTTCCTTCAACATTATAAAACGCCAGAACATACTTCCATTCTGTATAAGGATGTTCGAGATCGATTTGTCTTCCAGTTCCTTCTTCAGGTGCCTCGTCGAGTTCTAAAATCTTGACATTAGACATGCGGCCTAATCCTCTGGCAGGTATGGGCCATACCGGTCGCGGTAATATTTTTCAAGGTCCCAACGAAACTTACCTTTCAGGTGAGGCAGTTCTTCGCTTACCTTATGGTCGAAGGCAACATATTCCTCTGACTTTTTCTGGGTCTCTTCGTCTCTTTTGACATTTGCATCGAGATAGGAGTCACCCAGGCAGGAAGTACCCACGATGAGTTTTTGTCCTCTTTTAATCCATCGGCCCAGTATGAGGCGCTCTTCATCTGTCCCAGGTTCTACTATTGCCATAATTATTTTCTTTTTGTTGGAAAAGCTCCCTGCATCCCCCTATTAGCCTTTAGGGGCATGAATGCTTTGGAAAATATAACACAGGGAGAATATAAAACCCCAATCGAGAACAATAAGGGTTTTTTTTCACCAGTTAATGCCTCGGCCAATATCCTCCGGCAGTTAGCCGGTTGCATTGTTTAGGGACAATAAGGTAGCATATATCCTTATCCATTTTCAATTTTGTCGTTAACCCCTTTTAATTAAGAGAATTAGAGGAACAATATGTCATCGGAACAACAATCAGAAAAAACTGCGGAAGAACACTTTAAAGATGGCCTGGCGTTCAGCAAGCTGGGTGACGACCGCAGAACTTTTGAATCTTATAAAAAAGCCATTGATCTCGACCCGGATCATTTTCTTGCTCATTTTAACATTGGCATTCGCTACGGTAAGCTTCGCATGAATCTGGAAGCTTCTAAATCTTTCCGCGAAGCGCTTCGCATAAAACCCGAAGCTCCGATGGTTCATTACAGTTTGGCTGTGGTGAGTAATCTCATCGGTGAGATGGAGGAAGCCTTCAAGCATTACAAGGAAGCTATTCGCATCAACCCGGATTTTGGAAGAGCCCACAGCAATATTGCGATGCTGTATTACGGATTAAAACATGGCAAGGAAACGATCCATCATCTAGCTAAGGCCGCAGATATTTTTAATGAAACGGGAGAAGATTTCATGGAAAAAAATGCCCGAGACCTGTTGCAGGAATGTGGTAAGGAATTTGGACTGGCTCCTGAAGATTGCCAAACATTATAATTTTCAACCTTCATGGAATTTGATGTTGTAATTTTAGGCGGTGGTTCGGCAGGATACGCTGCCGCTTCTTCTGCCCAATCCCACGGTGCAAAAGTTGCCATTGTAGAACCCGGCCCTCTGGGTGGACTCTGTATCCTCCGTGGATGCATGCCCACTAAAACTATTCTCCGTTCATCAGACATCATCTCATTAATGCGTCGGGCCGAGGAGTTTGGATTGCTTCCTGTTGAAGCCGGTGCTGATCTCGCTTCTATCAACGATCGTAAAAACCTGTTGATAAGAGAATTTACCGATTACCGTGTTGAACAGTTGAAAGATCCTCGCTTCAAACTCATCCAGGAAAAAGCCGAATTTATTTCTTCCAATGAAGTTAGGGTGGGAACAAAAACACTCAAAGCAAATTCATTTATTATTGCCACAGGTTCGGTTATTACCGAATATCCTATCCCCGGATTAAAAGAAGCGGGATATGTCACCAGCGATGAAGTTTTAACCATGCGCAATACCCCCGAATCGATCATTGTTTTAGGGGCTGGCGCGGTTGCCGTTGAGCTGGCACAATTTTTTCTCCGTATTGGTACTAAAGTGACTTTGATACAGAGAAGCAGCCACATCCTATCTTCGGGCGATGAAGATCTAGCACATCCCGTTGAAGATCGCTTTCGCGAAGAAGGTATGGACCTTTATACCGGAACAAAAATTATAAAAGCCGTTCGGGAAAATAACCGCTCAACAATCTTTTTTAAGCACGAAGGAAAAGAAAAACGTGTCGAAGCAGAATTCATTTTCCAGGCTTTAGGTCGGAGGCCGAATATTGACGGACTCAACCTCCCCGCGGCAGGAGTGACTACAGATAAAGGTCGTGTGACGGTTAATACCGAAATGCGCACCAGCCAAAAAAATATTTTTGCAGTGGGAGATGTGAATGGTATTCATGAGGTGGTTCATATAGCCATTCAGCAAGGGGAGATAGCCGGATTCAATGCATGTTCACCTAATCACTCGAAAGAGATCGATGATCGCCTAAAAGCATCAGTCGTGTTTACAGATCCCGCAGTGGCGAGTGTCGGCTTGAGCGAAAAAGAATGCAGGGCTGCAAACATTGATTATCTAGTGGCATCGCATCCATTCAGCGACCACGGGAAATCCATGTGCCTCGGCGAAACACACGGACATGTGAAAATTTTATGTAATCCTACGACCGGTGAGGTATTGGGAGGGCATATCGTTGGACCAGAGGCAGGTGAATTGATTCACGAGATTATTACTCTCATGCATTTCCACGGCACTGTATACGACTTAATAAATATCCCGCATTATCACCCTACCCTTGCGGAGATCCTGACCTATCCCGCAGAAGAGCTGGTTGAACGATTGTCTGGCAAGTAAAAGAATTTACATTTCTTCCAGCTTATCTACCAACCGGTCCATTTCTTCTTTACTGTTTAACTCTGTGGTACAAAGCAGGAGGCAGTTCTTTAATTCTGGATAATGCTGTTCTAGGGGATAACCTCCTATGATTTGATCCTGCTTCAAGATTTGCAAAACTTCTTCAGCCGGTCGTGGACATTTAAGAACGAATTCGTTAAAGGAATGGGTTTCAAATTTAATTCCAAATCCAGAAATATTAGCCAATCGACCTTTCAGATAGTGCGCTTTTCTAACATTGAGTGTCGCCATTTCGTGCATACCTTGTTTGCCGAGAGTCGATAAAAAAATAGTGGCGGCCAGCGCACAAAGCCCCTGATTAGTACATATATTGGAGGTTGCCCGTTCGCGGCGAATATGTTGTTCGCGAGTGGACAACGTAAGCACAAAGGCCCGCTTACCATTTTGGTCTTGAGTTTCTCCGGCGAGTCTTCCTGGGATTTGACGGAGATATTTCTCGCGCGTGGCAAAAAATCCTACATAAGGACCACCAAATGAAACTGGTAACCCAAAAGATTGTCCTTCTCCTACCACAATATCAGCTCCCCGTTCTCTCGGTGGTTTTAAGATACCCAAAGACATTGCTTCTGCAACAGCTACAATCAGCAAGGTTCCATTTTTAGAGAGCGATTCAGCCAACGAGACGTATTTTTCCACAGTGCCAAAAAAGTTGGGGGATTGAATAACAACAGCTGCTGTATTTTCTGTCAGGTTTTTTAAAATGAATTCGAGGTCAGTACCCCCTTCCGCCGTGTAAGGGACCTCCTTCAAATCAAATTTGCTTCCTCGGGTATAAGTTTCAACGACACTGCGATACTCGGGATGTATAGCACTCGATACTAAAAACTCGTTTCGTCTATTGATCCGGTTTGCCATTATCACCGCTTCGGCCAATGCAGAAGCGCCGTCATACATGGAAGCATTGGCAATTTCCATTCCAGTAAGCAGACAGACCATGGTTTGAAATTCAAAAATGGCCTGCAAAGTTCCTTGACTGACTTCCGGCTGGTAGGGGGTGTAACTGGTTGCAAATTCCCCACGCGAAATCAAATGGTCGATCAATATCGGGGAAAAATGACGATAAGCCCCAGCACCCAGAAAAATGGATTTATCTTCAGAGGTAGTATTTCTTTTTTGCAGTCCCTTTAGATATTCCGTTAATTCACTTTCTGGAAGACTGGCAGGCAAAGCCAGCAACTCATTGTTCAGTCGTAAAGACTCAGGGATGCTATCGAACAATTCATCAATATTTTTCACACCAATCTCGGCGAGCATTTGTTTGATATCTTGTTCAGTATGAGGGATATATCGCATTTTTTGAGAAACCAGAAAGTTTGTTAAGGGTAACTATCCTTGCTCCTTATTACACTGCTCAATATATTCTGCAGGACTCATTAATTTTTTAAATTCATTGTCATTTACAAACTCTATTTCAATGATCCACCCATTTCCGTAAGGCTCATCGTTTACTTGTTCGGGATTGACCTCTAGGTCCTTATTTACGGCGGTAACAGTACCACTGATGGGAGCATAAAGATCAGAAACAGTTTTAACTGATTCCACAACCCCAAAAGGGTTTTCCTGTTCTATCAAAGTTCCAACTTCTGGCAATTCGACGAAAACAATGTCTCCCAGTTGATCTTGTGCAAAGTTAGTGATACCAACAGTTGCATTTTTTCCATCCACACGTATCCATTCATGTTCTTGCGTATAGAGAAGATTTTCAGGGATCTCCATGATTCCTCCAGAAAATTAACAGTTTATTTTTTAACACGGCTTGGTAGGAAAGGCAGCTTGACGACCTCAGCAGGTACTTTCAACTTTCTGATTTCCACATCCAGTTTGGTTCCGGGTTTTGTATATTCTGTGGATACATAACATAAACCGATCCCCGCATTCAAGGAAGGAGAAAATGTTCCGCTTGTCAGCTCTCCAATTAGTGATCCTTCATTTAGAACCCGATAATGAGGACGCGGCACCCCGCGGTCGAGGAGTCGAATGCCTACTAGCCTTCGAGAAAGACCTGCATCTTTTTGTTTTTTAAGTGCTGCCTTACCCAAAAAATCATTTTTTTGTAGTTTAATGACCCACCCTAAACCAGCTTCTAAAGGATTACAATTTTCGTTGAGTTCGTTGCCATATAGGGCGTAACCCATCTCCATTCTAAGGGTATCTCTTGCACCCAGACCAATGGGTTGCAGGTTGAATGGCTTTCCTTCTTCGATGAGAGATTTATATACCGACTTAGCATCTTTTGAGTCGATATATATTTCAAAACCATCTTCTCCTGTATAGCCGGTACGAGCAATAATACATTCAAAGTTGTAGATTTTTGCTTTTCTAAAATGGTAGTATCTAAGTTCGCCTAACGAGGTGTCGCATAGTTTTTGAATAAGTGCCTCAGAATGTTTCCCCTGTACCGCCAGTTGTGCTGTCTCCTGGCTCGTGTTTTTTACCGAAACATTAAAATTACTGGCATTTTTGAGAATCCATTGAAAATCCTTATCTGAGTTAGATGCGTTTACACAAAAAAAATAGTGATCATCTGAAAAACGGTGGACCAATAAATCATCCACCACACCCCCGGTCTCCAAGCACATCAAAGTATACAAAGCTTGATTGTTTTGCATAGTTTCAATATCATTTGTTACTAGATATTGAATGAGTTGTTTTGCTTCAGGACCGGCGATTTCAATTTCGCCCATATGACTAACATCAAAAATACCTACTCTATCCCGAACGCATTGATGCTCTTGAATCACTCCTTTAAATTGAATAGGCATATGCCAGCCAGCAAAAGGAACCAGCTTGCCCCCAAGTTCCTTATGCATTGAGTGAAGAGGAGTGGTTTTTAGATTTGAATCATTTGCCATAGGTAGACATCAGGTATTTTAATTAATGAAAAGCGAACCATCTGTATAACCAATTTACCGGAAACGCGCAAGAAATTATAAATAGTAAGAAGGGAAGTGGTAAACTGGAGTTATGAGTTCATCAAACGAACATAAAAAATATGATGTGATTCTGGTAGCGGGCGAAGGAAAGTCCAGTTATAAAGTTTATCACCAGAACAAGGCATTTCTGACCCTGCAGGGGAAATGCGTCATTCTTTATGTAATTCAAGCCTTACAACAAGTCAAATCGATTGGGGATATCTATATTGTTGGATTGAAAGACAAACTCGAGCAGGTTCTACATTCGAGCCGAATTGACCGTGAATTTCCGAAACGCATTCATGTTGTCGAACAAAAAGCCAATTTGTATGAAAACGTCTGGCAGACATTTTTACAATCTCAACAGGTAGAGGATACAAATACGGCTCCACACCGCGATAAATCTGTCCTTATTGTGCCTTGTGATGCTCCACTGATCACTCCGCATGAAATTGAATATTTTATTTCCAATGCAGATATGAATCGTTACGATCATGTTCTCGGGCTAGTATCGCGAGAAAAACTAAGACATTTTTACCCCCAAGAAGGCAAGCCCGGAATCAAAATGGCCTATTTACATATCAATGAAGATAGTTTCCGCATTAATAACTTACACCTAGTCAAGCCTTTGCGTATTGAGAATCGAGAATATATCCAAAAAATGTACCAGTATCGTTATCAGAGAAACTTCAAAAACCTAGTGTTATTTAGTTTGTCCGTATTTGGAAAAGATAAAACAAAGCATTATAAAAATTACATTGGACTGCAACTATGCTTGTTTTTCGGCGGACTGGGCCTTGAGTTCATGGTAAATTATTTTAGGAAGTTTAACCCTAAAAAGGAATTAGAAGAAACAATATCTACTATAATGAATACTCGGTTTTCGGCCCTTGAAGTACCTTTTCCGGGAGCCGCTCTAGATATTGATAATGCAAAAGATTATGAGGCAATGAAAATCCTATTTGAGGAATGGCAGAAATTTTTAAGGACGACACCCCTTACCAAAGTTGAAAAATACAGCGAGACATTTTTCCCTTCCCGTAAAGTGGCACGCACTTCTTCCATGAACTTATAAGAAGCATTTATTACTTAAATACCTCCAGGATTAAAACATCTCCTGTCTAATTTTTCCGGAAACTTTAACTGATTGTTTAAGTCTTGTAAATTTTTAAAAAACTATGGAACAAAATAAATTAAGAAATTTTTCCATCATTGCCCATATTGATCATGGTAAATCTACGCTTGCAGACAAATTGATTCTTGCCACTTCTGCGCTTTCCCAGAGAGAAATGAAAGATCAGGTTCTGGACAATATGGATCTCGAACGTGAACGTGGGATTACCATTAAAGCGCAAACGGTTTGTTTGAAGCATACCTCCAAGAAGGAAGGTGACTTTATATTCAATATGATTGACACGCCAGGTCATGTAGATTTCACATACGAAGTATCACGCAGTCTTGCTGCGTGTGAAGGTGTATTGCTGGTCGTTGATGCAACTCAAGGTATTCAAGCACAAACAATTGCTAATCTGAATTTAGCTATGCAGCATAACCTGGCTGTGGTTCCTGTCATTAATAAAATTGACCTCCCCAGTGCAAACTCAGATTTCATTAAAGAACAACTAGAAGACATATTGCAGATCGAGTCAGACAATGCTGTTCTAGTAAGCGCTAAAGAAGGAATAGGTATCGATGAACTGATAGAATCGATAACAAAATTAATTCCACCCCCCGAAGGCAATGAGCATGGAACACTACAAGCCTTACTATTCGATGCCTGGTACGATTCTTTTCGCGGTGTCATTGTCCTAATTAAAGTTCAACATGGAATACTCAAGGTGGGCGATGAAATAACCATGATGGCCACAGGAAATAAATTTATAGTGGAAGAACTCGGTACCTTTAATCCCAAACAGGAACCTAAGTCTACCTTGCAAGCGGGAGAAGTGGGTTACTTGATAGCGGGAATCAAACAACTGGACCAAACTAAAGTTGGTGATACCATCACACATGCTAAATCTCCTGCTGAAAATCCCTTACCTGGCTATAAAGAAGTAAAACCCATGGTGTTCAGTGGGCTCTATCCCATTAGTGGCGATGACTATGAAAACCTGCGTGACTCTCTTAAAAAATTAACCCTGAACGATGCTTCATTCTCTTATGAAGCAGAAACATCGACTGCGCTGGGGTTTGGTTTTCGTTGTGGGTTCCTCGGATTGTTGCATATGGAAATCATTCGAGAACGAATTGAGCGAGAATATCAAGTTGATCTCCTCACTACCGCACCTACGGTTATTTATAAGGTGATTACCACCGATGGCAAAACCATAATGATCGACAACCCAACCAAACTAAAAGAACAGAAGAACATCGACCATCTTGAAGAACCTTATGTTATGGGAACCATTATTGTACCGGAAGAATATATTGGCGTTATCATGGCTCTGGTGAGAGACCGACGCGGCATTCAGAAAAAAATGGAATACCTTAACCCAGAAACCATCCTGTTGGAATACGAATTACCCTTCAATGAAATTGTGCTGGACTTTTATGACAAACTAAAATCGTCTACCAAAGGTTACGCCTCGTTTGATTACGAATTTATAGATTTCAGGACATCCAGTCTGGTAAAGTTGGACGTCCTTTTGAACGGGGAACTGGTGGATGCTTTGTCTTTAATAGCACATAAAGATAAGGTGTATTACCAAGGCCGCGACTTAGCCAAAAAGCTCAAACAGCAGATTCCCCGGCAAATGTTTGAGGTCGCCATCCAAGCTACGATTGGTAGTAAGGTCATTGCGCGTGAAACCGTAAAGGCGTTACGAAAAAATGTTCTGGCAAAATGTTACGGAGGGGATATTACCCGCAAACGCAAATTGCTTGAAAAACAAAAAGAGGGAAAGAAAAAAATGAAACAGATTGGAAGTGTAGAAATCCCCCAAGAAGCTTTTTTGGCTGTGTTGAGGACAGATGACAAATAACACTTTAGAAAACACAAATAGCCGAACGGTAAAAAGAAAAAGTGTTGCGCGAGAGTATACCGAAGCAATTTTCATTGCCCTTCTTCTTGCCCTTTTTATTCGCACGTTTGTCATTCAGGCCTTTAAAATTCCCTCGGGTTCCATGAAGGAGACTCTTCTTATAGGCGACCATATTCTTGTCTCAAAATTTGCCTACGGGACGCATATCCCTAATGAAATTCCATTTCTAAATATCAAACTATTCGATGACATAATCTTTTTCCCAAAACAACCTGAGCGGGGCGATATCATCGTCTTTAAATATCCTAAAGATGAGAAGCGTGATTTTATTAAAAGAGTGATTGGCATTCCGGGTGATTTATTGGAAGTGCACCACCAAAAAGTTTTTATTAACGGTAAGCCCTATGAAGACCGTCACGCAAGACATACCGAATCGCCTTCTGATAGCTCTCTGGTGCCTCGAGATGATTTTGGCCCAGTACTAGTTCCCGATAACCATTTATTTATGATGGGGGATAACCGAGAGAACAGTCAGGACAGTCGCTATTGGGGTTTTCTCGATATAAATAAGGTGCGCGGAAAAGCTTTGATGATCTACTGGTCCTGGAACCAGTTGGAAAGCTGGGTACGCTTTGACCGCTTTGGAAAAATACTAGAATAAAGTATCCCTATAGATGGACTCCTTTTTCTTCGAACGCAAATCAAAACTTCATACCCTTCTAAAAAAATCCAAAGCAACGATACTGGATTTCGATGGATTGCTCGCGGATTCAGAACCCTATCATTACAAAGCTTATAACGAGGTGTTTGAAAGATACGGTCACACCATAAATAAAGCAGAATATTGGATAGAATGGACCTCCAAGGGTAAAGGGATTGCAGGAGAAATCGAACGCCACAACTTAAAGCTGGATGTCAACCCGATAGATATTCGTAAACAAAAATTTGAAGTCTACACCCGATTTTGTGAAAGTGGGGAAATTAAACTATTTCCAGAAGCTGTTCGTCTGGTTGAACAGTTATCTTCGAATCTCAGGCTAGCAATTGCTTCCGGTTCCTGGGCAACAGATATTCAACACATTTTGCGAAATGCTGATGCACTGGACTTGATCCCCTTCATACTCGGCAAAGAATCCGCTAAACGGGAAAAACCTTTTCCCGATATTTTTCTGAATGCTGCAGAAAAACTAGGTCATGCACCCACAGAATGTTTTGTTTTGGAAGATGCTTTGAAAGGATTGAATGCCGCAAAAAATGCAGGCATGCCCTGTGTTATTATAAAAAACGACTTGAACCGAAATATTGATTTCAATGGTGCAGAAATAGTTTTCCCCAGCCTGACAGATTTTGTTTCTGCGTTGTCGAGTTAAGATTAATTTTGGGAATCGCTAACTATTTCCAATTCTTTTCTAAATCCCTTAAAAATATTTTGAATAGGCGGAATGAGTTTTTCTTTTAATTCCTCTGGAATCCAATTAATTTTTTCGACCGGCCAAGTTTCGATAGCCTTAATGTCGAGACCTTGTTTCTTAAATGGTCCTCCTAAGCTCTCCTCAAAACCATAAATCAGGGCATTATTAAAAACCATCTGGTAATGCTCGTTTATTTTTTCAGGATCATGGAGACCTTCCATAAATGCTTGCATCATCCTCTCAATAATAGGGGCCGCGTGTTCTCGAAAGTCTTTACTACAGGCATTTTCAATAGTACGATAAATGATGATAATATCTTGCAAAAGATATTTAATATCCTTTGGATCTTTCTTTACAGGCCCTTTTTCTAAATTAAAAAAAGGTTTGTATTCCTTAATAATTCTTACCATATCGCTGATTATCGATTCTTCCCAAGGAACCTTGTTCCAGACAAAAAATGTTCTTAACCATCGAACTTTTTCCGTTGCATCTTCCATATGCATGGTCAGACTGGGTTTTGACTTATTACTATGGGGTAACGTGCCGCCCCACATTTTCAAGTCAAGTTCAATTTGGTATGGAGCAAAAGCCTCCTTATAAACGTCAGCATAAACAGCAACCAGCTTTTCCATATTCTCTTGTTTATCCAACGAACTGTTCTGCGGCAAGTTAACTATAGAGTAGAGCCTCCATATTCGGCGACGCGATAACCCATTGGGTTTAGCGATTAAATAAGTGCCCCCCCAGATCCCCGATGTAAACGAAAGGTCAAGCCCATAGATTCCTTTTAGGCGACTAGAAACCTCTATAGCAATATTTTGGTATAACTCGTTTATGTAATAGAGGTTCATCAGGTGATTTTCAGAAAAGACCAGGCCCGAAGCTTTGGGTAAATTTGTCATGAAATATTTGAGTAAAGGTCAAAAAAAAATCCACCCCCGAAACCGGGGATGGAATTAAATTGTTTCAGTATAACTATTCCCGAAAAAATTATTTTACATGCACATAAGATTAGTTACTATTGCCATAGCCCCCATGCGTAATACCCATTCTTTGTAAATCTGCTTCGCTTAATTTCTTAGATCCTCCCGCACTCCCACCAGTTGTCGCACATCCTACAAATGCAATTACTGCTATCAAGGCAAGTACTTTATAAATGATCTTCATAAACTCCTCTTTGAAAAAAAAGTAGTAAGCGGCTCCATGGTATTTCTACAATATTATCTACGAAAACTGACACAAAATCAACGCTAGGATAGAACAAACTCCCAAATTTAGCCACAAATGGTGAAGGAAAAACCCAGATCTCAGGTTATAATCCAAAGCTCTTTGACCTTTGAAATACGGAAAAAGAAGAACATGAGTTCATAGGAAGTTATTCCACAGGCTCCATAGAACATGACGAAAACATATTTTCTAGACCCATTCCAAATGTTTTAGGGCTCGTCAGAATAAAAAAAAGTAAACGGATCAGAAAGTGCCAAGAACCAAAACTAGCAACGTTCGTTGTCGTTCCCGATTCCGGATCATGTCAGGTGATCTGATTGCTTTAGGCCCGGGCAAAGTAGACTTGCTGGAATCTATCGATCAAGCAGGGTCCATATCAGAGGCTGCAAGGCAAAGCCAAATTAGTTACCGGCGTGCCTGGGACATGGTAGACACCATGAACCAATGCTTCAAAAAACCTCTAATAAAAAGTGTGACGGGAGGAAAAGGAGGCGGCGGGGCGGCACTCACGCCATTAGGAAAACAAGTGATTGCGATTTATCGTGAAATGGAAAAAAAAGCCAGTCAGGCCACGCAGAAAGAATGGAGATCTCTCAAAAAACACATGAACTTCTAGCGCAGACATCCCCTCCTAAAATTCCACGCCTTTTTGTGGTTATAGCCAATAGATCCCACAAGCTGGTCTATATTGTTACCTCAATTTAAAAACTCTATCACAATAAACCCATCAAATTTTATTTGCCATAATTTCAAGACCTATAAATTTTATGGGTAAATTATCGCCGGGTTTTTGACTATAGGCATCTGTTTCATCTTCATATTCGTGGAAGTCAAAATGTGAAACATCGAAACCCACGTGCCTCACATCTAGGATTAAGGTTTCGCAAAAATTCTCTTCAATTTCAACAAGAGTTTCTTTATATCCATTTATGAGTTTTTCACAGTATTTCTGGTTTTGCGCGCGCCTTAATATTTGATATTCTAGGTCAGTATCGAGAATCAATAGCATTCCATCAGTATCCAAAGCCTCAATCGCCCATTGTAAAAATTTTTTCCGTTCACTTCTTTGCAAATGATGTAAGAATTTATTTGCAAGAATACAACCGCAACGTTTCCCAAAAGGTCCATCTGGAAAATCTATATTTAAAATCTCTATATTGGTTTTTCCAGAAAGTTTTACGTAGTGAGTCAACCCCATAATGATAAAGGGTAAATTGTCCGTAAGAATCAATTTTGGGTAATCCTCCGGCCAGTCATGAATTAAACGAAAACCGGCGAGACCTGTTGCAACATCCATGATTGAATTTTTTAGACCGGTGGGAATCATTTCCATAGGATTATCCCATGGAAAATTTTCTGTCTGGAAAAGATAAATACTATAACTCTCACTCAACAACCGAATCATTCGGGTATCGCTGAATAAGATTGGACTATCTTTGATAGTATTTGCCAATTCCTGAAAAAGGACTGCAAATTTTTTATTGATCTGATCCATTGATTCCGTAAGAACCACCCGGTCTTTTTTAAGATTCATATGAATATGATCAAAATTTAAATAAACAGCAGGTCGTTCATGTTGAACATAAATAAGATCTGCGAGATCGATCATTATTTCTGGGTATGCAGATTGTAATAACAAATTAAAAAAAACCTGATTTTCTCGACCCAAATCTGTTTTTGGAAATCCTATCTGTTCATTTAGGTAATCAAAAAAAGTAGTGACTCGTTGGCATAGCTCAGGCGATTTGGAATTTTCCAGCCCAGAGTATTTTTTCCCGGATTCAGTAACCAAAGGCAATCGGGATTGTGATTTAGTAAATATAGAAGAAGGGTTATTCATCAGGGCCAATTCCAACCTGCGCGTCCGAGAAGATAAAACGTGATAAAAAGACAAGGCAAAAAATATGGAACAGCCTGAAAGGTGTCTCCAGCAAAAAAGGAGTATGCAGTAAATACCAAACGGGCTCCATAAATAACCGCAAGAAATTGTGCCAGCAGCTTTTTCTCTTGAAAAAGATAATATGTAAAAATCCCCAATAGTAGGACAAACGCCAAAAGTGAGAGTAAGGCTGTCAAACCAATATTAAAGGGAGGAATAAAAAAGATGGCTAAAACCAGATAAATCAGATTTAGCAAGAGGAATCCATATCCTGCCTGTTTGAACCTTCGCGAAGCATCTTGAATTTGCTTGGAGTCGGAGATTGTCGAGTTTTTAGAGATATTTTTCAACTTTTCTATTATCCTTATGCATTGAAGCGGCGGTTGCAGAACATTCTAGGGTATGTTAGCTTCCATTTCTTATATTTGCAATAAACGACCCTGATACAAACCGATTAGATTTTCTGGCAAAGCTTTTAATTTCATAGAGGCCAATCCACAAGAGAAAAACTCATTTTTAGGGTTTAAATTTGAAACCTAGCCTTTCAATTTATCAAATGTTCTGATCGAAAAATTATGTTGCCTGCAAAAGAACAATTAAAGACCCTGCGAAGGGGAACATCTGAAATCATTGATGAAAAAGATCTAGCTCAATTGCTGGAAAAGGGTGCGCCGCTACGAATCAAAGCCGGGTTTGACCCTACGGCACCCGATTTACATCTAGGCCACACCGTCCTCTTGCATAAAATGAAGCAGTTTCAGGACTTGGGTCACGAAGTTATTTTCCTAATAGGAGATT
>Ga0315338_1001396_pt1 | contig 30784 bp, 28 predicted proteins | sample ASW8metaG_FD_204518 | JGI IMG/M metagenome (GOLD analysis project Ga0315338, IMG submission 204518) | Ammonia-oxidizing marine archaeal communities from Monterey Bay, California, United States - ASW #8 | ecosystem: Environmental > Aquatic > Marine > Coastal | place: USA: California | collected... | reverse complement strand
CAACCGATTTCGCAACAGATGTCGGGCTCCAACGGGGGTGAAGACCTCTCGTTCGATTATTACTTCCCGGGCAGCACCGGGCAGCTTGCGGTCACGCTGGGGGGAGAGCTTTTGGCGCAAATCGACGCGCCCGCCGAACTGGCCAACGGGTTTACGACCTTCCAGATGCCGGTCGACATCGGCCAACTGTTCCCCGATCCGGTCGATCAATTGCTCTTGCAGTTCTCACTGAGCGGGGTCGGCGAAACGGGCGTTCTGTTTCTCGACAACATCGAGTTTGGCAGCCTTGTGAACGGAGATTTTGGGACCGGCAACCTCGCGGGCTGGGAGTCGACGTTTTTTAACGACGACAGCGTGGGTGTGGCGATCAATCCGTTCTACAACGCCGCCGCTGCGGTCCCCGAACCGGCAGCCCTACTGTTAGCTCTCTTCGGTCTGGCCTGGCTGCCCTGGCGGCGCAGGAAGGTGTAATGGCGGCCCTGGAACCGATTGGTGATGCGCGGAGAACGTGTCTCCTGTCTCTGGGTATCAGATCACATGCATCTTGTTTTGGTCTTATTGTTCGCCAATTGCGGAAGCGGTACACTCGGGCACTCAATCGCTAGACCGAAGGAAGGCAAGGGATGCGTTGTTTCCATCTTTGCAGTAGCGTTTTTCTCGTCGCCTGCACCGCACAGTCGCTGACCGCGCAGAACCACCAAATTCAGGGCGCGTTGGCCAACGCGTTCCGGGGGGGACGTGTGGTGGATCTAACACATACCTTCAATCGCGAGACGATTTATTGGCCAACCGAAGAGGGCTTCAAACTGGTGAAAGAAAAGGCTGGCTTTACCGACAAAGGTTATTACTATGCAGCAAATCGCTTTATCGCTGCCGAACATGGCGGCACACACATCGATGCGCCGATCCATTTTTCTGCCAGCGGGCAAACGGTCGATGAGATTCCGCTCGAGCGGCTCGTCGGAGAGGCGGCGGTGATCGATGTCACAGAGGCGTGCAAAAAGAACCCCGATTACCAGGTCGGCATCGAGGATCTACGCCGCTGGGAAGCGGCGCACCAGCGGCAGTTGGTCGACGTGATTGTGCTGCTGCGTACGGGCTATGCAAAACGATGGCCAAACCGTAAAGCCTACCTGGGCACTGACGCGACCGGGCCAGAGGCGGTTGCACAACTTCATTTTCCGGGTCTTTCTCCCCAAGCGGCCAAGTGGCTGACGCAGCACCGATCCATAAAAGCCGTGGGGATCGATACGGCGAGCATCGATTACGGGCAATCGAAGCGATTCGCAAGCCACGTCACGCTGTTTGCACACAATGTACCCGCCCTCGAAAACGTCGGCGACATGAGTCGGCTTCCGACCGCAGGGGCGACCATCGTTGCACTGCCGATGAAAATCGGTGGTGGATCGGGTGGCCCGGTCCGCGTGCTGGCAATTCTCTCAGGCGGTTCCTGAGCAGAGCAAACGCAAACCGCGACAATATAATGTCCCCGTTTGCTGCTAGCTCAGTCTTAGCGTTATTGTCTCCGTCTTTTCGTCCGCTGCTCTGCACGGGAAATGGGGGATCACAGCCTGGAAGAACGAGTTTCCAAGTTCGGTTTAAGGAGCTAATTGGATGCAGGGCCGACCCTAGTCACTACTATCAAAAGACCGATGGTTCAACGGTCGAACCGATTAGAACCACAAGCGGCCGCGCTGTTGCCCATGCCCTTAAAGATATGGATGCCGAACTTCTGCTCGAACACACCAAAAATTTCCTTGACGTCGTCGGCTTCGTTCGGTTCGACACACGCAAACGGAACTCGACACATCTACTCATCTTTAGTTTCTGAGTTTGGATTCTGTGGTGTCACTCCCATCGGGAGTGCCGTTGTACGCACGCTCTCCAGCGGGTCGACCACCCTATTTCAATCTGCTTGTGGACTTCCGAGATGTTCTTCAAGAAAGGCAAGCAAATCTTTCCAGTAACTTTGGCGGACAGAGAAAAACAGCCGATGGCCGTCGCCCGACGGGGATCCGAAGGGGGGATAGAGAACGACCTGTGCCGAACCACCCGCCCGCTCTAATTGTTGCTCGGTCTTTTGGGCCAGAGCCACGTGATCCGCTTGTCGGGTGTCGTTTTTGGCAACCAGGATCAAGGTGGGTGGCACCTGGGGGGTTGCCCGGCGGAGTGCGCGGTCGAGTGCCCCGCGTCCGGAGGCAGGAGCCATAAGGATCGCAGCACGTAGCTCAGGAGAATTGACCGCAGCGATCAGGGCGAGCAGCCCTCCGCGGGAAAAACCGATCACCGCCACCCGCTGCGGATCGACCCGATCGAGCTTGCGAAGATATTCGAGTGCACCGCGGGTCTGGGCAATCTCCGTTCCGAGTTTGTTCTGCCGCAATCGCATCGGGGCCAAAGCGACGTAGCCTGCGCGTGCCAGTGCGACGACCGACTGCTGTGGATCGCCGCCCACAATCCCTCCCCGCCCACCATGTAAAAAGAGGACTGCCGGAAAGGGACCCCCACCCTCCGGTTCTGCCAAGTAGGCCTCAAGACGGTGCGGTCCTGCGGGTATGGAGACCTCACGCGGTGGTGGCAGTGCAGAGGTTACCCCCGTTCCTGCTGCTAACAGTCCGCAAAGGGCAAGGAGGAAAGTCGCCTGCTGCATATCGGGAGCCTTGTGGGGTTGGGTGGCCGGGCCGTTGGATCAAACCCCGCCAAGAGCCAGAAGTTACGTTCCGAAAACGATTTTTGCGGCCGCATGTAGAGTGCGGATGTTGTGATTTGTGTTGTGATCGGTTAAACAGGATCGGCACAAGAGTTGTATTTTCTCGCATCTTTGGAGATATGTGATGACAACTTGTCGAGTTGCCCGTACCGTCATGAGGCTTTCGGTAACGCTTCTCTTTGTGGTCACATTCTCTCTGGCCGGAATCGACAAATGGCTCACCGGCGCAGCCCCCGAATGGTTCGTTGCGCAATTTGCCCAGACTCCGCTCGGTGGCCTGCCGCAAACACCCCTGTTCCTGCTCGTCGCGCTTGGCGAGTCGCTGCTGGGTCTCGGTGCGGTAGTGAGTCTTTTGAGCGGCGAGTGGTTCCGGACGCGGGCGCCACTGTTGAAACTCACGCTCGCCGCATCCCTGTTGATGTTTGTGGCTCTCGGATTCGGCGCACGCCTTTCGCACAAATATGAAGATGCGGCTTTTCACTTCATGTATTTTACCGGCACGCTGCTGGCCCTGGTGGTCATCGATCGCGATGATCGGATGGCCGAGGCGTGCGAGCTACAAGAGAAGATTTCATGAAATGGCAGATGCTCCTTGGTAAACCTTTTTGGGTTTTGCTCGTGCCGCTCATTGCCTTTCTTTCACCGTTGGCGGTGAGCGCAGCTGAGCAATCCACAGTGTCGACCTTTCTGGCGGCGGCTGCAGAGGTGAACATTACCCCGCAGATCGGGGTCCCACTCTCCGGGCCGGGTGGCCCAAGTACCGGCGTCGCCGACGAACTCTTTGCCCGCGTCCTGGTACTCAGTGACGGACACAAGCCGGTGGTGATCGTGACGGCCGATCTGGCCGGTGTGGGCATCCCCTATGCCGAAGCGGTGGGGGAAGCGATCGAGAAAAAAACGGGCATCCCTCCCGGGCGGGTGATGTTCAACTGTTCGCACACGCACAGCGGGCCCGGCGCGTCCCTGCCAGCGGATGGTTCGGAAAAATCATACGGCCGCGATGTACTCGAAAAAGTGGTCGCTGCTACGGCCGATTGTGCCGGTAGGCTGAAACCGGCCCGGTTGCGGGCAGGGCGAGAGGCAGTACAAATCGGCTTCAACCGCCGCATGCCGCGCGGCAACGACATCACGATGGCCCCCAATCCGCACGGGTCGGTCGTCCCCTGGGTCGATGTGCTGGGCGTTTACCGCAAGGATGGAACGCGGATTGCAATCCTCTTTTCCTATGCGGCCCATCCGGTGGTGATCCACTCGGCCAGTACACTCATCAGTGCCGATTATCCCGGCTATGCGGTATCCCACCTGCGGCGGATGCTCAGCAGTGGGGATGCCGAGAGTGGTTTGATGCTCTTTGCCCAAGGCTGCGGAGGAAACATCAATGCGTTTCCGCTCAAAGGGGGTCTGGAGGCGTGCAGTCGCACCGGGTTGGTACTCGCCCAGGCGGTGACCCGCGTTGCACTTGAAGATGTCCCACCGGTTCCGATCCGGAGTGCGTCACGCACCGTACAACTTCCTTTGCAGAAGCCCCCCTCGGTGCGTGAGTGCGAGCAGTTGCTTGCTGCAGCACCGGACGACGTGCGTCTCAAGGAATTACTAGAAGTCGCCAAAGAAAATAAAGATCGAACGATGCCCTATCCGATCCGCGGGTTCGCCTTTGGCAACACGCTCTGTATTCTTTCGCTTCCGCACGAAAGCTTTTGCGATTATCAGTTGTGGGCCGATCGAGAATCGCCCTATCGCGATACGTTCGTCTTCGGGTACACCGGGGGTGTGCATGCTTATGTCGCCACGGCCCGCGCGTATCGCATGGGTCTGCTCGGGGGATACGAGGCCTCGCCGCGCCGAAGCGGGCTCAACAGCCGTTACCGGACACCCCCGGAACCGGTCGCCGAGCAGATCATCAAAGGCGGCATTACCGATATCTGGCGAACGCTCGATCAACCCTCCCGACCGTAGTTGGCCGATCGCTATCGATCGCCAGACCGCAACGGAATGCATTCCCACCATGACTCCCCACCGGCGGCTTGGAATCCGACCGCTTATTTGCCGATGCGGCTTTATGGTCTATACTGCGGATCGAGAGGGCTGGGCCTTTTTTGACTCGGTCAAAAAAGGAGTCAATCTATTCTTTTCCTTGCTGAGGTTTTAGTAGCGTGAGTACGGAGATTAACCCGGACGAAAAAGTTGAGATTGTCGATGGGGTCCGCTACGAGTATTCCACCCGCTGGATTTACCAGTTGGAGGAGGAAGAACATTGGCGGCTTTATTGGAACCAGCAAAAAATTGCCGAATCGAAAATCGAGGCCGGGGACCGCGTCCTTGAAATCGGCCTCGGTACCGGTTTCACCGCCAATTACCTGCGGGGTCGGGGTGTGCGCGTCACGACGTTGGATATTGATGCGGAAAAAAAGCCGGATATTGTAGGCAATATTGTATCCCATACGTTTGAGCAGCAGTACGATCACTTTCTGGCATTCGAGATTTTCGAGCACATTCCATACGATAAGTTTACCCAATCGCTCCGGCAGATCCGTCCGGCATGTGGCCAATATTTTTTCCTCAGTTTACCAATTGCCAGAATTCGTAAATTCGAAATAGAAATATGGACGCGCTTCTTAGGCAGGCGGAGACTTTTGCTCTCTCGTCGCCGTAAGAAAATCCAGACGCGACATCATTTTTGGGAGATCGATCACGGAGAGACCACTTGGGAGAATGTGCAGGCCACGTTTCGGGAAACGGGTTTTGAGGTGGAACAGACCCGTGATGCTTTTTTGCGGCGGTTCATCCGCCTGCGGTCGGTTTGAAAGCGGCCTTTGCAACTGATTTGCTACAGAGTCCCGGGCCGCAAAAGGGGCTCTTGAGGAACGAACCGGCTTCGCCACTGTCCCTTCAAGCAAGAAATTTGGCAAACACGTTGCGGGCCATCTGCTGGCCCCGCGGATCGGGGCCTTTGAGTTTGTCGGTGACCCGGTAGTGGCCATCGCCTCCAAATCCGTCGCTGACCTTGCCGCTTGCCACATCTGTCCGAGTCGTTGCTTGGAGAGACATTGGCCAACTCCGATTATTGGCGGAGCAACACTGAACACGCGGACTTCACGTCGAGTCCGACGACCACACCCGCCATCAACTAAAAAAACCTTAGGAGTCGTGAATCTTTTGGGGATGAACGATGCCTATAGGGCACGATCGTTTTGTGTGTTTTGCGAATCCCGCTGGCGTTCTCAATCTTCCCGCCAGTAATGTACCGGAGCAACGGGGCGGATCAACAAGTTGGCGGTCAGCGCAACTGCGAGCAGGCCAGCCATCACCAGCATCGTCGAGTTGTAGACGGTACTCGTCGGATCGACCGTACCGGCCGGGGCGATCTCCATGAGTTTTGAGAGGGTGACGGTCTTGCTGCGGATCAAAGGTTCGAGTTTGGCGACCGGGGCACCAAAGATGTTTTGAAACCGGGCCGGATCGACTGTGGGCACGAGGTCGTCAATTGCCGCACGGATCGAGCGGGCTCGCAGCCAGGTGATGCACCAGGGTCCGAGTACGCCAGCCACACTCCAGGCCGTAAGCAGCCGCCCGTGGATACCGCCCACAAAACGGGTGCCGAACAGGTCGGCCAGATAGGCCGGGATCGTCGCGAAACCGCCCCCATACAGTGTAAAAATCAGCATCACCGCTGCATAAAAAAGAATCAGCCAGAAAAATGCGGGGTTTTGCGAGACACCGACCGCCGTTACAGGGATCAGGAGATATAAGGCAATACCGAGTACAAAAAACAAGGTGTAGGTTGTCTTGCGCCCCAGGGTATCTGAAGCGCTGGCCCAGAAAAAGCGACCCAACATGTTGAACACGCTGATCATCAAGACGAAGGTGGCGGCAAAGCCGCCCGTCACAATTTCCGGGAGGGTACTTCCGAAAATTTCGCTCATCATCGTCTTGGCGACTCCCAGTACCCCAATCCCGGCGGTCACATTCAGGCAGAGTACGATCCAGACGAGATAAAACTGCGGTGTGCGAATCGCCTGATCGATACCTACGTCGTGGCTGCTAACGAGTTTGCGTTTTTTCTTTTCCGCAGCTTTTGCATCCCAGCCGGCCGGTTGCCAATCGGCAGCCGGAATACGATAGGCGAAGGCCGCCACAAGCATCACAGCGGTGTAAAGACCTGAGAGAACAAAAAAGGTTGCGGCAATACCGGTCCGACCCGTTCCCACGAGATAAACGCCCTCGGGCCCGGGTACGATCATCTCCTTAATTTCCCGCGGGCCGATCACCACAACCTCCTGCTTGTGGCCGTCGACTTCGGCCAGTCGCCTACCTTTTTCGGTACTCAGGGCCACCTGATCGGCCTTGCCGAGATACTCGGGCGCGGCGTAGAAGTGACGGATCAAGGCCTCGTTCATCGGAGCGGCGATCAGTGCCCCGCCACCAAAACCCATGATCGCCAGACCGGCCGCCATCCCGCGATGATCGGGAAACCAGCGGATCAGCGTACTCACGGGCGAGACGTAGCCGAGCCCCAGTCCCACCCCACCGAGCACGCCGTAACCCAAATAGAGTAGCCACAGCCAGTGCAGGTCGATCCCCACACCACCCAGTAAAAAACCGCCGCCCCAGCAGAGGGCGGCCACCACGCCGACCATGCGTGGGCCGACCCGCTCAAGCCACTTGCCGGCCACTGCCGCTGAGAGGCCAAGGGTAGCGATGGCGACAGTGAAAATCCAAACGACTTCTGAGAGGGTCCAATCGTCTGCAGCACTGGCGACCACTCCGCGAACGCGAATCAGTGCCGGATTGAAGATGCTCCAGGCGTAGACCGAGCCGATGCAGAGGTGGATGGCAATCGAGGCCGGTGGCACTTTCCAACGATTGTAGCCTGCCGGGGCAACGATCCGTTCCTTTGATAATAGAGGCGGCATACAAATTTTTCCGGGGGCAACACGGACCAGCTTGGTGGCGATTCTCCTGTCTGCCTCTCTTGGCGTCAAACCGCATCAAGCGATTAGGCGAGAAAACGTGCAAACACGTTGCGGGTCATCTGCTGGACCCGCGGATCGGGGCCTTTGAGTTTGTCGGTGACCCGGTAGTGGCCGGGTGGGATCGCCAGACCGTCCCACCACCACCATGTGGAGGCATTGAAAACCCAGTTCTCTTTTTTGCCCGGGTAGATCGTGGCGTGATAGTGGCCATCGCCTCCAAACCCGTCGCTGACCTTGCCGCTTGCCACCACGCTCAGCCCCGGAATATCTGCCGGGCCACTGTTCCACTCCCATCCGATCAGCCCGGAAATCCGCTCCCCCATCTGCATCCCGGTCCCATCGTAAAGCCAATGGTCGGGGTCGCGGCAGATCCAGTCGGCAATCCCCATGTAGGGATAGACGTTGCGGGCGCCGATGAGGAGTCCTTCCGATGGGGCCAGCGTCGGCAATTGCTTGGTTCCCGGATAGCGGGCCAGGCACTCGGCAAGCGCTTCGGGCGTTTCGGCCTCGTCGCTAAGTGGTCCGAAGAGGCCCTGTCGTGTGATCTTGCGATGTTTTGCGCCACCGACTCCGGGGAAAAATGGGACCACGCACCAGCAGGTATCGCCGCTAAAAAATGCCGCGTTCATTCCCGCATCGACCGCCTGCCGCACGTTGTCGAACATGGCCAGTGACCAGTACTCGTCGTGTCCGACTGAGAGGAAACTTCTCCCTCGTCGCAGCCCCTGCCGGTCGGTGTGGGTGTCGAGCGTGCTGATGTAGGAGACATCATACCCCTCTTTTTCCATCCAGTAGGCGAGCGGGTATTCCCAGAGAAAAAATTCACCGCTGCCGAGCGTGAGTGGTGCCTTGTGGCCGTGCCAGTTCCAGGCGTAGGGCCGGTCCCAACTGACGGAAACACCCGGTCCGCAGTACGCCCGTGGATTTTTGCCATCGTTGTAGAGCGAATAACCGCCGGGCCAGAGGTTGTAGGCCAGCCAGGTGGCATCGCTGACCTGAAAGAGAAAGTCGCACTGTCGATCGTCGCGGACGATGAAAATGATGTAGCTTTGCGCACCTTCTTTCTCAGCCGTGAGTTTGGCCAGATACACACCGCTGAGCCAGTCGGCGGGAATCGTCAATGCAGTCGCGGTTTCCCACTGGCACTCACGGAGTCGCTCTTTGCCGACGGGAGGCTCCTCTTGCGGGGACCCCTCAAATCGGCCGAGTGTTGCCATGTGTCTACCGCCAGTCCCTTGGTAGTAGCCGGTGCGATAGACATCGATCGTGAATGGCGAGGCGGGTCGGGTGCTGACTTTGAGCTCGAGCGTCTCACCGGGCCTCACGGTCGGCCGCGTGGCATAGCCTTCTATCCGCGAACTTCGCCTGCGGTTGTCCGCATCGACCAGAGCCCGCGTGAGCATCCAGTCGTGGGTACCCTGATGTGCGTTTTCCTTGGCTACCCGATCGCTGCGATTTTTAGGTGCCGCCGCCGAGACATTGCCGGTGATTCCTGCGAGCGGAAGCGCAAGGCCTGCGCCGGCGGTTGCTTCAAACAGCCGTCGGCGTGTGATTCTGCGGGCTTGGCCCCGTTTGCCGGACATGCGCTGGCCTTTTGGATATTGCGGGAATCTTCTTTCTCAGTCGCCGCCCACATTGTCCATCGCTCCTCAAGCGGCGTCAATCGAGAGCGCGGATGTCGATGCCGTTTTGCTGGGATTGCGGATGTTTTTCCGAGTCCTCGACGTTGGGTGCGCTGTTTCAAGCGGGCATTGTATCGTGGTTCTATGAAAAACAGCCACCGAACTGTCAATGCACTCTACCGGAGGATAGGTCGGGCTGCGTAGAATGATGTTCCACCCCGGAGAACCGTGCATGTGGAACCCTGTCGAAAACTCTTATCGCGTGCCCTTTGACGGTTCCTTTAAGATCAAACATGCGGATACGCGGCCCCCGCAGGGTAGTCCTTCTCGCAAGGATTTGAAGGCACGGCTGAAGGCTGAAGTAGCCGCTGTCGATACACTGCAGGAGATACTCTACGCAGAAGATCGTCAAGCGTTGCTTTTGGTGTTTCAGGCGATGGATGCGGCAGGCAAGGACGGAACCATCCGTGCGGTGCTTCGTGGCCTCAATCCCGCGGGCTGCCAGGTCTTTAGTTTCAAGCAGCCATCTGCCCGTGAGTTGGATCATGACTTTCTCTGGAGAACCTCCCAGCGGATGCCGGAACGCGGTAAGATTGGCATCTTTAATCGAAGCTATTACGAAGAGGTCCTGATCGTTCGGGTCCATCCGAAAGTTCTCGGCACGCAGCGGCTGCCTCCCTACGAATCACTCGAGGAAGTATGGGAACATCGCTATGAGAGCATCCGCGACCACGAGCAACACCTAGCGCGTGCCGGCACACGGATCATTAAATTTTTTCTCCAAGTGAGTCTTGAGGAGCAGGAAAAACGACTGCGTCGTCGTATTACGAAGCCTGAGAACCACTGGAAATTTAGTTCTTCGGATCTGGCCGAGAGGGAGTACTGGGCCGAGTATATGGACGCCTACGAGGCAGCCTTGAATGCCACCTCCCGCCCGTGGGCGCCCTGGTATTCCATTCCTGCAGACGACAAACCGTTTATGCGGGTCCAGGTAGCGGAGATTTTACAGAAGACCCTGCAAGATATGGACCCACAATATCCGGATTTGAGTGACGAGAACCGGGTTGCTCTTGTAGCACACCAGGAGTCGCTCCGGCTAGAAGGCGATAAGGACTGACGGGACTTTCGCCACTGTCACCTTACGTGAGTGACGGCACGTACTTTGGCCGGATCACCCGGCAGCCGATCGAGCCGAGCCGTTCCTGGAGCCGTTCGTAGCCCGAGGCATCTCGATAGGTACCGATGATGGCCCCACCCGAGCCGGCGAATTTTGCGGTCGCACCCGCCTCGCGGGCAAGCTCAACCATTCTCAATTGTCCGCGGGCAATGTTGCAGATACTTTGCCGTAAATCAAAATTAGCGTCGATGAGTTTTCCCAGTGTTTGGGTATCTTTGCGCTCGATCGCACGAGCCGCTTCATCGGTAAGTTCGGCAAAGCGGATCATGGCCTTCACGACATTGTCATCGCCCCGCTCAAAACGGGCACGCAGATCGTTATGGACCACCTCGGTCGGCTCGCTCTCCAGCGTGCTATAGGCCACGTAGAGTGAGGATAGGCTCGACGGATCGATCGGTCGGTAGCTGCCACAGGAAAATCCCTGTTCGACCCTCATTTTTTCCTCGGCAAAGTCCATGAATACTGCCCCCTGATAAATTTGGGCCACACGGTCCTGCAACCCCGCGCCAATCCCAAGTTCCCGGGTCTCGACCGCAAGGGCGAGGGATGGTTGGACAATGAGCGGGATATCGATTTTGTAGAACTCCATCAGGCAGCGGAGTGTGGCCACGATGATCGCGCTCGAACCGGCCAAGCCGACCTGCCGGGGAATGTTGCTCTCGTAACGGACCGAAAAATTCTGCTTGTGGAGCGGAAGATTTTGAGTTTTGCAGTAGTCGACAAAAATTTTGATGGTCGCCTTGACCAGCCGCACTCCGCCGTAATAGCCGTGCATTGCCACATCGGTGCTGAGTTCTTCAATCGAGTCGAAACGGCTGCGGTCCTCCTGGCTCCAGATGATTTCAATTTGATCCCACTCGTACAGTGTGACCTGGGCCCAGAGGTTGCCCAGGCCCAAAGAGATTGTTTTACCGTGGTAGCCATCTGATGGATTGCCCATCAGTCCAGCGCGGGCATACGCCTTTTTCCGAATCAGTTCCATCGTTGTGCCTTCCGAGAGAGGCTTATATATAACTCTCGAGTATTTTTCCAGTCACTTTACGGAGTTGTGGCCCATATTCTGGATCGGCCATGGCAAATTCGACGAACGCTTCGAAATAACGTTCAAACGATCCGATATCGAAACGCTTTTCGTTGGTAGGCAGTCGGACTCCAAGGACTTTGCCCCCATCCGCAATCAACGTTCGAATGGCGTCGGTCAATTGGATCTCTCCATTTTTCCCCGGTTTGGTATGTTCCAGATAATCAAATATTTTTGAATTGAACACATAGCGGGCTGCCACTGCCAACTGGCTTGGAGCTTCGTCGACGGGTGGCTTTTCGACTAAGTCGCTGAGCTCAAAGAATCCATCTGCGTTGCCGCAAGGTTTTGCAATGCCGTAATGGACCACTTCCTCTGGATCGACTTCTTCAAAAGCAATCACCGCATCAGCCTGGGAAGATTCAAATTCATGGATCATCAATTTCACGATTTGCGACTCGCCGTTGACGCCAATGATGGAGTCTCCCAGCGCGACCACAAAGTTCTGCCCGTCAACCAGCGGCTGGGCACATAGAATTGCATGTCCCAAGCCAAGCTGTCTCCGCTGCCTAGTGTAGAAAAATTCCAACTGGTCGCGTTCGAAAGCCAGGTCTTGCAGGAATTCTTCTTTTCCGGTTTCGCGCAGGTGGGTAATCAATTCGCCATCGATATCAAAATGATTTTCGATTGCCGTCTTGCCGGGACCGGTCACGAAGACGAGTCGACGGATATCGCATCGGTACAACTCCTCAGCAACATATTGCACCACCGGTTCCTTGCCCACAGCGAGCATTTCTTTCGGTTGGCTTTTGGTGAGGGGTAGCAGGCGGGTTCCGCGACCGGCGACTGGCACAACGGCAAGGTCGATTGACATTCGTTTTTACCCTTATATCTTGAAGACAATTATTCCTGATGGCCGGCAGTGTCTCACCGGGACGATAGAGACTAAAGCGGGCGATTATAACTCGAAAACAGGTTGCTCGACAGGATGTTTTTCCTGACAGCGATGGGCTCGGCGACGGCGGTATTATGGCATCTAACGCAAAAAAGCATGAAGAGCAAACTGCCTTGCCAGGGCATCTCGCAGGTCACGAGGAAGACTTTTGCGTCTCATTTCAGAGAGACTACCCATTTTTGTGGCTCCTGACTCTTGTGGGCCCCCCGCTTCTTACCGTCGTGCTGCTCGTTGTGATCGGTCTCTCCGCGGGCTGGATTTTTGTTCGCAAGTTGGTGCTCACCGGCTTCTTCACTTTCTTTCTTTTCGGGAAATTTGTGATTCTCAGTGGCGATGGGGCAGCGACTGCCAATCCGTTTTTAACCCCAGGCCAACTTTTTCTACTGGTCTTCTATATGGATCTGATGACGGCCATGATGCTGGTTTTTCACGCAGGATTTTTGTTTCGGATTCCGTACCTTGGGCAGCGGCTGTTGCTGGTTGCCGAAGATGGACAATTTATCCTGCAATTGCACCCTTGGATGCGGAGGGCTACCTTTGTCGGTATCACTCTTTTTGTGATGTTTCCTCTCGCCGCAACCGGGGCGGTCGGGGCGGCTATTTTCGGCCGCCTCCTGGGCATGCCTCGGATTGCAACCTTTTTGGGAATTTGTCTCGGTAGCCTACTCGGTTGTGGCGCAATGTATTACGGTTCCTTCTTGATTAATCAATATCTGGATCGGAACAACCCGTTGCTGACCGTTGGCGGTATTGCAGTGATTGTCGCTGTGATTTTTCTATTAAATTATCGCTACCGACAACTGAAAAAGCGGGCGCGGCGGTAAGTACCAGATCGTTGCGATAGAATGAATGTCATGGCGAGAGATCCTAAAAAAGCACTCGTAGTCATTCCTACGTACAATGAGATTGAAAATCTTCCCGAGTTGGTTGAAGGAGTTTTTCAATATCTTCCCGAGTGTGAGGTTCTCATCATCGATGATGATTCCCCGGACGGTACGGGACGGTGGTGCGACGAGTATGCCCGAACCGACCGGAGACTCACGTGTCTGCATCGCGAGGAAAAACTGGGGTTGGGCTCAGCACTGCTTGCTGCGATGCGTTTCGCTCTGGAAAACGACTATACGTTCACCATGACGATGGATGCCGACCTGAGTCATCCGCCGCGCTATCTACCAGACATCCTTGCCAAGATAGATGTCGCCGAGAAGCCGCAGGTCGATGTTGTGATTGGTTCGCGCTACATTGCTGGTGGAACCATCCGCGGTTGGTCCTTCTGGCGGCGGCTGATGAGTTTTGCGGTCAACTTCTTTTCGCGATTGCTGCTTGGCCTCAAAGTCAGGGACTGCAGCAGTGGTTTTCGTTGTTATCGGACAAAGGTGCTAACGCGTATCGACAGCGGCCAGATTCGATCCAAGGGATACTCCTTCGAGGAAGAAATCCTATGGCAGTTGCACCGGCAGGGTGCGCACTTTGCTGAAATCCCGTTCACTTTTGTCGATCGGGGAAAGGGCACTACAAAAATCAGCATCAAGGAGGCAATCGCTGCCGGAGGAGTCATTTTGGTCTTGGCGCTTGATCGCCTAAGCGGTTGTCGCCGGAAACAAAAGACCGACCCTTGTTGATCGGCGAAAAATACACTAGATCAAGAAGGTTCCATTTTACGATTTTTCCATACTGGGCTCGACTTTCCATGGCAATTCTTATCACCGGTGGCGCGGGTTTTATTGGTAGTCATCTTGTCGAGCGGTTCCTGACCGAATCGAGCGAGAAAATCGTTTGCCTCGACAATTACAACGACTACTACGATCCGGCGATCAAACGAAAAAACGTTACGGCGTTTGAAAACAATCCGCAAGTGACGATGGTCGAAGAGACCTTTTGTAACCAGGACGCCATGCACCGCTTGTTCGAAGAGCAAGAGATTGACGAAGTGTTTCACTTTGGTGCCTACGCCGGTGTCCGGCCCAGTATTGAACGGCCCCATCTCTACCAGAAAGCGAATATTGAAGGCACCCTCTGCCTTCTTGAGGCGGCCCGCGCACACCCGGTCGAGCGATTTGTGCTGGCCAGCAGCAGCACCGTCTACGGGGGTGGCGCCGAGGCGCCGTTCAAAGAGGATGCCTCCATCGGGGTGCCCCTCTCTCCGTATGGGGCCAGTAAACGCGCGGCCGAACTGATGGGGCTGACGTATCATGCCCTGCACGACGTGCCGGTTGTCTGCTTGCGCCCGTTTAGTATCTATGGACCCCGCCTGCGGCCTGATCTGGCGATGACCATCTTTACCAAGGCCATTCTCGACGGCAAACCGCTGCCCCTCTTTGGCGACGGTTCGATCCGTCGCGATTTCACGTTCATTACTGATTTCTGCGATGGCGTGATGGCGACCCGGGATTGTCCGCAGGCAGTGGGCGAGTGTATCAATCTCGGGCACAACCATCCGATCGAGATCCGGCGGCTGATCGAATTGCTCGAAGAGGCGTTGGGCGTGAAGGCTCGGATCGAATATCTCGATGCAGTTGCGGGTGAAATGCCCGTCACGCACGCTGACCTGAGCAAGGCCGAGCGACTGCTCGGTTACAAGCCGCAGTATCCAATTACCGATGGCATTGCCCAGTTTGTGGCTTGGTATCGAGAGAATCGCTAACGCGTGGAAACCGCACTCTACACTGCACAGGGCTCCAATCTCTGAAAGAGCCCTCCGGTTGGGTAAACTTTACCGGCCCTTTCCGCGGAGTCTTTAAGGAAACCTGCAAACGCGTCACGCCCGAAGTCAATGATCGGCCGATACTATCGATATGGGGCGGTCCAGACTTGATGGCCTAGGCAAATCAAAGATTTTTTGACGTGGAACGTTGCGCATGGATGCGATCTATTCGAAGTACCGCTTCGGCATCTTTCTGCTATTTCTCTTTCTCGGGCCGATCATCGTGCTCGGGGCCAAGGCCGCCATGGAGAGCAACTCCAACAAGGTGGCCGACTGGCTGCCTGAGGGATTCGAAGAGACAGAGCACCTCAAGTGGTTTGCCGAGAAGTTCGGCAGCGACGAATTGTTGATGTTCAGCTGGCAGGGTTGCACCCTCGGCGATGAACGCGTCGCCCGCGTGGCCCAAGCCCTCCGCCGACCGGCCCACGGTCCGGCCTATTTCGCCAAAGTGTTAAGCGGCCCTGAGGTGTTGGCCAACCTCCGCAGCGAGCCCCTTAAGCTCAAACAAAAAACGGTCCTCCGCCGGCTGCAAGGTTGGTTGATCGGCCCGGATGGGGAAACGACTTGCCTGATCGGCATCATCAACAAGCAGGGTGAGTCCGATCGCCATGCAGCCGTTGAGCAGGTGTTTGCCGCTGCTGAAAGTGCAGGAGGTATCGCGCGCTCTGAGTTGCACATTGCCGGTCCGACGATGGAAAGCGTGGCGATCGATGCGGCCAGCGCCGAGCATTTTGATCTTCTCACCACAGTCTCGACCATTGTCTGCTTTTCACTGATGGCCTTTGGGCTGCGTAGTTTTTTGATTGGTGTGATGGTCTTTGGCACCGCGCAGCTTTGTCAGCAGTTTGCCCTGGCCATGGTGATCTATACTGGATCGCAAATGGACAGTGTGATGCTGATGCTACCCTCGCTGGTATACGTGCTTTGCATCTCCGCAGGGATACACATTGCCAACTATTATCGCGATGCGATTCGCGAAAATGGTCTCAGTGGTGCTCCGGTTCAGGCCATCCGGGACGCCTGGGGGCCGTGCTGGCTCTCGGCAGCAACCACTTCGGTCGGTCTACTCTCGCTCACCGTTAGCCTGATTGTGCCGATCCGCAAGTTTGGTGGCTATGCGGCCGCCGCGGTACTGGTCGGCACAGGGATAATGATTTTGTTGCTCCCTTGCCTGCTTGCCGAATTTCCCCAGCGGAAGTGGGCTGATCGGCTCCGCACACACCAACGGGCCAAACGGATGGACCACCTCTGGAAAGGCTTGCTCGCGGGTGTTGCCCGCTACCATGTAGCGATTGTGTTTTTTGCAATCGGTACCGTTTTGGCGGCCGGTTGGGGTGTCACCCGCTTGCAGGCGACCGCACGGCTGCACAACTTGTTTCGCGGCGAGGCAAAAATTTTGAGCGACTACGACTGGTTGGAGGGGCATGTTGGCCCGTTGGTTCCCATCGAGGTAGTCGTGCGGCTCCCGAGCGACGCCTCGCTCACGGTGCTCGAGCGGCTCCAGATGATCGAAACGGTGCGTCGTGGAGTGCAGCGCGTAAAGGGAATTGATTGCACGATTTCAGCGGCTACATTTGCGCCTCCCCTGCCAACCCGCTCGGGACCAGGTTGGCGGCAGGCGACGCGGCGTGCGGTCTTTGAGAAAAAACTGACCGGTAACCTCGCGCCTTTCATCGACACCGGCTACGTGAAGGTTGATGGTGAGGAGGAGCTGTGGCGAATCAGTGCCCGCGTGCGGGCGACCGCGAATCATGATTACGGCACGTTACTGGCCGAGTTGGAAAACCGCATTGCGCCGATCCTCGCCCACTACCAAAAAAAACTCCCTGCCATTTCGGCCATGTACTGCGGTGGCGTGCCGCTGGTCCATAAAGCGCAGCATCAGTTGATGGACGACTTGATCAATAGCTTTATCGTGGCCTTTGTGATAATCGCCGCCATCATGGTCCTCGTCTTGAGGAGTGTTCGTGCCGGTTTGGTGTCAATGATCCCTAATGTGTTTCCTGCCTTTGTGGTATTCGGCGCGATGGGCTGGGCTGGCTTTGAAATCGAAGTTGGCTCGATGCTCACGGCAACCGCCGCACTCGGGATTGCTGTCGATGATACGCTGCATTTCCTCGCAGCTTTTCGCCGTGCGCTGCGGGCAGGAGCCTCGCGGCGTGAGGCGGTTCTAAATGCCTACCACCGCTGTGGTGCTGCCATGGTTCAAACATCATTGATTTGCGGGTTGGGGTTATTGGTGTTTTCTTTCAGCCCCTTTGCACCGATTGCCAGGTTTGGCTGGCTGATGGGGGCGATGTTGGGCACCGCTTTAATGGGTGACTTGATCATCTTGCCGGCAGTTTTAATAAGTCGGTTGGGCCGCGTGTTTGAACCTGCCCACCCCCTGCAGTCGCCAAGCGATTCTACAGGGACAAAAAGAGCAGCCTAACCCACTCACAGATTGGTACAGGTTGCCAAACCGCCCGCCATGGGACCGCATTCGGCCTTTGCAGGTGAACGAAAAAATCTTCAAAGCAGATGGATCTTGTTGATGCCGCTTTGGAGGTGTGACCATCGATGCAGTGAGCGGGGTTTGAAAGCCACGAGGGTACTTGCTCGATGATGAGAGTCTCTCGGACGATGATCGTCACTTCGCCGCACCCTAAAAACGATGGCACTATCACTTGGCCGGATGTATTGTCGTTTCTGTTTCCGTTACGATATGGTCTTTGCTTGTTCTGGCTGAATCTGGAGTTCTTGCCAAACGTTTTTGTTGTGGCAAGAAGCGCCCTATGACCTACCAACAGCTTATTGCCCTCTTGCCATGCCATAGTCTGGATGATTTCCCGTTTTATCTCGAGGGATCGGCAGCAGATCAGGTGCTCGATTCCTATACGTCACTCTGGCATCCGGCACTGATCGCCCATGCGCAATGTATGCCGACGTGGCGGAGGAACGACGATGGTGAAGAAAAGTCGTGGGAAGGGGCCTTGGTGGTGCTGCCTCAAGTGTGTCGTGATGATATGCCGGGCTATTGGCTCGATGAGCTCCGTGCGCAGGGGGCATTTGTTCTCGATTGTACGGAGATGTCCGAGAGAAATGAAATCATCGCGGCGGCTCTTGCGGGGGCAGACATTGCCCACCCCAGCCTCGATCCGTCTATTCTGAAAGATTTTCTTGCCCTGGGATTTTGCCATCTATTGACGGAAGTGCTCACGGTCCGTATGCGTTACAGCAGTCTGCTCGATGTGGATCGCTTTGCCACATTAGTCATAGAAGCGGCCACATTTGCGATTGCGGGCGACGGGGCGCAGGCGGAGAACTCACTGGGAAAATGTTTCGATGCCCTGACGGAATCGAAGAGCCATTATTATCCGGTAGATAGTTTTCTTTACGACTTGACGCTCTTCGCACCGACAACACCACCGAAAACACTGGCGAGAGAAATAGCAAACAATCAACCGATGAACCTGCTGATTTCCGCGCAGGACGTACAAAGACTGCATGCTATGGATCGGGAAACGTTTGATATTCTCCAGTGCGGTATCGCAGAGGAAAAAATCTGTCTCGTCGGGGGCGAAATTTCGGAGGACTCACCACTATCACTGCTTTCCCAGGAGGGCGCCTGTCAGGAACTGGAACAAGGGATTTCCTTGTACGAACAGTATTTGGGGGTGCGTCCGTTTGTGTTTGGACGCCGTCGATTTGGTCTTAGCTGCAATTTGCCGCAACTACTCTGTAAATGGGGTTTTGTGGGAGCACTCCATTACACACTCGATGGGAATCGATCTCCTGAAAGTTATCATGGATCCATCAATTGGCAAGGAACGGACGGAAGTGAATTGAGCGCGCTGGCCCGTGCACCACTCGATGCACAGCAGAGCGAGAGTTTTCTTGCGCTGCCTCGGCATATAGGCGATGCAATGGACAATGACCATATGGTGGCAATCGGTTTTGCCCATTGGCCTCAGTTCGTAAGCCGTTGGTATCGAGACCTACAACGAATCACGAAATACGGCGCTGTCCTGGGAAAATTTGTCACGCTTAAGGAATGTTTTCAGGAAAGCAATTTGATGTCCGGGGCCACACAGTTTGAGGCAGATGATTACCGTAGCCCTTACCTCCGCGAGTCCGTAGCAGCGGGGGTGCCTCCAATTTCACCTTTGATAACTCAAGTCAATGCAGAGGCATCCACGCGGTCTGCAGGGGTGTTTCGCACGCTGGCGGCTCTATTATCCGGTTCGGACCACAACCCATCTAAAAAAACGGCCGAAGCAGATGCGGCCCTTTCGATGGCCGAGGCCTTGCCTCGCACGCAGGGCAATGCCCAAGAGGGTTATCTGATTTTGAATCCTTATGGTTCTCCGCAACCGGTAGTGCTGGAAACGGACCTTAAATCACCACCGCAAATAAGTGGTGCGGTAAAGGGAGCCGCCGAGCGAAACGGCCATCAAGAAGTCCTTCTTGAGGTGCCACCCTTTGGTTACGCCTGGGTCTGCGAGGGCAGTGGCAGTTGGCCGCCGGCAGCGGGCAAGCCCCTGTATGAGATGAATCTATTGCGAAATGAGTTTTTTGAAGTGCATGTCGATGCTCAAACGGGAGCGATCAAATCGGTCTACACCCAGTCGCATCGCGGAAACATTCTTTCGCAGCGGCTCGCCCTCCGGATGCCACAGGCCTTGCCCAGCCACTCTCCTGTCTACTCGGCGATGGAGGCGGATGAGGTTGTTAGCAGTCACAACGGGCCGTTTGTCGGCTCCATCACCAGTCGGGGACGGCTGGTCGATCCAGATGGGGCGGTCGTTGCACGATTTGAGCAGACAGTGCGTATAATGTGCGGATCACCACTTATCTATATTGATGTTCTACTAGATCCGCTCATTCTTCCAGAAGACAATCCCTGGCAATCCTACTATGCATGTCGCTTTGCCTGGCCCGGATCCGAGATCTACCGGAGTGTTGGAATGACGCGTTTGCGTACACACCGAAGGCGTCTGGAGGCGCCGCACTACTTGGATTTGAAGAGTGGGTCGTTGAACGTCACGCTTTTGAGTAATGGATTACCCTACCATGTTTCAGTCGATGATGGTCAAATAGATACGCTGTTGATCACTCCAGGTGAAACAGCACGTTGTTTCCGGTTCGCCCTTGGCATTGATTTGCCGTCGCCTGCAAGATCCGCTTTGGCCTCTATGGCGCCACCCCAGATCCTGAAAGAAACCAAATCGGGTCCATCACCAAACTCGGGATGGCTGTTGCATATCAGCGCACAGCACGTTGTTTCAACACACCAGGAGGTGATTTCCTCCGGGGGCAAAGTTTCTGGAATGCGGTTGCATTTGCTGGAAACTCGTGGCCGATCGACATTGGTTACATTGCAAAGTTTTTGCAATATTGGCACCGCGAGAAAGTCCGATTTTTTGGGCAATACTCTCGAGGATTTGTCGCCTGATGGCGATCGAGTCATGCTGGAACTTGTTGGCAGTGAAATTTGTGTGATTGAATTGATATGGCAAAAATGATTGTAACGATTGATGGTCCTGCGGGTGCTGGAAAATCAACTGTTGCGCGAGGTCTCGCTTTGCGGATGGGATACCAATTCCTCGATACGGGGGCGATGTACCGTGCGGTGACGTATGCTGCGCTGCGTGCCGGGATCGATCTTTCTCAGACAAACTGTGTTGCCGACTTCGCAGAACAGCTGCAGATCGACTTAAAGGGTGAAAATGTCTTTGTCGATGGGAGCGATGTCAGCCTGCCAATTCGGGAGGTCGAAGTCACTTCTCAGGTTCATTTTGTGGCTGATAACCCAAAAGTTCGTGAGACGCTTGTGCGGTTACAGCGTGTGCTTGCCAACGGAAGCGATATTGTCACGGAGGGCCGTGACCAGGGAACGGTAGTTTTTCCGAAAGCCCGCTGCAAAATCTTTCTGACTGCCTCTGCGGAGCAGCGCGCCGGGCGCCGCCTTTTGGAGTTGGAATCCCACGGACAATTCGCGACACTCGATGAAGTCCTCAGCGATCAAAAACAGCGAGATGCCCGCGACATAAATCGCGATGTTGGACCCCTCGCTAAAGCGACAGATGCCGTTGAAGTCTGTACGGACAACATGACACTTAAGGAGGTTGTCGACAGTCTCGAATCCTTGGTGCGGCAGCATTTTTAAACAAGACGGGATTGTATTTCAGAAAACTTTTCGCATGGATTTTCATGAAACGATCTTTAAGACAACATTTGTGGTACAAGCTGGTACGCGCTTCGGCGGTAATATTCTCTGTGATATTATTCCGTGTTCGCGCTCATGGACGGAATTATCAGCCGACTGAGGGTGCGGTGCTGGTTGTGGCAAATCATCAAAGCCATCTGGACCCTCCTTTAATTGGTATGCTATGCCACCGGCATCTGAATTATCTTGCCCGTGAAAGCCTCTTCCACTTTTTCTTGTTGCGGTGGTTGATTCGATCATTGGACTCCATACCGATAGATCGTGATGGCATCGGTCTTTCTGGCATAAAGGAGACACTCAGGCGTCTCAAACGTGGAGAGATGGTTTTGGTGTTTCCTGAGGGTTCACGAAGCCTGGATGGTCAGGTTGGAGTTTTGAAGCCCGGTTTTTGTGCGTTAGCTCGTCGTGGTGGGGTACAAGTGCTTCCCGTCGCAATCGCCGGGTCATTCGATGCCTGGCCACGTAATTGTCGGTTTCCCAGGCCGAGGACAGTTCAGATCCAGTTTGGTCGTCCGATCACGCCAACGCAGATTGGTGGCTATAGTGACGAGGAACTGATCGCAGAGATAAGGCGCTGTCTTATCGATTGCCATTCTGCTGCAGCGCGCAGGTTGCAGCGGGCCGACGACTTTCATGAGTCATCCTGCTGAGTTCCTTGAAAAAAGCGATTGTCCGAGTCGATGTGGGATATTTTTTCGCTGTTGGGGGCATTCAGTTCCATTGTTCCAGCGTGCAAAAAATGAAGCCGCTTGCTTCTCGTTGGTAGTTGGAATGCGTCAGAGAGGCTGAAAAACTCGGCTCGAGCCGTATTCAACGGGTTTCCCGATCCGCTTGATTGCTTTAGAATCACCAGATTGTATCGATCGCCTCAATATAGGCGTGCCGCCGTGGCATCGTCGGGCGAGAGAGCTTTGTCCCTGCTTGTTGTTTTTCTAGTGAGTTCGGACCTCCACAGGAGGCCGGAAACGATTCGATCGACAAGCCAACCCGTTAGCGAACCACATGGTCAACAGAAATCTCATTCGAGGAATTGATTCCAGCGTCGGAGACTGGGAAGCGGAGATGCAAGCCGCCTTGGGAGACAGCAGTGCTGAAGAACTGTTTGCTCCGAGTGAAGAATTAGGTGTCAATCAGATTGTTTCCGGCAAGATTTTACGAGTTGACTCTGAATATGTTCTGGTTGATGTGGGGTACAAAAGTGAGGGAATTATTTCTCTGAGCGAATGGGAAGAGGAGGATGACGAGCCAGCAGAAGGGCAAAGTGTTGATGTTCTGATTGAAGAAGTCGAGGGTATCTCCGGGCCCAATAGTGGGTTCCAGGGCATGATCACGCTTAGCAAGCGAAAGGCCAAGCGGATCCGTGAGTGGGAAAAAGTTATGTCTACGGTGGCCGAGGGGGATGTTGTTACCGGGATCGTGGGCCGAAAAATCAAGGGCGGTTTATTGGTTGATATCGGGGTCAATGTCTTTTTGCCGGCCAGCCAGGTTGATATCCGTCGACCCGCAGATATTGGTGACTACATCGGGAAGCCGATCGAGTGCAAGGTGCTAAAAATAGATGAAGCGCGGCGCAACATTGTCGTCAGCCGTCGATCGCTCATTGAAGATGAACGGCAGGAAAAAAAGACACAACTTCTTCAGGAACTCGAGGTCGGCCAGTTGCGAAAAGGTGTTGTCAAAAACATTGCCGATTTCGGTGCATTTGTGGACCTCGGTGGGTTGGACGGTCTGTTGCATATCACGGATATGAGTTGGGGCCGCATTGCACATCCAACGGAGATGACCCAAATCGATCAGGAAATTGAAGTCCAGATTTTAAACATCGATTATGAGAAGGAAAAAATCGCCCTCGGGCTCAAACAAAAGACATCCAGTCCTTGGGAAAGTGTTGCTGAAAAATATCCTGTAGAGTCAACCGTTGTGGGAACGGTGGTCAACGTGATGAGTTACGGTGCTTTTGTCAAACTCGAGGATGGTATCGAAGGACTGGTGCACATTAGTGAAATGTCATGGACCCGTCGTATCAACCATCCCAACGAATTGGTTTCAACGGGCGATAAGATCGAAGTAGTCGTCCTCGGGATTAACGAGGAGAAGCAGGAAATCTCTCTCGGCATGAAGCAGACTCAGGCAAACCCCTGGGATAAGGTAGCTGAAAAATACCCGCCCGAGAGTCTCATCAAAGGCAAGGTCCGTAATCTTACAAATTACGGTGCATTCATTGAAATCGAAGAGGGTATTGATGGACTGTTGCATGTCAGTGACATGTCCTGGACCCGTAAAATCAGCCATCCCAGCGAGATTTTGGAGAAGGGCCAGGACGTGGAGTGTAAGGTATTGTCTGTCGACCAGGAACGACGTCGCATAGCACTAGGGATTAAGCAAATGACGGAGGATCCCTGGGCTGCCGACATCCCCGGAAAATACCAGCCCGGTCAACGGGTTATGGGGATAGTGACCAAGTTGACCAATTTCGGTGTGTTTGTCGGTCTGGAAAACGGCCTCGAAGGATTGCTGCATATTTCCGAACTTGCGGACGAGAAAATTGAGAATCCGGAAAATGTTGTCAAGGAAGGGGAGGAAATTGAGGTAAAAATCCTGCGGGTCGATCCGGAGGAACGTAAGATCGGACTCTCACGCAAACAGGTTGATTGGCCTGACGAAGAGGTCGTCGAGACTCCCACAGAAGAAACGGTTGTTGCAGCGACAAAATCATCGGAGTCACTCAAGGGTGGCATTGGTGCTTCTTCCGGACCATTGATCGACACCTCCAGCGATGCTGAGACTGCTGCCGAGGAACCGGAAGAGAGCGCAGATGAATCGGCAGAGGCGGAAGAATCGGCCTAGCCGTTAAACTCGTTACGATGGGTCTAATCGCCAAATGGTGCGGTCGCTCTCTGTTGGGCATATTCGAGTTTTGGTGCTTTCAGGATTTCTATTGGCGTAAAGAGGCCGGATTCGTTTAGTTTTCATCCTCACTGTGTTCTGGGCCGGAGTTCCTTCCGCCGATCTATTAGGGGCAAGCCGTTTTTTCCCTACAAAATGCAGTGGAGTTACAGTCCTTCTGCGCGCTCTCATTTCCGCTGGATTACAGAACCGTTTATCTCAACGTCGATACTGTTCTTTATCTAGAAAGCACAGATAACCAGGACCGCAAAATATGACAGCAACCAAAACCGACCGACGTAGCCCTTCGTCCAATTCCGCACCGCAGACACCTCTAGAGACATATCTTCGCGAAATCAACCAAACCGCCCTGCTCACGGCCGAGGAAGAAAAACAATTGGCGATAGAAGTCGGAGAGGGTAGCGTGCGTGCACGAGACCATATGGTACGAGCCAATCTGCGACTGGTTGTAAATATTGCCCGTGGTTACACCGGTAAGGGGCTCCCTTTACCGGACCTCATCGAAGAGGGCAATTTGGGGCTTTTGCGAGCCGTTGAGGGATTCGACCCCACGATGGGAACTCGGTTTTCAACGTACGCAAGCTACTGGATCAAACAATCGATCAAGCGGGCGTTAATAAATTCTGCCAAGACAATTCGCATCCCCGCTTATATGGTCGAACTTTTGTCGAAGTGGCGGCGCGCATCGATTCGGCTGACGGACGAACTCCGCCGGACACCAACACACGAGGAAATTGCCCGTGTCCTCGGGATGCCTAAGAAGAAATTACCGATCGTCAAAAAAGCGATCCGGATCTACCATTCCACTCCACAATCTGATCAATCCGAATCGGGCTGGTCCCTTGGGGAAATGGTTGAAGACGAACGCCTGAAGAATCCGGAAGATGTGATGCTGGAAAGCGACATCTTGCAGCACGTTCAACAACTCCTGAACGAAATTGATCCGCGGGAGGCCACCGTGTTGCGGATGCGATTCGGTTTGGACGACAGTGAGCCTCATACGCTCAAGGAAATCGGCGAAGCCCTCAGCCTGACTCGAGAGAGGGTTCGCCAGATTGAAACAGAGGCCCTGACACGCCTGCACGACAATATCCAGGGAACTGGTTAAAGTGAGGCCGAAAAGCGATTCGGTTGGTGTGCTGCATAGGCTAGAACCCTCTCCTTTATTCTAGTACCGGTAAATCTTATACTGCAGGGCATGTCTGTCAGCGATTCTATAGAATTGAAGGACTATATCCGGTCGATTCCGGATTTTCCAAAGCCAGGTATCCTCTTTCGGGATATTACACCGTTGCTTGCTTCTGCCGATGCTCTGCGGGCAACGATCGTGCAGCTTGCTGACCGCGTACGAAATCGGGATATCGATGTTGTCGCCGCGGCGGAGGCTCGGGGATTTATCTTTGCAGCCCCCTTGGCAATAGAGATTGGAGCGGGCTTTGTACCCGTCCGCAAGCCAGGAAAATTACCGTTCGACACGCACACATTCCATTACGAATTGGAGTACGGGACCGATTCGTTGGAAATTCACATTGACGGAGTGGAACCAGGCCAGAACGTACTTCTGGTGGATGACCTGTTGGCAACCGGTGGTACTGTGGAAGCGTGCTGCCGCCTGATCGAACGAGCTGGTGCGAACGTCGTAGGTTGTGCGTTTGTGATCGAACTTGTTGGACTCGGGGGCAGCAAGCGAATTGCGCCACACGAGTCGATCAGCATGATTCAATACGACTAGCCACTCAGTCGCTAAAAGCACGCAGTGACTCTTTCTGATTGGCCAGAATACCAGACGCGGTGCCCCTGCCCTCACGACCGATACGACTGCTCAAATTTGGCCACCAAAAAGCAGGTTCGTGCCAACAACTAGTTGCGCGTCCCAAATTTGTACACGCACTTATGTTCATACCGCTGACCCGGTTCAAGAACCGAGTTGGGGAAATGCGCCTGGTTGGGCGAATCGGGGTGGAACTGCGGCTCGAGACAGAGACCGAAGTTTTTCTCATATTTCGTGCCACTCTTTCCCTTGAGCGAGCCATCGAGATAGTTTCCCGAATAGAACTGGATGCCGACTTCCGTGGTATAGAGTTTCAATTCCCTCCCACTCTTCGGATCGTAGAGTGTGGCCGCCAATTGGGGCTCAGACACCTTTTCCTCGCGAAGCACAAAATTATGGTCGTACCCGCCAGGGTCGCCCGGGATCTGGCCGATTTTTTCGCCAATACGCTGCTCCTGGGTGAAATCGAGAGGCGTACCTTCAAGTGGCACAAATTTTCCGGTAGGAATGCCAGTGTCGTCAAATTCAGTATGGCTGGATGCCTCCAGTTTTAATTTGTGTTCAAGAATCGTTCCTTTGCCTTCACCCCCAAGATTGAAGTAGCTGTGGTTGGTCATATTGACCGGTGTTCGTTGATCGGATGTTGCTGCAAACTCGATTTTTAGTGAGTCATCATCCGTGAGAATATAGATCACCTCTGCAGCCACCGTGCCAGGATAGTTTTCATCGCCATCCGGACTCATCAGGCTGAATCGAACTCCCGCGCCATCTTCTCGTTCTAAAACTTCACCTTCCCATACTTTTTTGTCCCAACCCTCAGTACCGCCATGTAGGTGATTGGGTCCATTATTTTTCGCGAGTTGATGGGTTTTGTTATCAAGTTCAAAGCGTCCTCCCGCAATGCGGTTGCAAACGCGGCCGACGGTAACACCCATATACGCAGGATTCGTAGTGCCTTTGCCATCACTGTCGAGCCAGCGGTCCAAAGACTCAAAGCCCAAAACGACATCTTCTACATTACCGTTACGGTCAGGCAGAAGGAGTTGGGTCACCGTCGCACCCCAATTCGTCAGCTTACATATCACACCATTTTTGTTGGTGAGCGTGTACAAAAAAACTTCTTTTCCATCAGCATTTCCCCATGCTTCTTGCTTCACAGTCGTCCTCTCAGATTTTTTAGGTGTGTCTGCTCCCATATTTTGAGCGGGTGCCAAAATAGTAAAGAACAGCAGGATAAGCAGAAAGGTTGTTTTTGTTTTCAATGGATTTGCCTCTCAATTTCGGTTCCACGAGAGTGTGAATAACGCAGTGCTGACCGCCCTACCCAGTCTAACCGTATTAACGTAGGCAAAAAAGTGGCGGGACGAGCGTGTCCCGAGCCGATCATGACACACTCGATCCGCAAACCCGGTCCATTTTTTCCGCATGCCCCGCAAGTAACCGTTCAATTTCATCGATATCGTCTGCCGTCAATTCCCAATTGCCGGCTGCGGCAGTACCCTCGATCTGTTTGCCGGAACGAGTGCCAACGATTGCAGACGTGACTTCATCGCGCCTTAAAACCCAGGCGATGGCAAGTTCCGCGACGGATCGATTGTTACGCTCTGCAATGGCTCGAAGGCTTTGTACCAACGAGAGATGCTCTTCGATTTGGGGGGACTGAAACATTGGCTCCCGCCGCCGATGGTCCGTCGATTCCAGATGCAATGCCCTTTCGGTAGTCATTGCTCCAGAAAGAAGTCCTCTCGCCATTGGGCTGTAGCAAACAATCCCAATTCCATGAGCAACACAGTAATCAAACAAGTCGTTTTCAGCACGCCGATCAAGCATGTTGTAAGGCGGCTGTAAAGATGCGATCGGATGGATCGCTTTGAGCCGTTCCATTTGTGCAACATCAAAATTCGAAACCCCGATGTGACGTACCTTTCCCTCCTCAAGGAGTTCGGCCATGGCACCCCAGCCTTCTTCGATTTGTTCACCCGGTTCTGGCCAGTGCATTTGATAGAGATCGATCGTGTCGATCCCGAGTCGCCTGAGACTGTCTTCGCATTCGGCCTTCACGCTCTTGGCGTCAAGTTGTCCCGTGACACTACCGTCGGAAAGAACCTTCCTAGAACATTTGGTGGCAATCAGTGGGCGGTCCCGGCCAAGTTTTCTGAGGGCTTCACCAACAAGTTTTTCCGATTGGCCATTACCATACACAGGGGCAGTGTCGATCCAGTTGATCCCCAACTCGATTCCGTGGAGGATGCCAGCGGTGGCGTCCTCATGATTTTGAGAACCCCAGCCGAATTTCCAGGCGTCACCACCAATCGCCCAGGTTCCCAGGCCTAGGGGCGTCAGTTCAAGATCCGTCTGGCCTAATTTATTTTTGAGCATCCGTGTTTCCTGGTTGTTCGTCTTCTTCTTCAATTTCTTCTAGCGGGAGTTCTAGCTTGAATGTTGGTAGCTCAATGGTTCCTTGCCATTCTTGGCTATTTTGATCTGACTTATCGCGTTGGCTTGAAAAGTTGACCTGAAGTGTGTACTGGCCGTCATCGACCAATGGCGGGAAGACAAAACCGTGGCCTATTTGGCGAATCTGATTAGGGCGAATTTGCTGGAAGTCATCGGCGGTGTTTTCTCCGTTTTCGCGTTTTGGAACGCTATAGAGTTTTGCTTTCAAATCCCAACTGCCCGGCCGTGACCAAGTCGCAACAAAAGGATGATCTCCTGCGGATTCTGCCACGAGAAGATCCTGATTCAAGGTGTTCTTAGCAACTGGAAAAACAGCAACCGCCACTTGTGCTGCGACGAGTTTTCCTTCACACCATACTTCTTCCCCTTCTAGATTTCTGACATCGACGATCAGCCCCATGGCGAGTCCTCCGACCGGTTCACTCCATGGTAGCTCTGCCAATGTGGCCAGTTCCTGTTGGATTTCATCGGTTTTCTCAGATTCCGCATCAGGACGAGGGCCAAGACCACGCAATCGTTCCGAATCGTTATCCCACTTGAGAAACCATATCCCACGCTTGTCCGCTTCGAGAGAATCTGGGGAGCTCTGGGCGAGGGGAAATGGAGAAACTTTTTTTCGCCACTCGGCGGTAACGGTCTGTTCGTCGGTTGCTCCCTTGAGCACCATTTCAACAGAAATTTTACCGATGATCCGGTTTTCTTCTTCTCGGATTTCTGTGACCTCGCCCAAGACGACCAGATCCGCCTCAAGGAGGCGAACTGCTTGAGGGCGAAAAGCATAACACGGTTTTTCACCTGGAGCGAAGATTGCCTGTAGAAGGCAGACGAGAGCGATAGCGGCCAAGCGATTCATGACATTGGCAGGATCCTTGGCGAGGTGGCGCAAAAAAACCTCGTGAGGAAGACCTTCCCGATCCGTAATGGGTCTCCGTTGCGGAGTCACTCTTAACAAAGTGACCCCAACGGGACTCGAACCCGTGTTGCCGGCGTGAAAGGCCGGAGTCCTAGACCGCTAGACGATGGGGCCAAAGCAGGCTGGGACTAATGCCAACACGCCTACATACACAAAGTATTTAAGGGGTAGCGGGTCAAACCGTCAAGTGGCGATGAAGATGTCGCCCATGTTTAACCGGTTTGGTTTGCAAGACTTACGCTCGGGCAACCGACGCCCGTAATAGAGAGAAGACAACAAAAATAGAAAGGGGGAGGCTTTGGGGGCTAAGACCTCAAAGATGCCAGCCTTATGTCGACTCTGCAGCGTCCGGTTCTCCGGTGGGCTCAGTCGTCGTTTCCGCAGCATTTCCATGGCGGATCGCATCGTAGACTTCCCGGCGGTGAACGGGGACCTCTTTGGGGGCCTCGACGCCTAGGCGTACCTTATCGCCACGAATTTCAACGACGACAATCGTAATATCATCGTTGATAACAATACTTTCGTTCTTCTTGCGAGATAGCACTAACATTGCCGATTCCTTCGGTTTGCTCCTACGAACAATCTTTGGATCAATTGGCGTACATATGTTTCATCCACACGCGAACCAATCCACACCCCCTTGGGGTGTGAAGAACCCATCAAAGCAGACAGTTCCTTTGTTTTCACTCTACGCTGTCGTACGCAAGTGTCAAGGAATTGGATGGTCGGAAGCCAGTTTTCAGGTCAAAATAGTGGTCACCAGCACGGGTAAAACCGGTAAGTCGGGTGTGTTTGTCAAAAAGGATTATTTGGAAATAGGATCATTTTTGCATTTGGAATGATCTTAAGCTATTGTTTTAAAACGCTTTACATTAATTTATACCTATCCGGAGGGGCATTTTTTTAGGGTGGCTCTGATCGGTACGGGACAGGCAGTAAATTTTGCCTAAATTGATTTGTTGGTCGCACTCCTGCAAACCAGCGGTCGAGCCTGTTTCTCTCAATTGGCAATTTCGGGGGAGGCTCTTCTAGGGGGCATCTTCTTCAGGTGAGATGCCCCTGAACCGCCAGGGGTTGTCGACCCGTCCCGAGAACGCATCCTTAATGAGATTGTTTCGACTCATTCTTGCGTGGGGTTCATAGTAGCTTATAATCCGTAATTCCAGACACGTTGTTGGTTTTTTTCGCACTAGCGACAACAATGGTGGAATCTAAAATAGATTGATGTTCACCGTTTCTTCGGCGAACTGAAAATCATTGTACCCATGTTTGCGAGAATTTTAGGCAACGAGGTATGTCGATGCAAAAATGGCTACGAGATATTTTTAAGACAGTATTTACTGTTGGCCATGGGATGTACGTCACA